>Ga0196981_1000194_pt1 | contig 42272 bp, 40 predicted proteins | sample S3_2013CmetaG_FD_155462 | JGI IMG/M metagenome (GOLD analysis project Ga0196981, IMG submission 155462) | Soil microbial communities from Anza Borrego desert, Southern California, United States - S3_20-13C | ecosystem: Environmental > Terrestrial > Soil > Desert | place: USA: California... | reverse complement strand
AAATATCCTCCTAAGGATTGATAAAACACAAGGTTGCTGCAAGACTCACTTGTTTTCTACTCGTCTTCACCTTGATGAGAAGAGCCGTAGCTTTTGTGCCAGAGGGCAGCTCATCCGGGTAGAAGGAAGATGCCCCATGACATACTGTTACTATTCAGATTTCTGAACAGGCAGACGGTACAACAGAAAAAACGGTTCGAAAAGAGTTTTTCTGCGGTTTTTTGCAAAAATCATCAATTTTTATATGCCTAAATTTCGTGCACTGGACAAGGTTGACCGCAAGCTTTTGAACCTGCTTCAGAAGGACAACCAGACGCCGACACGCACCCTTGCCGAGAAGGTGCATATCTCCCAGCCAACCTGCCTGCGCCGGCTCCGCGAGCTGCGCGAGGCGGGCATCATCAGCGCCGATGTGGCACTGGTCGATCCCTTCGCCCTCGGCTACGGCATGCTTGCCTTCCTCGAAGTGTCGCTGAACAACCAGTCCGACGAGCACATGCAGGAGTTCGAAGCGCGCATGGCGAAAGAGCCCGAGGTCATGCAGTGCTATTTCGTTTCCGGCGAATACGACTATTTCCTCGTGGTGCACGTCATCGATATGGACGCCTACTACCAGTTCGTGCGAAAGGTGATTTCCGGCTCCGGCAATGTGCGCCATTTCCAGTCGCGCTTCCCGATGAAGCGGGCCAAGTTCGCCACGCGCATTGCTTTCGACGAAAAGGCCGCCGAAGTGCAGGTGCGTGTGTCGAAGTAGCTTGTTGTCCTATAACGCTTCCGCGTAGAAGCGGATGACAGGACGATAAAAAATCCCGCCGGTTCGACGAAGCGGCGGGATTTGTTTTTTTGGCAATCGAATCAGGCGCGTGCGGGATGCGCTGCCTTGGGGCCTGGTCGCTTGTTGGAAGGCATTCCGGTGAAGGCAAAATCGACATCCGGGCGACGCCCAGAAATGATGTCTGCAATCGCGCGCCCCGACCCGCAGCCCATCGTCCAGCCCAGCGTTCCATGTCCGGTGTTGAGGAACAGGTTGCTGTACCGCGTCCTGCCGATGTAGGGCACGTTCGAGGGCGTCAGCGGCCGCAGTCCTGTCCAGTAGACCGGGTTCTCGTAATCGCATGCGTGAGGGAACAGTTCGCGCGTGCGCCGGGTAATTGCTTCGCAACGGGTCATATTGAGTTCGCGCGTGTATCCGTTCAGTTCGCAGGTCCCGGCCACCCGCAACCGGTCCCCGAGGCGGGACAGCACGAGCTTGTGCCCGTCGTCGGTCAGCGAAACGGTCGGCGCCGCCGCCGGATTGGTAATACGGTAAGTCGCCGAATAGCCCTTGCCAGGATAAATCATCAGGTCGAGGCCAAGCGGTTTCAGCAAGGGCACGGAGAAGCTGCCCATCGCAACGACGAAGGCATCCGCGCGCAACACCCTGTGGTGCCCTTCGCCATCAATGACCTCCACGCCGGTAACCTTCGCCGCAGCGCCAGTCCCTTCGCTGAGCAGGCGTGTGATCGTGGTATTGAAGTGGAATGCCACACCGCCATCGACTGCTTGTTGCGCCAGGCCCGTCGTGAATTTGTACACGTCTCCCGACTCATCGGTGGCAGTAAAGTCGCCGCCGACGATCTTGTTCCGGATGCCGGCAAGGGCCGGCTCGACCCGGATGACTTCATCAGCATTGATGGAATTGCGCGGACAGCCCAGTTCGCGCAGCAGCGCAGCGGTGGTCTGGGCGTGTTCGAATTCGCCCTGGTCGGTATAGAAATGCAGGATGCCTTGCGTGAGGTGATCGTAAGCGATACCGGTTTCCGCGCGCACGGATTGCAGCGTCTGACGACTGTACTCGGCCATCGCGACGATCTGGCGGATATTCTCCGCGGTGCGCGACGGCAGGCATTCATGCAGGAAGTGAATGCCCCATTTCCACTGCAGCCATTCCGCGCGGAAGCGGTAGAGCAGCGGCGCATCTTCGCGTCCCAGCCATTTCAGGATCTTGCTGGGGGCCGAGGGATTGGCCCAAGGTTCGGCATGTGACACCGAAATCTGGCAACCATTGGCAAAGCTGGTTTCCAGTGCGACGCCGGGCTGGCGCTCGATGACGGTTACCTCGTGGCCTGCCTTGTTCAGGAACCATGCCGAGGCGGTTCCCAGGATGCCGGCGCCGAGTACGATGACTTTCATGAAAAAAGAAATTCCTGTCTTTTTATTTTTTTGCGGATTTCAGCTTGGTGATTTCGTGGGTTACGGCGCGGGTGACGACATCGCGCATGGACACATGCAGTCCGCCCTTGATGTCCGCCGCGAGCCCTTCGACCGCAGTCTGGAGCACATCGGCAAGGCTGTCGCGCACGCGCTGTTCGAGAACGAAGTCGATGCGTTCGATGATCTGGATCAGCACGCGCTCGCGGATTTCGCGCTCGAGCCGGTCCCATTCTTCTTCTTCAAGGATGGTGGCCGCACGCGCCTCCAACGTGACGATGTCGTCCTTCACGGCGTCGACCGTTGTTTCGGGGGCGACCGCATGTTTGTTGCCGGCGGGCGCCGGGCCCGGGATGACTTCCGTCAGGAGGGGGATGCCGGCGTCCGAGGTGGTCGAGCTCATGCCTTGTCTGCTTCGAAGTGTGTCAATGGATATCCGCGCTGCTTGTAGAAGCGATAGCGTTCCCGTCCGGCGAGCTTTTCCGGCTCGTCGGCGGGAATGACCTCGATCATGCGCTCGAAACGCGCGAAGTGCGCGGGGGTCCCGGAGGACAGATTGACCAGCACGTGATAGTGCGGCAATTCGGCGTCGTCCCGGTCGGTCAGGATGATCGGTGTTTGCGGTGCCAGCGGATCGCCGGCCAATACGTGCGGCAGGAATTCCTGTTCGGAAAACGTCCACAATGCCTGGTCAAGCGCCATCAGGTCCTGACGGTCCCTGGTCAGCAAGACCACCTGGCAGTTTGCTGCCCGCGCCTTGCGCGTGAGGCGGCAGGCGTAGGCAATCCTGTCGGGGACGTTGCTATGAAAATCGATGCGGGTCATGTCTGGCGCATCAGAAGCGGAAGCCGGGCGGTGCGTTGCCGATCGCCGGGGGCAGGTCGGTTGCCGTTGGCCTTGCACCGGTATTCGCACTGGCATTCGCAGGCGCGCGCTTTTCCTCTGCCGGCGCCGCCGGCGCAGCTGCCTGCGCAGGCGGGTTGCGGTAGCTTCTCGGAAGCCGGCTGCTTTCCGGATAGCCCGCGGTAGTCAGCACGTTGTTCCATGCGCCTGCTTCGAAGGCACGCTCCCTGAAGTTTCCAACGACAAGAAGAGGCAACTGCCCGTCGCCGCCGGCCTGCTTGTACTGCGCGATGTCATCGTTGGAGTTGACAGTTTTTTCAATGAAGGGAATGCCGCGTGCGGTAAGCAGTTTGCGGCCTTCGTCGCATGGCAGGCAGTCCTTGGTCGTGTACAGCGTGACAGGATGCGACTTCGTTGCCTCGGCGACTTCATACGGAAGATCGGAGGCGTTGATGCCTGACGTAGTCAGCGACTTGGTTTCGACTTTCGTTGCGGCCGACGGCGGCGGCGCATCGCTGTACGTCACCTTGCCGTCCGGACCGACCCATTTGTAAAGTTGGGCATTTGCAGAGCCGACGCACAGCAGCATGAAAATGGAGCAGGATTGCAGTATGCGTTTCATGGTTTTCTTCCCTGATGATCAGGCTGTCATCCCGTTGTGCCGCAGCAACGCATCGATGCTCGGTTCACGTCCGCGGAAGGTCTTGAAGGATTCCAGCGCCGGGCGCGAACCGCCCATGGCGAGCACTTCGCGCTGGAATTTCTGGCCGATTTCCGCGGAAAGGACGTTTCCACCGACTGCGGCGGCCTCTTCAAAGGCGCTGTAGGCGTCGGCAGACAGGACTTCAGCCCATTTATAGCTATAGTAACCTGCGGCATATCCGCCTGCGAAGATGTGTCCGAAGGAATTCTGGAAGCGGTTGAACGCAGGCGGGATCATCACGGCGACCTTATGCCGCACTTCATTGAGCACCTCCTGCACCGACTTGCTGCCATACGGGTCGTAGTCGAAGTGCAGGTGCATGTCGAACAGCGCGAATTCGACCTGGCGCAGGGTCTGCAGGCCGGACTGGAAGTTCTTCGCGGCGATCATCTTGTCAAACAGTTCACGCGGCAGCGGTGCGCCCGTGTCGACATGGGCGGTCATGTGCTGCAGCACGTCCCATTCCCAGCAGAAGTTTTCCATGAACTGCGACGGCAGTTCGACCGCATCCCACTCGACGCCGGCGATGCCCGACACGCCGAGCTCATCCACTTGCGTGAGCATGTGGTGCAGGCCGTGGCCGAATTCGTGGAACAGCGTGATCACTTCGTCATGCGTGAACAGGGCGGGCTTGGCCTTGCCGTCGATGACGGTCGGCTCCGAGAAGTTGCAGGTCAGATAAGCAACCGGCGTCTGCAGCGACGCCTCATGCTTGCGGCGTCCGCGCGCGTCATCCATCCATGCGCCGCCGCGCTTGCCGTGGCGTGCATACAGGTCGAGATAGAACTGGCCGACCAGCTGGCCGTTCTTTTCGATGCGGAAGAATTTCACATCCTTGTGCCACGTCGGCGCGGCGTCCGGCTTCACGTCGACGGCGAACAGCGTCTGGATCACGCGGAACAGGCCTTCGACGACCTTGGGTTCGGGGAAGTACTGTTTCACTTCCTGTTCAGAGAATGCATAGCGTTGCTGGCGCAGCTTTTCGGAAGCGTAGGTCACATCCCACGCTTCCAGATGATCGAGGCCGAGTTCTTTCTTCGCAAAGGCGCGCAGTTCGGCGAGGTCGTTTTCGGCGAAGGGGCGTGCGCGTCTGGCCAGGTCTTCCAGGAAGGAAATCACCTGCTGCGGCGTTTCGGCCATCTTGGGCACGAGTGATACTTCGGCGAAGTTCGGGAAGCCGAGCAGCTTCGATTCTTCGTCGCGCAGCTTCAGGATCTCCACGATGTTCTGCGTGTTGTCCCATTCCGCGCATTTGGAAAAATCGGCGCCCAGTTCCGACGCCTTGGTGGCGTTCGCACGGTAGATCCGTTCGCGCAGCTCGCGCTTGTCCGCGTACTGCAGGATCGGGAAATAGGAGGGGAAGTGCAGGGTGAACTTGAAGCCCGGCTTGCCGTCCTTCTCGGCGGCCGCGCGCGCGGCGTGCTTCACATCCTCGGGCAATCCGGCCAGCTCGGCTTCATCCTCGACGAACAGGCCGTAGTCGTTGGTGGCGTCGAGCACGTTCTCGGAAAACTTCGTCGACAGTGCCGCCTGCTTTTCCTGGATCTCGGCAAAGCGCGCCTTCTTGTCGTCCGGCAGTTCGGCGCCGCCCAGGCGGAAATCGCGCAAGGCGTTCTCGATGATCTTCTTGCGGGCCGGCGACAGCGATGCATACTCGCTGCCCGACTTGAGCGCCTTGTACTTGTCGAACAGCGCGAGGTTCTGTCCCAGCGCTGTCCAGAACTCGGTCACCTTCGGCAGGTTTTCGTTGTATGCCGCCCGCAGCTCAGGCGTATCGACGACAGAATTCAGGTGCCCGACCACTCCCCATGCCCGGCCCAGCTTTTCCGTCGCATTCTCGAGCGGTTCGACGAAGTTGTTCCAGGTGACGCTATCCATCGGCGCTTCCAGGCGCGCGACGACGGCGCGGTTTTCATCGAGCAGGGCGGATACCGCCGGGGTGACGTGCTCCGGTTTGATATCGCCGAAACGGGGCAGGTCGGAAAAGTCGAGCAGGGGATTCAGGTCGGAAGTCATTGTGTTCAGGTTCTTTCTGCGGCCTCAATAGTGTTGACGAGCAGCATCGTAATCGTCATCGGTCCCACACCGCCCGGCACCGGGGTGATGTAGCCCGCGACTTCCCTGGCATTGGCGAAATCCACATCGCCGCACAACTTGCCGTTATCGTCGCGGTTCATGCCGACATCGATCACCACCGCGCCGGGCTTGACCATGTCGGCAGTGACGATATTACGCTTGCCGGTTGCGACCACGAGGATGTCGGCCTGCCGCGTGTGATGGCCGAGGTCCCGGGTCTTCGAATTGCAAATGGTGACGGTTGCGCCTGCCTGCAAGAGCAGCATGGCTTGCGGTTTGCCAACGATATTGGACGCGCCGACGACAACGGCATTTGCGCCGCGCACGGGATAGTCGATGGATTCCAGCATCTTCATCACGCCATAGGGCGTGCAGGGCCGGAACAGCGGCTGTCCAGTCATCAGCAGGCCGGCATTGCTGATGTGGAAGCCGTCCACGTCCTTTTCCGGCGCGATCGCTTCGATCACCTTGTGGGAATTGATATGGGCCGGCAATGGAAGTTGCACGAGGATGCCGTTAATTTTCGGATCCTTGTTCAGCGCGTCGATCCGCGCCAGCAGCGCGTCTTCCGTCATGTCGGCGTCGTACTTTTCCATCACGGAGTAGATGCCGTTGTCCTCGCATGCCTTCACCTTGTTGCGGACATAGACTTGCGACGCCGGGTTGTCGCCGACCAGGATCACAGCGAGGCCGGGCTGTTTGCCCTTGGCCGCGAGGGCGGCGGCGCGCTTGGCCACGTCAGCGCGCAGTTGCTGGGAGAGGAGGTTTCCGTCAATGAGTTGTGCAGGCATGGTTGTGGATGGGGTAAGTACAGATTAAAACGAGATTATAAGTCGGCGTGCCTTGTCGGGCTGTAAAGAGGGGACGGAAGGATTGCTGCGACGCCGCATGAAATTCCATATTATGAAAATGTATCTCGTAATTTGAAAAGTTGAAAAAGTACTGTTAGAATCTTTTCACCCCGCACCATCCCGACGATTTCTTGTCAAAAAACTCCCGTCCGCCACCCGAACGGGACTTCCTCAACCTAGGAGACACACGAATGTCCGCCCAGCTCGACCAAGTGTTGGCCCAAGCAGCCAACGACCCCGATGTCATGGAAACGCAGGAATGGCTCGACGCGCTCGAAGCCGTGATCGAAACCGAAGGCCCCGAACGCGCGCATTACCTGATGGAGCGCATGGTCGACCTGGCCCGCCGCCGCGGCGCGCACATTCCTTTCTCCGCCAACACCGCCTACGTCAACACCATCCCCGCCCACCTCGGCGAACACTGCCCGGGCAACCTGGAATACGAAGAGCGCCTGCGTTCCTGGATGCGCTGGAACGCCATGGCGATGGTCGTGAAGGCCAACCGCGCGGACGGCGACCTCGGCGGGCACATTTCCTCTTTCGCTTCGCTGGCCAACATGCTGGGCATCGGCTTCAACCACTTCTGGCACGCCCCGACCGAAGAGCACGGCGGCGACCTGCTGTACATCCAGGGCCACTCTGCGCCCGGCATCTATGCCCGCGCTTTCCTGGAAGGCCGCATCACCGAAGACCAGATGCTGAACTTCCGCCGCGAAGTGGACGGCAAGGGCCTGTCCTCCTACCCGCACCCTAAGCTGATGCCGGAATTCTGGCAGTTCCCCACGGTGTCCATGGGCCTCGGCCCCCTGATGGCGATCTACCAGGCGCGTTTCCTGAAGTACCTGCACGCACGCGACATTGCCAAGACCGACAACCGCAAGGTCTGGGCCTTCTGCGGCGACGGCGAGATGGACGAGCCGGAATCGATGGGTGCAATCGGCATGGCCGGCCGCGAAAAGCTCGACAACCTGGTCATCGTGGTCAACTGCAACCTGCAGCGCCTGGACGGCCCGGTGCGCGGCAACGGCAAGATCATCCAGGAACTGGAAGCCGACTTCCGTGGCGCAGGCTGGAACGTGGTCAAGGTCATCTGGGGTGGTTACTGGGACGAACTGCTGGCGCGCGACAAGGATGGCATCCTGCAGCGTGTAATGATGGAAACCTGCGACGGCGAGTACCAGAACTACAAGGCCAAGGACGGCGCCTACGTGCGCAAGCACTTCTTCGGCAAGCATCCGAAGCTGCTGGAAATGGTTTCGAAGATGTCCGACGACGACATCTGGCGCCTCAACCGCGGCGGCCACGACCCGCACAAGATTTACGCTGCGTTCAAGAACGCACAGGAACACAAGGGCCAGCCGACTGTTCTGCTCGTCAAGACCATCAAGGGCTTCGGCATGGGCAAGTCCGGCGAAGCGCGCAACACCGCGCACCAGACCAAGAAGCTGGACGACGCGGCCGTACGCGAAATGCGCGACCGCTTCAACATCCCGATTCCCGACGACAAGCTGCCGGAAATCCCGTTCTTCAAGCCGTCCGACGACGCACCGGAAATGAAGTACCTGCACGAGCGCCGCAAGGCACTCGGCGGTTACCTGCCGCAGCGCCGCCCGAAGGCTGATGAGACGCTGACGGTGCCGGACATCTCCGCGTTCCAGGCGGTGCTCGACCCGACCGCGGAAGGCCGTGAGATTTCGACGACGCAGGCTTACGTGCGCATCATCACCACGCTGCTGCGCGACCAGAGTCTCGGCAAGCGCATCGTGCCGATCCTCGTCGATGAAGCACGTACCTTCGGTATGGAAGGCCTGTTCCGCCAGATCGGCATCTTCAACCAGCAAGGTCAGCTGTACGAACCGGTCGACAAGGACCAGGTGATGTACTACCGCGAAGACAAGGCTGGCCAGATCCTGCAGGAAGGCATCAACGAAGCAGGCGGCATGAGCTCCTGGATCGCTGCGGCGACGTCGTACTCGACGAACAACCGCGTGATGATTCCGTTCTACATCTATTACTCGATGTTCGGTCTGCAGCGCGTGGGCGACCTCGCATGGGCGGCAGGCGACATGCGCGCCCGTGGCTTCCTGCTCGGCGGCACCGCGGGTCGTACGACGCTGAACGGCGAAGGTCTGCAGCACGAAGACGGCCACAGCCACCTGATGGCTGCAACGATCCCGAACTGCATTCCGTACGACCCGACCTTCGCGCATGAAGTCGGCGTGATCATCCATGACGGTCTCAAGCGCATGGTCGAAAAGCAGGAAGACGTGTTCTACTACATCACCCTGATGAACGAGAACTACGCGCATCCGGGCCTGAAGCCGGGCACCGAGCAAGACCTGCTGAAGGGCATGTACCTGCTGCAGGAAGGCGACAAGAAATCGAAGAAGCGTGTCCAGTTGATGGGCTCGGGGACCATCCTGCGCGAAGCCATCGCGGCTGCAGAACTGCTGCAGAACGACTGGGGCATCACGGCCGATATCTGGTCCGCACCGTCCTTCACGCTGCTGGCCCGCGACGGCCAGGATGCAGACCGCTGGAACCTCGTGCATCCGACGGAAACGCCGCGCGTGCCGCACGTCACGAAGCTGCTGCAAGGCACCACCGGCCCGATCGTGGCCACCAGTGACTACATGCGCCTGTTCGCCGAGCAGATCCGTGCGTTCATTCCGAAGGGCCGCAACTACAAGGTGCTCGGCACCGACGGTTTCGGTCGTTCCGACAGCCGCGCCAAGTTGCGCGAGTTCTTTGAAGTCAACCGCTACTACGTAACGGTCGCGGCACTCAAGGCCCTGGCGGAAGACGGCACGATCGATGCATCGGTGGTTGCGCAAGCGATTGCCAAGTACGGCATCGATCCGAACAAGCCGAATCCGGTGACGTTGTAACTCAGATAAATAAGACTAACAATTCCCTCCCCCTCAGGGGGAGGGTCAGGGTGGGGGTGGGTTTCGTCCTCTGCGTGCGACGGAAACCCATCCCCACCCCGGCCCTCCCCTTGAAAGGGAGGGTGAGAACGGAGCTAAAGCTATGAGCTTAACGGAAGTCAAAGTCCCGGATATCGGCGATTTCAAGGAAGTGGAAGTCATTGAACTGATGGTCAAGCCGGGCGACACGATCAAGGTCGACCAGTCGCTGGTCACGGTGGAATCCGACAAGGCGAGCATGGAGATTCCCTCCAGCCACGCCGGCGTCGTGAAGGAAGTGAAAGTCAAGGTAGGTGACAAGGTGTCGGAAGGCACGCTCGTCCTCCTGCTCGAAGAAGGCGCGGGCGCGACCGCTGCGCCTGCGGCTGCTGCACCGGCCCCGGCTGCGGCAGCACCGGCACCCGCGGCTGCGGCACCTGCTCCTGCAGCGGGCCCCGCAGTCGTCGACGTGTTCGTTCCGGACATCGGCGACTTCAAGGATGTGGAAGTCATCGAATTGATGGTGAAGCCGGGCGATACCGTCAAGGTCGACCAGTCGCTGATCACCGTCGAGTCCGACAAGGCCAGCATGGAGATTCCTTCCAGCCACGCCGGCGTGGTCAAGGAAATCGTGACCAAGGTAGGCGACAAGGTGTCGAAGGGTTCGCTGGTCCTCAAGCTGGAAACCCAAGGTGGCGCGCCCGCCGCAGCACCTGCAGCCGCAGCGGCAAGCGCCCCTGCGGCAGCGGCTGCATCCGCGCCCGCTCCGGCCCCAAAAACCGCGCCGACCGCCGCACTGGAACCGGCAGCACCGTCCAACACCAAGGCGCATGCTTCGCCGTCCGTGCGCAAGTTCGCACGTGAACTGGGTGTCGATCTCGGCCGCGTGACCGGCACCGGACCGAAGGCCCGTATCCTGCACACCGACGTGCAGAACTTCGTGAAGTCCGTCATGGCCGGCACGGCAGCTGCGCCGGCTGCAGCCGCAGCCAAGGGCGGCAGCGGCGTTGGCCTCGACCTGTTGCCATGGCCGTCGCTCGACTTCTCCAAGTTCGGCGAGACCGAGCTGCTGCCGCTGTCGCGCATCAAGAAGATCAGCGGCCCGAACCTGCACCGCAACTGGGTGATGATCCCGCACGTCACGCAGTTCGACGAGGCGGACATCACCGATCTGGAAGAATTCCGCAAGGATTCCAACAACGCGATGGCCAAGTCGGGCGTCAAGCTGACCATGCTCGCGTTCGTGATCAAGGCCAGCGTTTCGGCATTGAAGAAATTCCCGGCCTTCAATTCGTCACTCGACGAGAAGGGCGAGAACCTGATCCTCAAGAAGTACTACAACATCGGCTTCGCGGCCGATACTCCGCAAGGCCTGGTGGTGCCGGTGGTCAAGAACGCCGACAAGAAGAGCCTTTCCGAGATCGCCAAGGAAATGGGCGACCTGTCCGCAGCGGCACGCGACGGCAAGCTGAAGCCGGCCGACATGCAGGGTGCGACCTTCACGATTTCCTCGCTCGGCGGCATCGGCGGCACGGCCTTCACGCCGATCGTCAATGCACCGGAAGTCGCGATCCTCGGCCTGTCGAAGTCCTCGATCAAGCCGGTCTGGGACGGCAAGCAGTTCGCGCCGCGCCTGATGCTGCCGCTCTCGCTGTCCTATGACCACCGCGTGATCGACGGTGCAATGGGCGCGCGCTTTGCGGCCTACCTGGCGGAAGTCCTCGGCGACATGCGCAAGACATTGCTGTGATTCCGGGCATGGGAAGCGAGCGCCGCCAGTCCGGGAAAATGAGAAAATCCTTCACTTTTCCCGCTGCGCATCGCGCCGGCTTCCCCATCCAAGGAGATCAACAATGACTACTTGCGTCGTCGTCAAGAAGAACAACGAAGTCGCGATTGCGTCGGATTCGCTCGTCACTTTCGGCGATACCCGGCTCTCGCATGCGTACGAACTGAACGAGAAAGTCTTTCCGGTTGGTGATTCGTATGTGACGCTCGCCGGCACTGCCGCCCACTTTCCCGTCATGCGCAAACTGCTGACAGGGATGGGCGAGGAATGCCGGATGGGCACGCGCGATGAAGTGTTCGAGACGTTTTCCAAGGTGCATGAAATCCTGAAGGAAAAGTATTTCCTCAACACCAAGGAAGACGAGGACGACCCGTACGAGTCTTCGCAGATCACCGCGCTGATCGCCAACCCCAACGGCATCTTCGGCGTGTATTCCTATCGCGAGGTGTTCAGCTTTGAACGTTTCTGGGGAATCGGCAGCGGCCGCAATTTTGCGCTGGGTGCGATGTATGCGGTGTACGACAGCAAGCTGTCGGCAAGGGAGATTGCGGAGATCGGCGTACGTGCAGGTGAGGAATTCGATAAGAGCACATCGGGACCGTTCCGGATTTTCAGTTTTCCGATGAGAGATTAATAACAGTTCCCTCCCCTTCAAGGGGAGGGTTAGGGTGGGGATGGGTTTCCTTTCTGCGCGACCGAAGCCCACCCCCACCCCGGCCCTCCCCCTGAAGGGGAGGGTGAGAATGGAGCTAACGCTATGAGCATGATTGAAGTCAAGGTTCCCGATATCGGCGATTTCAAGGAAGTCGAAGTCATTGAACTGCTGGTCAAGGTGGGCGACACGATCGCGGTCGATCAATCGCTGGTGACGGTCGAATCCGACAAGGCCAGCATGGAAATCCCGTCCAGCCACGCTGGTGTGATTAAGGAACTGAAGGTCAAGCTGGGCGACAAGGTGTCGGAAGGCTCCCTGCTGCTGATGCTGGAAGCCTCCGGTGCCGCTGCAGCACCGGCAGCCCCGTCCAAGGACGCAGCTGCGGGCTACGGCACTTCCACCCCGGCTGCGGCGACCGCCGCTCCGGCACCCGCGCCCGCCGCTGCTCCTGCTCCGCAGGCGGCAAGCTATGGCGGCACATCCGACATCCAGTGCGACATGCTCGTTCTTGGCGCCGGTCCCGGCGGCTACTCCGCTGCATTCCGCTCCGCCGACCTCGGCATGAATACCGTGCTGGTTGAAAAGTACGCGACGCTCGGCGGCGTCTGCCTGAACGTGGGCTGCATTCCGTCCAAGGCGTTGCTGCACGTTGCGGCCGTGATCGACGAAACCGCAGCCATGGCCGCGCACGGCGTGACCTTCGGCAAGCCGGAAATCGACATCGACAAGCTGCGTGGTTACAAGGAAAAGGTCATCAAGAAGATGACCACCGGCCTGGCCGGCATGGCCAAGTCGCGCAAGGTGAACGTGGTGCAGGGCGTGGGCCAGTTCATCAGCCCGAACCACATGGAAGTCACTGCCGCCGACGGCAGCAAGAAGACCGTGCAGTTCAAGCAGGCGATCATCGCCGCCGGTTCGGCCGTCGTGAAGCTGCCTTTCGTGCCGGAAGATCCGCGCATCGTCGATTCCACCGGCGCGCTGGAACTGCGCACCGTGCCGAAGAAGATGCTCGTCATCGGCGGCGGCATCATCGGCCTGGAAATGGCGACGGTGTATTCCACGCTCGGCGCGCGCATCGACGTGGTCGAGATGATGGATGGCCTGATGCAGGGCGCGGACCGCGACCTGGTCAAGGTCTGGCAGAAGTTCAACGACAAACGCTTCGACAAGGTCATGACCAAGACCAAGACGGTTGCGGTCGAGGCACTGAAGGAAGGCATCAAGGTCACGTTCGAGAGCGCCGATCCGTCGGTCGCCGCACCGGAGCCGCAACTGTATGACATGGTGCTGGTGGCTGTCGGCCGCAGCCCGAACGGCAAGAAGATTGCCGCCGACAAGGCCGGCGTTGCCGTCACCGACCGCGGCTTCATCAATGTCGATTCGCAGATGCGCACCAACGTGCCGCACATCTTCGCTATCGGCGATGTGGTCGGCCAGCCGATGCTGGCGCACAAGGCAGTGCATGAGGCGCACGTCGCCGCGGAAGCGGCTGCAGGCCAGAAGTCCTTCTTCGACGCGCGCGTGATCCCGTCGGTGGCCTACACCGATCCGGAAGTCGCCTGGGTCGGGATGACGGAAGACGAAGCAAAGGCCAAGGGCGTCAAGCTGGAGAAGGGCCTGTTCCCGTGGGCAGCCAGCGGCCGCGCGACGGCAAATGGCCGTGACGAGGGCTTCACCAAACTGCTGTTCGATGCAGAGACGCATCGCATCGTGGGCGGCGGCATCGTCGGTACCCATGCGGGCGACATGATCGGCGAGATCGCGCTGGCCATCGAGATGGGCGCCGACGCGGTGGATATCGGCAAGACGATCCACCCGCACCCGACGCTCGGCGAGTCGATCGGCATGGCAGCCGAAGCGTTCGAAGGCGTTTGCACGGACCTGCCTCCCGCACGCAAGAAGTAATTCTGAACCGCAAAAAGAATGGGGGCCGCCTGTAACAGGGCGGCCCCCGTTTTTTGTACAAGGAAATCAGGCCGTACCGAAGATGCGCCTGAACCCGATTCCGATCCGATGCATGAACGAGCTGTCGTTCGTCGCCGATGCTGTTCCGGCCGTTGCGGGGGCGATGCGCACCGCTTCCAGCTGGATATCCTGCTCCAGTTTTTCCTCCAGCCCTTCCGGCGTCTTTTCGACAGCGTGGCGGCGGACCGCGCCGGGGCTGCGCTTGAGCTCACGATGCTTGTTCACCGCGGAACTCAGCATGAGCTTGAGGAAGCCGGGTTTCACCGGTTTCGGAATGAAGCGGTAGATCTGTCCCTGGTTGATCAGTTTGATGATGGCGTCGACGTCGCTGTTGACTGTAAACATCATCGAGACGATTTCAGGGTGTCGTTGCTTGAGCAATTTGACCAGCGGCGTCGCATCCATGCGCCCGACGCGCGTCTCGCTCATCAACACACCGACCGGCTGCGCACTCAGGATCGTCACTGCCTCGGAAAGCGTACTCGCATGCCGGAACTGCGTGTCCGGAGAGAGGGCTTGCCTGACGAGTTCGATCATCTCCTTGTCGTCGTCAATCAGGAGAACACTCTCTCCGCCGCCCGCGATGTCTTCGACGGGGACCGGAACAGGCTGCGTCTTCGCGATCGTCGCCGCGTCGGCAACCGTCTTCATCAACTCCTCGTTGGACCAGGGCTTGTTGACGAAGCGGAAAACCTCACCTTCATTGACCGAGCGCAGGATTGCCTGCAGGTCGGAGTATCCGGTGAGCAGGATGCGCATTGCGCGCGGTGCGATCTTGCAGGCTTCGCGCAGGAACTCCGAGCCCATCATGCCGGGCATGCGCTGGTCGCTGACGATCACGTCGAAGTCGTGCTTGCGCAGCATCTCTAGTCCGCTCAACCCGTCAGGGGCGGTCATCACGTCGAATTCCTTGTGCAGCATCCAGTGCAGCGAACGCAGGATGTTCGGTTCGTCATCGACGCACAGCACCAAACCTTTCTTGTCCCTCATGATCGGCTCCTTCAGGCTGCCTTGAGCAGGGTTTCCGGGAACGCCGCCGGCAGGTGGACAGTGAATGTCGTGCCGGCGCCGTCCTGCGTCGTGAATGCCACCGTGCCCCCGTGCTCTTCAACGATGCTCTTCACGATGGGCAGGCCAAGGCCCGTGCCTTCGCCGGCCGGCTTGGTCGTGAAGTAGGTGTCGAAGATGTGCGGCTGCACATCGGCGGGAATGCCGCTGCCGGTGTCGGTAATGTCAATTCGCACCCTCATGTCTTCCAGCGAAGTGCGGATTGTGATCTTGCCATTGTCGGGAATGGCCTGCGCCGCATTGTTGATCAGGTTCAGGAAGACCTGGTTGAGTTGCGAAGGATTGCATTCCACTTCGGGCACGTCGCTGTACTCTTCGACCACCTCGATCCGGTTCGGTATCACGCTCTTGGCAATGTAGACGACCGTGTGCAATCCCTTGTTGATGTCGAAGTGCGTGACCTTCTCCCGATCGAGACGGGTAAAGTCACGCAGGTTCTCCACCAGTTCGCGCATCTGGTCGAGGCCTTGCAGCGTATCGCCGAGCATTTGCGCGAGCATGACGACGTCATCGTCCTGCGATTCGATCGTCTGCAGCTGCGCGCGCGTGCGGGAGATGTTCAGCGTCACGCGATCGCCGTCGGTCTTGCGCACGGTACGGGCGAAGGCATGCGCGACCTTGAGCGGCAGCTCGAAGCTCTTGAGGCCATCGATGACCATACTGATATTGCTGCGCGAGAAGGCGAGCGGGGTATTGAGCTGGTGCGCAACGCCCGCAACCATCTGGCCAAGCAGCGCCATCTTTTCCGCCTGGGCCAGCTGCTGGTGGGCCTGTTCGCGTTCGTGTTCCTGCTGGCGGATGATTGTTTCGGCGCGGCGCACGATGGCGAAGAGCGAGGCGAAGAGGAGCAGCAACAGGCCGGCGACGATCGCGATGCCGTTGTTGGACATCTTGCTCACTTCGTCGAGGTTGTACTCGGCAACCTTCTCCATCTGGTTTTCGTTGTCGCGAGCGGTAGTGGCGATCTTGGCTGAAGTCTGCTTGATCTGGTCGAGGAAGCCGGTCACGTCGGTATAGACTTCGAACACGCCGATGACCTTGTCGCTTCCCGGCGCATGCACGGGGAGGTAACTCGAAATGAGGTCGCGGTTTTCCACCACGCCTTCGAATGCGCTGAACTTGTCGCGGTGCGTCAGTTCGCTGCTCGGCTTGCCTGCCATCGCATTTTTCCAGCCGGCGTTGCCGTTCTTGTCGTCACCGATCTGCGCCGCTTCCGAGGAATAGGCGGTGATGCCGCGCATGTCGAACACCTTCACCTTGAACACCGAGCTTTTCTTCATCGCGCTGAAGACCTTGGCATCGAGCGACTTGTACTCAGGAAGTGCGCGGATCTTCGCCCCCAGTTCCTGGTAGCAGGCCTTCTTGCTGTCCGGTTGCTTCTTCTTGCCGTCCGGGCCGGTGATGTCTTCAATGGCGCGGCACTGGTCCACGGGGATGGCCTGCACCTTGGCGACGAACGGCGCGAAGTCTTTTTCCCACAGCATGTTGGCGAACAGCAGCGTCAGGTCGACGTTTGCCCGTTCATGGATGGCGAGCAGGTCATGGCGCGCGGCTTCTTCCTGCTGCTTCGCGAAATTTGCCTGCACGTGCTTGATGAATTCGGCCTCGGCGGACTGGACCTCCTTGAAGAAGGATGCCTGCTGGTGCTCGAAGTAGGTGAGGGCGAGCGTCACGACGATAAACATGCCGAGGCTGGCGAAGGTGAAATAGCGAACCAGACGGAATCGCATGTGTTTACTCCTGTTCATGGAACTGCGCGCCACGTCGATCAGCGCTGCGCGGACATTGCTTGCTCGATGCCCGCGAAGGTGTCGGAAAGCGTATGGGTCTGCGAATGCACGCCGAGCTGGCGGGCAATCTGCGAAGCGGAAAAAATTCCGCGAATCGTATTCTTGCCAGTGGAAGAATCCTCTTCCACCACCAGTGCGTGCTGGCGGCCGGAATGCTTCAGCGTTTCCACGACATCGCCGACATGCGCATGCAGCACGTCGTCGAGATGCAGGACTTCGATGTGCTCATCATCGGTCATGACGTCGCTGACCCGCACCTCGCCGAACGATATGCCTTGTGCATACATCGCCGACTGGGGACGTTCGCCGAGGAGGTCGCGCGAGGTAATGATTCCGATGACGTCGCCGAGCGAGTTGGTCACCAGCAGCGAACGCACACCTCGCGCGATCATCTTTTGCGTCGCGCTGTCCAGGTCCAGGTCCGAGGACACTGTTGCCGCGGGAACGAAGTGCAGGTCGGTCATGACTTCGAGCGCCGACGACGAGGCCTTTACGGGATTCGGGATCACAAAGTGCGGCCGTGCGTATCCCGTGTTCGGTGACAGACGCGAGATGCGCAGGCGTTGGAAGGGTTTGGGCTGGTCGACCATCAGCAGCCTCCGGTCAGGGCTAATGGCTGATTATTCTAGGTTGCCTAGATGCAAACGTCCTTGATCTGGAAATGGGTTTTCCCGGAAATGCCGGGGAATGCGCCAGGTGACGCGTCCCCCGGGGATGGATCAGTGACCGAGTTTGTTCAGTACGTCGGACAACATGGAAATCATCTGGTCGATTTCGTCTGTCGTCACGTTCAGCGAGGGCATGAAGCGCAGCAGGTCGGGACGCGGCGAGTTGAGCAGCAGGCCAACCGGTTCCATGTCGCGTGCCGTCTCCACGATCTTCGGGCCGATGTCCTTGCCGAGCTTCAGCGCGCGCAGCAGGCCCTCGCCGCGTTCGCCTTCCAGACCATGCTTTTCGCACAGCTTGAGCAGTTGGGCGCGCATGTAGTCACCCTTGTCCTTCACGGATTGCAGGAAGCCGGGCTTGATCAGTTCGGAAAGGACGGCGATGCCTGCGGCCGTCATCAGCGGGTTGCCGTTGTAGGTGCCGCCCTGTTCGCCCGGCTCGAAGCAGGCGATCTCTTCGCGCGCCAGCAGCGCGGAGAGGGGGACGCCGCCGCCGATACCTTTGCCCAGGGTCATGATGTCGGGCTCGATGCCGGAGAGCTGGTAGGCGAACAGTTCGCCGGTACGGCCCATGCCGGCCTGCACTTCATCGACGATCAGCAGCAGGTTGCGCTGCTTCGTGAGCGCGCGCAGTGCCTGCATGAATTCGCGGGTGGCGGGGATGACGCCGCTTTCACCCTGCACGGGCTCGAGCATCACGGCGACCGTCTTGTCGGTAATCAGCTTCTCGACGCTCGCGATATCGTTGAGTTCGGCCTTGTGGAAGCCCGCTACCTGCGGCGCGAACATCGTATCCCAGCCGGCTTTGCCGCTGGCCGACATGGTTGCCAGCGTGCGGCCGTGGAAGCCGTGGTTGAAGGTGATGATCTCGTAGCGGTTTTCGCCGGCGGCGTTCTTGTTCAGCTTGCCCCACTTGCGCGACAGCTTGATCGCGCCTTCGTTTGCTTCCGCACCGCTGTTGGCGAAGAACACGCGGTCGAAGCAGGAATTCTTGGTCAGCATGGACGCAAGCACGATCGAAGGCTCGTTGTAGAAGGCCGGCGAGGGATTGATCAGCTTGCCCACTTGCGCAGTGACGGCATCGACGATGCATTGCGGCGAGTGCCCGAGGCAGTTGACCGCCCAGCCCTGCAGGTAGTCGAGGTAGCGCTTGCCCTTGTTATCCGTCAGCCACATGCCGCGGCCCTCCGTGAACACGATCGAAGGCCGGTTGGTGATCTGCATGAGGGCGTTGACGTCGTACTGGCTGAATTCCATTTCGGGCTCCTGACTAGAGATTGGCAAATACTTGAAGATCAAAAAAAAAGCCACAGGGCGGGCCTGTGGCTTTGTGAGCATCAAACGCTTACATGCACGGCTTCCCAGGCTGAGGCAGCTGGGTACGGCGTCGCAAGAGTTTGGCTGTTGTGTTCATTCCAAGAATGGTAAGGCGTTTCCTGCACTGCGTCAAAAATTATTTTGTTGCAAGATCGACAGCAAGATCGGCTTCCGATGTGAACGCGTCGGCATAGAATTCCGCCTCCGGCAGCTTGCACTGGGCAACGAAATCCCGCTTCGCCGAATCCACCATGACCGGCGCGCCGCAGGCGTACACCTGGTAGCCGGACATGTCGGGCAAGTCCTCCATTACGGCGCGGTGGACGAAGCCGCTGCGACCGGTCCAGCCGTCTTCCGGCAGGGCGTCCGAAATGACCGGGACGTACTTGAAGCTGGGCACCGTGCGCGCCCATTCTTCGCACAAGGCATGCATGTACAGATCCTTCGGACGGCGGCCGCCCCAGTAAAGGATCATCGGGCGTCCGGTCTTCTGGTGGATGGCGTGCTCGACAATGGCCTTGATCGGCGCGAAGCCGGTCCCCGAGGCGAGCAGCACTATCGGCTTGTCGGAGTCCTCGCGCAGGAAGAAGGTGCCCAGCGGCCCTTCGAAGCGCAGGATGTCGCGCTCCTTCATGTTGTTGAACACATGGTCGGTGAATACGCCGCCGTGCATGTGGCGGATGTGCAGCGTCAGGTGCTCGTCGAGGTGCGGCGCATTGGCCATGCTGTAGCTGCGGCGCTTGCCATCCTTCAGCATGAATTCGATGTACTGGCCAGCCTTGTATTGCAGGCGCTCGTTCGCAGGCAACTGCAGCGAGAGAACCATCACGTCGTCGGCGACCCTGTCCAGCTTCGCGACGCGCGTCGGAAGTTTCTTGATCGGGAATTCGCCGGCGCCCAGCACTTCGCGCGCCTCGATCACGATGTCGGAGTGCGGCGCCGCGCAGCAGAACAGCGCGAGGCCTTTTTCCTCTTCCGCGACGGGCAGGGCCTTCTCCTGGTGTGCCTTGTGGGTCACGCTGCCGTCGAGCAGCTTGCCCTTGCAGGTGCCGCATGCGCCGTTCTTGCAGCCATAGGGCAGGCCCACGCCGGCGCGGATGGCGGCGCTCAATACAGTTTCGCCGTCGTCGCAGGTGAACTGGCGTCCGCTCGGCTGAACAGTTACTTGGAAAGTCATACAATCCTGAAGATGAAAAATAAAAAACTGACTGCCCCGGGATTCGGCCGGCCACGCCTGCTGGTTCTCGGTTGCGGCGACGTCGGCATGCGCCTGCTACCCTTGATGCGCGACCGCTTCCGTGTGTTTGCCGTGACTAGCCAGCCCGATCGTCGCCACGAGTTGCGTGCCGCAGGGGCGGTTCCCATCGTTGCCAACCTCGACATGCCGGAAACCCTGGCACGCCTTGCGCGCCTTGCCCGGAATATCGTGCACCTCGCGCCGCCCCAGTCGGAGGGCGTCACGGACCGGCGCTCCCGAAATTTGACCGCCATTTTACCCGACCAAGCCAACATGGTTTATGTGAGCACAACAGGGGTGTACGGCGACTGCGGTGGTGAAATGGTGGATGAAACGCGACCCGTGCGTCCGCAGAATGCGCGCGCGAAGCGTCGTGTCGATGCGGAGCGGGTGCTGCGCCGCTGGGCACGGCGTTCCGGTTCGCGTCTGGCGATCCTGCGTGTTCCCGGTATCTACGCCGCCGACCGGCTGCCGATTGACCGCCTGAAGAAGGGGACGCCGGCGCTCAGGGCAGAGGATGACGTGTATACCAACCACATCCATGCAGATGATCTCGCAAGGATCATTGCAGCCGCCCTGTACCGCGGGCAGCCCAACCGCGTCTATCACGCGGTCGACGCATCCGACATGCAGATGGGCGAGTACTTCGATGCGGTCGCCGACAAGGCAGGTCTTCCGCGTCCTCCGCGCTTGCCAAAAGCGCAACTTGCGGCTGCCGTTTCGCCGGTGATGCTGTCGTTCATGTCCGAGTCACGGCGGCTGGGCAACGACCGCCTCCGCGCAGAACTGGGCGTGCGCCTGCAGTTTCCCCATGTGCAAGATGCGCTGGAAAAGATCTATCCAGGGACTTGATCCGCGTGCTTGACCTTCCCATCATGGCAAGGTCAATAATGAAGCCATCCTGAAGGAGGATTGGATCATGAACAACGCAACTTCTCTTACGACAACTACCCTCCCGCCTGTGGGCCGTGAACTGGACGTCCCCATCGACGGCATGACCTGCGCGTCCTGCGTCAGGCGCGTGGAAAAGGCATTGCGCGCCGTTCCCGGCGTGAGCACCGCGGATGTCAACCTCGGCACCGAGCGAGCCCGTGTCACCGCCGACAAGTCCGTCAGCTTCGGCATGGTGCAGCAAGCTGTCGAAAAAGCCGGCTACCAGGTGACCCAGCAGGAAATCGACCTCGACATCGAAGGCATGACCTGCGCGTCCTGCGTCGGGCGCGTGGAAAAGGCCTTGCGCAAGATTGACGGCGTGCTCGACGTCAGCGTGAACCTCGCCACAGAAAGCGCCCATGTGCGTGCGGCATCTGGGGTTGGAGCGGATACGCTGGCGCGTGCGGTTGAAGCAGCGGGGTATCACGCAAAGCCGCATCTCGCCGAGCAAGCCGTGCAGCAGGACGAGCGGCGCGATACGGAATTTCTCAAGGTTGTCATCGCCGCACTGCTGTCACTGCCCCTGATCGTCCCGATGCTGCTCGAGCTGGCCGGCGTGCACTGGATGCTGCCGGGATGGCTGCAGCTTGCGCTGGCCACGCCCGTGCAATTCTGGCTTGGCGGGCGGTTCTATCGCGCAGGCTGGAAGGCCGTCAAAGCGGGCGCAGGCAACATGGACCTGCTTGTCGCGCTCGGCACGAGCGCTGCGTACGGGCTCAGCGTGTATCAACTGTCGGCATACGGTGAAGGCAGCATGCCGCACCTGTACTTTGAAGCGGCCGCCGTCGTCATCACACTGGTCTTGCTCGGCAAATGGCTCGAAGCCCGCGCCAAGCGGCAGACGAGCGCAGCGATCCGCGCATTGCAGGTATTGCGTCCGGACATCGCCCGCGTGCGGCGTGGTGCGGAAGAGGTTGATGTTCCCATCGCTCAGGTGTTGCTGAACGACCTCGTCGTCATCCGGCCGGGCGAACGTGTGGCGGTCGACGGCCTGGTGCAGGAGGGGCGCAGCCATATCGATGAATCCCTGATCACCGGCGAGAGCCTGCCTGTTGCCAAGCAGCCGGGCGACAAGGTGACCGGTGGTTCGATCAATGCCGAGGGACTGCTGCTGGTGCGCACCACCGCCGTCGGTGGAGAAACCACGCTCTCGCGCATCATTCGCCTCGTGGAAAACGCACAGGCGGCGAAGGCTCCGATCCAGCACCTCGTCGACAAGGTCAGCGCCGTGTTCGTGCCAGTCGTGCTACTGATCGCCCTGGTCACGTTTGCCGGCTGGTGGATGGCCACCGGCGATCTCGAAATGGCCATCATCAATGCGGTCGCGGTGCTGGTCATTGCCTGCCCGTGCGCGCTCGGACTGGCGACGCCTGCCGCCATCATGGCCGGTACCGGCGTCGGCGCGACACACGGCATCCTTATCAAGGATGCGGAAGCGCTCGAGCTCGCGCACGCCGTGACCACCGTCGTCTTCGACAAGACAGGCACGCTGACCGAGGGCAAGCCGGTATTGGCCGAGGCTGTGCCGAACGACATGGGGACGGACGAGTTGATTCGTCTCGCTGCAGCCGTCCAGCAAGGCAGCGAGCATCCGCTGGCCCGCGCCGTCGTGGAGGCAGCGAAAGCGAAGAATATTTCCATTCCCTCTGCGACGGAGGTGACGGCGCTGCCTGGCCGTGGCGTTTCTGCCGTGGTCGAAGGCCGTGCATTGAAGCTGGGCAGCACCCGCCTGCTGCAGGAATCCGGCATCGACGCCGGAGCGCTTGCCGGCGCTGCAAGCGCATTGGAGCAAAAGGGAAACACGGTGTCCTGGCTGATGGCCGGTGATGGGTTGCTGCTCGGACTGCTCGCCTTCGGCGACAGGGTGAAGCCTTCCGCTGCGCGCGCCGTGTCGCGGCTCCATGCGCTCGGCGTGAAAACCGTCCTGCTGACCGGCGACAACAAGGGCAGCGCTGCGGCAGTCGGCGGCGCGCTCGGTATCGACAAGGTCATCGCGGAAGTGCTGCCCGCAGACAAGGCGGAGAAGGTCAATAGCCTGAAGCAGCAAGGGCAGGTTGTGGCCATGGTCGGCGACGGCATCAACGACGCGCCAGCCCTCGCCGCCGCCGATGTCGGTATCGCGATGGCGACCGGCACCGACGTCGCCATGCACGCCGCGGGCGTCACGCTCATGCGCGGCGAGCCGGCGCTGGTGCCCGACGCAATCGACATTTCGCGTCGGACCTACAGCAAGATCCGTCAGAACCTCTTCTGGGCATTCATCTACAACCTGGTCGGAATTCCGCTCGCCGCGTTCGGCCTGCTCAGTCCGGTGATTGCCGGAGCGGCGATGGCCTTCAGTTCGGTCAGCGTGATTACCAACGCATTATTGTTGCGCCGCTGGAAGGCGGCATCGTAAGGGAGGGAGATATGAACATCGGCGAAGCTTCCAAGGCGTCCGGCGTGAGCGCCAAGATGATCCGCTATTACGAGAGCATCGACCTGATCAAGGCGGGCAAGCGGACGGATTCGGGATATCGCGTTTACGGCGAGAACGACGTGCATACGCTGCGCTTCATCAAACGGGCGCGGACGCTGGGATTTTCACTGGAGCAGATCAAGGACTTGCTGTCCCTGTGGCAGGACCCGCGTCGCGCGAGTGCCGACGTGAAGGCGATTGCGCGTTCGCACCTGGAAGAGCTGGAGACGCGCATCAGGGAATTGACCGAGATGCGCGATACGTTGAAGCATCTGGAGCATGCGTGTTCGGGTGACCATCGGCCCGATTGTCCGATACTGCACAGCCTTGAAACGATGGCTGAAAAGGCCTCGTGTCACTAGAAGAACGAGAGGGAGCGAGGCCGCTCCCTCCGTGCCGATTTAACGCTCGGTGCTGGCGAGTACGTCGTAACCCGCATCCACCACCGCCGCCTTGATCTCCTCCAGCGGCGCGCTCGAGTTGACGAGCACCTTCTGCGTCGGCAGATCCACTTCCACTTTTGCGCCGGCGTCGACGGCCTGCACTGACTTCGTTACGGCGCCGACGCAATGGCCGCAACTCATTCCTTCAACTTTCAGTTCGTACATGATGTTCTCCGGTTGTGTTAGCGGAAAGGATTGTGAGGCTTTCCCCTGTGGGAAGGTCAAGCACTTGGATCAAATTTCCTGGATAGCATTCCGGGCGAAGGGAGGCGATGGTGCCCATGGGCAGGATTGAACTGCCGACCTCTCCCTTACCAAGGGAGTGCTCTGCCACTGAGCTACATGGGCACGATCCGGAATCGTTGCAAAACGACTACCTGAAAGGCGGGGCAACAAAAAGCCCGGTCAAAAGACCGGGCTAGATGTTTGATTCTGTTGGTAGGCCGTGTAGGGATCGAACCTACGACCAACGGATTAAGAGTCCGCTGCTCTACCAGCTGAGCTAACGACCCAACGAAGACCAAAATTATAGCAGCAACTTTTGGACTGCGTCAAAGGGTGTGGCTCAATATTCCTGCTGCGGGCCACGCACGCTTCGATCAGGTCAGCGCGGAAGTCACCTTCAACACTTCATCCACCGTAGTCACGCCTTCGGCGATCTTCAGTGCACCCGCAATGCGCAGCGGCTTCATGCCGTCCTTGATGCTCTGTTCCCGCAGCGCGTGGATATCGGTCTCTTCCTTGATCAGGCGCGAGAAAGGCTGGGTGATCGAGAGCAATTCGTACAGGCCAGTGCGGCCGCGGTATCCGGTCTGCCGGCATTCGGGACAACCGACCGGGCGGTAGACGGAGGCCGGCTTCGGAATTTTCCAGCCTTCGATCAGGCCATCCCAGACATCGTCGGAGATCTCGCCTTCCGCCTTCTTGCAGTCGGGGCACAGCGTGCGCACGAGGCGCTGCGCCATGATGCCAATGAGCGTGGCTTCCAGCAGGTAATAGGGCACGCCGAGTTCCAGCAGGCGCATCACCGCCGACGGCGCGTCGTTGGTGTGCAGCGTCGAGAGGACGAGGTGGCCGGTGAGGGCGGCCTGGATGGCCATCTCCGCGGTTTCGAGGTCGCGGATTTCGCCGACCATGATGATGTCCGGATCCTGACGCATCAGCGCGCGCACGCCGTCCGCAAATGATAGGTCGATGCCGTGCTGCACCTGCATTTGGTTGAATGCGCCTTCCACCATTTCGATCGGATCTTCCACGGTACAGACATTCACTTCGGCGGTCGCCAAAGCCTTGAGCGTGGTGTACAGCGTGGTCGTCTTGCCTGAGCCGGTGGGTCCGGTGACGAGGATGATGCCGTGCGGGCGGTTGGTGAGGTTGTCCCAGCGTTTCGCGTCGTCAGGCGGGAAGCCGAGTTCGGGCAGCGTCTTCACCACCACTTCCGGATCGAAGATTCGCATCACCAGTTTTTCGCCGAAGGCAGTCGGTAGCGTGGAAAGGCGCAGTTCGATTTCCTGGCCGCCGGCGGTGCGCGTCTTGATGCGTCCGTCCTGCGGGCGGCGCTTCTCGACCACGTCCATGCGGCCGAGCAGCTTGATGCGCGCCGTCATCGCGATCATCACGGTTGCGGGCACCTGGTAGACCTGGTGCAGGATGCCGTCGATGCGGAAGCGGATGGCACCGAGGTCGCGCTTGGGTTCAAGATGGATGTCCGAGGCGCGCTGCTCGAAGGCGTACTGCCACAGCCAGTCGACGATGTTGACGACGTGCTGGTCGTTGGCGTCGAGCGACTTGTTGGCCTTGCCCAGCTCCACCAGTTGCTCGAAGTTGTTGCGTAGCGCCGTGTCATGCTGGCCGTGCTTGCTGGCGCCCTTGATCGACTTCGCCAGCGTGAAGAACTGGGCGGTGTACTGCGCGATGTCGAGCGGATTGGAGACGACGATCTTCACGTTGCGCCGCGTGATCTTGGAGATCTCGGCTTCCCATTCGATCGAGAATGGTTCGGCGGTGGCAATCACGACGTCCGTTTGCGTCAGCTCCACCGGCAGGATGTTGAAGCGCGCGGCATACGTGGCCGACATGACGTCGGCCACGCGGGTGAAGTCGATCTTGAGCGGGTCGATACGGAAGAAGGGAACCTTGGCTTTGCCGGCGAGCCATTCCGAGAGTGCGTCCAGCGTCAGCAGTTTGTGCGGCGGCGCTGAGGACGTCAGCTTGATCTGCGCAATCGCGGTCAGCGGGTGCATGTTCGCCGAGGCGTTGCGGAGCAGGGCCTGCGCCTCGTTGTAGCGCGCCTTGACCTCCGCCTTGGCGATCATGCCATCGGCCAGCAGCCAGCTGAAGATCTGGTGGAGATCGAGTGCCTTGTGCGCGGGTTTGTGCGCAGCCATCGTGGCAGCGGAATGTTCGACGCGAGCGTTCAAGATGTCTTGCTCCTCCAGGGTTTGTCCTTCTCCATCCAGGCCTTGATGCCGTTGACCCAGGACTTGGCTGGCAGTTTGGTCGCCGTCTTGATCTGGTCCGCGCGTTCGTACAGCGCTTCGTAGTCAAGCTCGGGGCGCTTGTTGAAACCGAGCGCCACCACATTGCCTTCATGGCAGGGCGGCAGGCAGATCACTTCGGCGAAGGCATACTTCAGCGCCTTGAAATTCTTTGCGTAGCTGGGATGGTCGCCGAACAGATTGACGCTCACTACGCCGTCCGGCGTGAGGCAGGCGGCGCAGGCTTCGTAGAATTCCGGCGAGTCGAGCACAGGGCCTTGCACAAGCGCGTCGTAGAGGTCGACTTGCAGCGCGTCGAACTTGCCGTGGTTGTTGGCGTCGGTGACGAAATCCATCGCATCCATTTCCATCACCGAGAGGCGGTCATCGTCCGGAGGCAGGCGGAACATCGAGCGGCAGACCGAAATCACCTGTGGATTCAGGTCGATCGCCGTCACCTGGGCCTCGGGAAACTGGCGGTAGCAGAACTTCGTCAGCGCGCCGGTGCCCAGCCCAAGCTGTACGAGGTGCTGAGGCTCCTTGTTGAACAGCATCCACGCCATCATGTGCTGCGCATACGTAAGTTCGATCCAGTCGGGCTTGCGGATACGCATCGCACCCTGAATCCATTCGTTGCCGAAATGCAGGAAGACGACGCCACCTTCCTCGGACAGCGTGATGGGCGCGAATTTCGGCTTGCGCGGTTTCTTGCCCGGGCCGGCCTTGGTGTTGCCCTGGGCTTCCATGGAATTGCGTTTGATAAGCATGCTGTTTCGACGGATTGTTTCTGCCATTCTACAGAATGATGTTCTTCCATTGCGCCAGTTTTTCCTCGAACGAGAGCTGGGCGTTGGCCGGCGACGATGACGGAAGCACAAGCGTCCGGAAGCCGGCAGCGGCGAAGACGGGTTCAAAGCGGCCGGAGGTCTTGCCGTTGAAGCACACTTTGTCCAGCTGCGGGCATTGATGTTTCAGCACGGCGAACTCGTTTGTCTCGGCGCGGCGGATGGCGGTGTCCAGGCTTCCTTCGCGTTCGCAGGCCGCGAGGACATCCCACAGCCCGATGCCGTGCGAGAGCAGGCGCGGCAGGCGTTGGTCGTAGGGCAATCCGGCCAATTCGTCGCCGAGGACGACTGACAGCAGGCGCCAGAATTGATTAATGTTTTGTCTAATTTGACATATCTGAGTGTGAATGGAGCGGATTATTGCGCTGGCTTAAGACGTTAGATCGGTGTGCAATTCAAAACCAGATCGAAAGCTGTTATGCCAAAATTGCCGGTGTGTCGAACGCAAAGCGAAGAGCATGAATCGAAAGCGTGGTTTTGATCCGGTGATCGATGAAAATGTTCGCCAGTTGATGCTCGGTAGCCTGCCCGGCGAACTGTCATTGTCCAATAGCCAGTACTATGCGAACCCCCAAAATCGATTTTGGACTTTGATGTCCGAAGTCGTCGGAGAAAGATTAGCCGCTTTGTCGTATTCAGACCGATTGCAGACGTTGCTTCGGCACGGTGTCGGTCTTTGGGATGTAGTGGCAGAAGCGGTTCGTGAAGGAAGTCTCGATAGTCGAATTCGGGATCATGCGCACAATGATCTCATCGGCTTGGTGGAACGTTTGCCAAGACTTGAAGCCATTGCTTTTAACGGCGGAACAGCGGCCCGATTGGGTTTGAAAGCGTTAGGCGATCGGGCCAATTGTTATGAAATCATTCGACTTCCATCGAGCAGCCCTGCATATACGCTCTCATTCCAAGAAAAATTGAAAGCATGGATGGTGCCTCTTGATTGGGCAAATATCACGAGGCACTAACCGTTCAAAAGAGTGCAGGAAGCAGCAGCACAGTGCACTAGATCTAAACGCCCACAATTAAGTCAGCTAGGCCGACCTTTAGGCGATCCGAAATCTTCTTCAAGGTCAGGATCGACGGATTCCCAATTCCACGTTCAATCTGCGAGACATACGTACGGTCGATGTCAGCTTCCAACGCAAGCTGTTCTTGCAACAGTCCAGCCGCCGTGCGTATCCGCCGGAGGTTCTGCCCGATCACAAGCAAAGTCTTATTCGCATTGGTTGCCATAGACCAAAGAATGGCCCTTTGTAGACTGGCAATCCACGGAATATAGTCTACAAATACGTGTTAATATAATTGCATTAGATCAACTAAGCCAGAGTAGGCAAACCGGAACATGCCATAAACATGGGATTTCTTTATTGCAATATCAACTGTAATTTTCAGTAGCTTTTCGGGAAAAACAGATACCGCACCTCGTACTGCTCTGAACGCCAGCAAAGATGTGCCACGGGCTGTTTCGGCGGTCCTTTTGGCAACGTTCGAAAAGCGAAGATTCATCAACAGCGGAGAGGCAAACATTGCGCTGTCGACTGAACGCTAAACGAGGTTTTCATTAATGGGGAGGGACTCATATGCACACGTTCAACAAACAGATGAAGAGAAAGGCCTGGATGCACTTCTGCTACCTGGCTACTGCAGTAGTAGGGACCGCTATTTTGGCATCGGGCTGCAGCAAGAAAGAGAACGCATCGGCAGCTGCGACAAGTACGAATGTACAGACGAGCGCAAAACGAGGGGTGAACCTCGCATCACTTGTTGGGGCGTGGGATTGCGGACGCAAAGAGGGAATATTTACGTTCGAAAGCGACGGCACTTTTAGCCGAGATACATACCCGAACACCACAGCAGAAACGCCATTGGAAAGAGCACGCTCGGTATTCTTCGGGCAGTACGCAATGGACAGCGACAAGATCAAGACACAAAACCAGAAGCTTGTTCTGCAAATGGATAGTCAAGATACCGTGTTCAAAATGAACCTTGTTTCAAGCGGAAAAGCGCAGTTGCGCCAAGACGGGCTGATTGAAATACCCGCTGCAACGGCAAGTGTGTACGCCGCAACACTCTCGCAAAGTACCTTAACCCTTCGAATCGTAGAAGGATATAACCCAGACGGAACACGTCGCCAGTTACCGGAGAACCCTCAGCCAATGGAGTGCCAAAAGGCCTAATCGCAGTCTTGCTGTCGAGTATCAAGAAAATTCGCCATTTAGGGCAAAAACATTAACGGAAATTTCGTGCAATCCAAGACATCTATAGGAGATCAATAGTGCGTATTCACGTCGCAGCCTGCTGCCTCTTGGCAGTAATCCTTGCCGGCTGTAGTGACGGACCAGACCTTCCAGACCAACTATCTTGCGGCAAAAAGGCCCCTGCGCGTCCCGGAGAGGGGGAAATGGAATTCGACTTTGATCTGTCACCTACGGTCACATATAAGAATGGGCCAGGTCTTATCAGTGGCAACGTAGGAAGAGCGAAGAAAAATGGATTTGCGTTTGAAGTAGTAGGAATTGGAGCAGGCCGTCTGACCGTCGATCCGATTACGGGCCAAATTCAGCAAGTTCGTAACGATGTGAACGGTGGTTGGACAATTACCCCGTTGTCCAAAAACGGGAGTGTCTATCAAGTGAGGGTGGAATCTTGGCATACCCAAAAAACTGTCGAGCTTGAATGTTTAGGCAGCGATAAATTCAACGTTGTGAAGTGGGTTCACAAATTGCCAGAACCGTAAATCACCAATATAAGAGCCGACAGAACGCTGAATGACGGAAGAATTTGCGCCAAATATGGTTGAAGAAGCTATACGCATCATGACAGCAGAGAATTCCGTCTCGGTGGCGTTGCTTCAGCGTCATCTTAGACTTGGGTATGGCATGGCGCTCAAACTGATGGACCCGCTTGAACAAAACGGTGCGGTGACACCGCTAAACGAGGTCGGTATCCGTACCTTGAAATCACCGTCTTACGCATTGCGAAGTAAGGGAGCGGGACCGGGAAATAACAAGGGGTGAGATTATGTGGACAATCGTAATCTTCGCTGTATGTTTGTACCTTTATGGAGCGTATCGATCTCTTGCGCTTTTCCTTGGGGTGATATCCACAATCATTGCGCTTGGTCTAACGCTTATTACTTCGCTTCTCCTGACCATGTTCTTTGATTACCCCACCATTGAAGCGATTAAGGTCGCGACTCTCGGCAACTGGTGGACGACCGAATTTGTGCGGCGACCGGAGTTCACCTTAAGCGAAGCCTTGATCGTCCCGGCAATCTTCTTAGGCGATTTACTTCGAGTGTATGCACGCCTCGTGATGAACCACACCAATGTCTTCTTTTTGGGAGCAGCCGTGTTTTGTACCTGGCTGTGGTTCAAGACTTGGCAAATAGTTTATTTCGTGTTCGCTCGATACGGTAGGTCGAAAACGAATGAGGCCTAGTGTCGTGAGAAGCGCTGTTCGCTTCGTTCGCTAAAAGGCATGCACCATAAGGCCCTCGTCGCAATACACACCGTCCATCAGTAGCGCTTTCGGCTCAATGCCAACGAGATTGAATCCAACGGACTGATAGACAGAAATTGCAGCCTTATTGTCCGCATTGACGCAAAGCGTGACTTGACGCAGACCCAGAACCGACTCAATAAACTGAAGCGCTTGCTGCATCAATCGTTTACCGACACCAGCTCTACGATAGCTCGGTGCGACATACACGCCCCAAATCTCGGCCTTGTGAGATAGGTAGGGCATTCTAGACCGGGCGACGCAGGCGACGGCTATCAGCGTATCTTTGTGAAAGGCACCGATGACTGCGCTGTTCTCAGTGCGTGTTAGCTGGTTCGAAAAGTATTCTTCGGGAAGATGCAGCATGTCCGATAAAGTTCTGCCGAATTCGAGTGGGCATTCGCTCACGGCTTGCAACCGAAGTTTGCGATAGGCTTCGGTATCGCCAGGACCAAGTGCTCTGAAAGAAACGTCGCTTTCAGACCCGACATATAGCTCACTCATTCTCATAGATGTAATCCACCGTAATAAAAAGAATATTTATGTCTTTGTGTATGCACTCGCACATTTCCGCTACTTACCCTCACCCCAATCGGAACGTTGGTTAAAATCGTGCTGTTATCTTTGCTTGCATATTGAATAAGGACGCGTCATGGCGGAGAGTGAGAAGAAAGGATTTAACATTGACGCGTTTGCTAAGCCAATCGGGCAAGTTGATCTTTCAGTAGGCACGACGTATCTGTACCAGCCTAATGAAACAGTCAGAAAATTGTTTCGTGAGATGGCTGATGAGCAGCCGGAGCATCGTGCCAAGACAGCGTTATCGCTTATTACGAGCTTGGAAGTCAGAAAACGCTTAATGGAAAAAATTAAGCCTATTCCAACCGAAGTTTTTGCAGCACTCACAGAAAATGATTTCGCTTCGCTCGCTGAGCTTTTTCGGCAGCGCATAGATCAACTACGGGCTTTACCTGAAAGCCCACTGCCCGTGATCGAACCACAAATGGCAGGGGAGTCGGCGCTTTGCTTTTTTGATCGCATTTTAGATGCCGACATAAAAGCAACCGATGAACAATCAAAGGAACAATACAAGCGTCTGATGGAAAGTGTGAATCCTTCTGCTTCCAAGTTGCTGGAACAATTAAACCTGAGTAGCGAGAGACTGGGCGGAACGGTTCGTGAGTTTGATAGGTTGAAGACCACGATTGTTGAAACGCCAGCTTTTCACGATCATGTGGGTGATTTCAATCGGCGGATGGCTAGGGAGCGGAGCGAAGACAGAAAGATTGCGCAGTTAACAGGGGAAATGACTAAACAGTCCGCAGAAATGCTCCAGGAATTGGTTAGCGCTGCGGGAAAGTTTATGGTTCGGTTTGACGAACGCGATCAAAAATCTGATGGACAGATTCGCATCCAGCTCTGGGTAGCAATCGGATCATTGGTCTTATCAGTTCTACTGTCGGGGATTGGAGTATGGTTCGCTGCAAAGTCTTACTATCAAGACGGCGCCAAGAACACTGCGGAAGATAAGGATGCAAGAGATCGAACGGATCGAGATGCACGAATTGAACGCCTGCTAGAACGGCAAATTCAATTCTTAGAAGCCACTCAAGCTGAGAGACTCAAGTTAGACCGAAAGGCTGAGATAAAGCCACTATCTTCGACGAAGAATTAACAGCATCGTCCCAAAAGGTAATCTGTTTTCTTAAGTGCTATCGGCAAAACTTGTCCCTGCCTAAAGCAGGGTTTTGGGGTAAAAAGGGGGAGGAATCATTGTGAAAGTCACGCCAGTCACCAAGGCGGCGGATGTCCGTACGCGACTTTTGACGCTCATTGAAGAGTGTCATAGCTTTCAATGGGCAACAGCTTGGGCAAGTGAGTCGGACGTATTTGATGCAGCCATTGCGTCGAACAAGATGACTGCCATGGTCATTGGAACACATCAGTATTTCACTGCGCCCGAAGTGCTCGATAAATGCTTCGGCAACTGCAAGGTCAAGGTGATGCATCCGAAGGGACCAATGTTTCACCCCAAGCTATATGCCTTTGACCTTGGTAATCGCTTGGAAGTCTTCGTTGGTAGCTCAAATCTGACTATGGGCGGATTAGCTAAGAACATTGAATGTGGAGTGTTCCTGAATAGCGAATCGGATAGTCAGCCACTTCAAACCCTCGCCGCCCACGTCGAAACTCTGTGGAAAAATGCCGAAGAACTCGACCATGAATTCCTATCTTCATACAAGGCTAACCATCGGCGTGTGCGGTATGCCAAAAAAGAACTTGAAGATTTCGTGGAAATTAAAAAACCGACGAGGTCAAACCGTTCCGCCAACGACATTGACCCCCAGGAGATGGATTGGTCAACGTTTTATGAACTTGTCAAAGCAGACAAGGCGCATGGGCCAGATGAGCGACTTAAGGTGCTTTCTCAGGCACGACAGCTCTTTGCAAAAACGCTTTCCTTCGCTGACCTTGAAGAGGTTGATCGAAAGTGCATTGCCGGTATTTTGAAGCCGGCTTTAAAAGACGGAGTGGACTGGGGCTTCTTTGGTCAGATGAGCGCTTACGGCAACTATAGCCCGATTCTGCGTCAGCGTACTAGGCTATTTTCCGAAGCATTGGACCATATTCCGTTGCAAGGTGAAGTAAGGCGCGAGCACTATGACGGTTATCTTACTGCGTTCAAGAAGATTCCTGAGGCGTCGAAGAGCTGGACGGGGATGGGAACTAGATTGCTCGCAATGAAGCGTCCAGACTACTTCGTCTGCATTGACAATGCCAACCGCGATGGTCTTTGCAGTTATTTCTCAAGTGCACCGACGACCACGAACCTAGATAACTATTGGGATCGCATTATCGCACCAATGATGACCACCCCTTGGTGGCAATCTGATATGCCGCACGGAGGCTTGGAGCAAGCGATTTGGATGGGAAGGGCGGCAATGCTTGATGCCATCTACTACAACCCAGCGAAGCGATCAGCAAACGATAAGGAATAGATTCATGCCGTCAGCATAGTGGTGGACCTGGCCGTCACTTTGACGCGAAGCTTCTGATGAAGTCGGAGCTACTCCATATAAATTCTATTGACTGACTTGCCCGGTTATCTCTGGGCCTCATCTGGAGGTCCCAGGGCTACATCAGAGATGGTTCCTGCAGTAGACGCTGCATTCTTTCGCGCCTGAAACCTTCGTTGAGACTCTAGGTTCTGAATGCGTCGCTTTTCCGCTTTAACGGCCGCCAAGGCGGCCGTTTCCGGCGACTCCGCTTTGCTCAACCATTTCTCGAAATGTTTGCGTCCAACATCAGGCAAACGCTCGGCAAGTCGCTTGGCCTCATCTGATGTTCCAAACTCTTCGAAGTTTGCAATCAACTCAATCAGCCGTTGTTCGAACGGTGATTGTTCCGCCGCCATTTGAATCGCGTTCAATGTGGAACGCTTCGATGTTTTCTTGTTGAATTTTGGCAGCTTGTCGCTCCACGGATTCAATTTATACCTAATCATCCCGCCTTGCATCAATGTGGGGTAAAAGCGTGAATCGATAAGAAGAATGGCTTGCTTTCCGTTGAAGCGAAATCCCTGATTACGCCCAAGCGCCTGATTTGCCAGATCAGCCAAGTGAATGCCAATCAAAGTGTCATAGGGGATGTATTCAGCAACATTCGCCATCAAGGCGGAAATGGTCGCAGGGTGCGGCCATGACAGTTTGATGATCGTTGTCCGTTCTTCAAGGTCGTTGCGCCCCTTGTTGTTGGAAAGGTTGAATTCACATCCGAGGCCATCTGCAATTAGAGTCACATTCTCTGCTGGGAATTCCTCTTTCAGCTTTTCTACGATGGGAAGCAAGACAGCATGGTGGCTTTGCCGGGTGATGGTTGTGCAAATTGACGTGACGTTGGACCAAATGCTTTGAAAAACGTTGATTCGATTAAGCACTCTCAGCTCAGTGCGCAGCAGCGTGCGATGAGAAAATGCCGCAGTGAGACACTCTGTTGTCGTAACGATTAGTCTTGGATTTACTTTTCTATCAAGCAGCCCGTTGCCGAAAGTTGCTTCCACAGGCCGCTCGATATACTTTGTACCACCGACTTCGACGACCTTGTGAATGGGAGTGCTCTCAAGTTTACGATTCCTCTCACGTGCCATAGCAGACGCGAGTTCGGCTTTTTTTGCTAGGTCAGTGTCCTTCCAGTACTCAGTTGATTCCTCAGCGCGGTCTTCTTCCGTAATTTCCTTCCTGGCTTTGCTTAGCTTATCTGCAGCGTCTTCCGAAACTCGACGAAGCCAGTCAACATCGCTACGGTCGGGATCGTCAATAACAACGGCGATCTTCTTGTAAGGAATGGGGCTTAGTATCGTGTCTCCAACTTTTACTTTCTTGTCATCTTCCTTTTGCCGACGTGTCTCACGTTGAGGCTTCTTCCGCTTAGACAGTTTCCGTGTGCGTCGCTTTCGGGTAAAACGATCGATATTTTCTTCAGTGATGAGAATCTTCCGATGCGAGGAGATCAAGCCTAGCCGTGCCCACCACGATGGCTTTCTTTTTGTGGTAAGTGCCTGGAAGTGGGCAAACGTTAGAAGCAGAATATCGGAATCACAGTCCTTTAGATTCTGTGCCTTGTAATCGAGATAGTGAGTCTGAAAGAATTCTTTTGCATCCTCGTCGATTCGATGGCGCTTGAAAAGCGCTTCAAGTGCCGCAATGCTGGCTTCTTCGTTTACCGCTGCAATTGCGTACGGGTTATCGCTCTCGTACGAAGCCAATTTGTAGCTACGTGGCGCAACCCCGGATTCTTCCAATCTTGCTTGAAGATTCTGTTCCTTTGAAATGTAACGAGTGACCGTTGGAAGTCGGCCAAGACCTCTGGCAATCTTGCGCACCTCTGGCATCTTAGGCCATTTATCACGGATATCTTTTTCCTTCTGAATTAGCTGGGCGTTCGACTTCGCACAAAAAACGATCCTGAATCCATGGGAGAGCAAATAGGCAATGAGGGAGCTTTTTCCATATCCTTCCGGCGTCACCAAAACTAATGCATCCGGCCTTCCGATTGGGGATTTTGAACTGTAAGTCAGGTTGATGTCCGACGCGAGTCTCTTCAACGATCTGCTCCGGTCATCATCATCGACTGCGCGGAAGGGGACATCGAAAAACTCGTCAATTCGAAGCGCTCCAGATTGTATGAGCTCGACGCGATCATCCCAGTTTCGCACCATCTGTGTGATTTGGCTGTCCCCAGCCTTCTTATTCAAGCGGGTCAGTTCTTCAGGCAGGTATCGACCTGGAATGGGACTATCATCAACGGCTGTCATTGTTGTCGCCTCGCGTGTACTTAGCGTGCTAGTCCTACATTAGATGTATGCGGACAGTGCAGAACGGCATCTTACAACGAGCGCTTCTTGTTTCCCGCGCTCCAATGTGATCATGTCGCCATGGACATGACCTTCCAAGACGCCGGGCCAACGCGCGTAGAACAGTTGGCGATAATGTTTCTGGGTTAACGGATCATCGTATTTCACGCCAGCCACAATATTGAATCCTGGATGATTAGTGCCGTCCATCTGTTGTGTTCCGAACTGGACAAGCCAGTCCGCTCCAGGTGGAAAATCATCGGTCAAGTTATGTGCTGATTCGATCGGCGAAATATTCGGGTCATCAAAGATGATGAAGACTGAGCTTTGGATGTTCGTAGCGGGCCGAGTGCCGTAGTTTTTCAGATTGCCCTTTGCGATTCCAATGCTGTGATCTACAGCGCCACTCCCTTCTTCGCCGGGCTGTCTTGGTAGTCTTCTCGGCTCCATTCGAAGGTTTTCAAACGAGAACCAAGGGCGCCCCTGTTCGCGCTCGAACTGTGCGCTCTCTCGGGAAAGTCGCATGGCGGCCCATGCCGCAACCGCTGACACTGCAGCGGCGAGCGTCGAAGCAAAGGTGAGCAATGATTGAATTGTTGCCGAGTCCATTCGGTGCCCTACTAATATTTCTCTCGACGCTGCAAAAGCCAAGCGCATTACCGCAAGCGATAGAGGAACAAGTGGACAAATCATGCCATATTGCAACATGGCACGACAAGCGCCGCAGGGCTAGTATTCGGAAGGAAGTAGAAGGCAGGTTGAGCTACGGTCGGCTTCGGTAATGATCCAGACCTTGTTTTGACCGATCTGATAGGCCGAAAAAATGCGTGCGCCGCTATGCATGGCTTCGTTGTTCGCAACTGCGTCTTGAGCGTAAACGTCGCCCCAATCACCCGATGCATGACGTATCAAGAGGTCGATAGGGCTTACGCCCTTCGACCTCAACAGTGCGACCGCTGCCGGGGTGGCAAGGATCGTACCTAACGGGAATTTCATCGGAATCAGACCCGTTAGGATGCTTTCGGTGCCTTCAGTTTGACGAGCTTGTCAATCAGTTCCATTGCGGCGCTGTCGCCGGACTCGACCAACAGCGTAATCCGACGCATGATGAGCTTCGCCTTCTGCGCATTCGCACGTGACAGCTCACGGAGCACGTTCGCCGGAATTGCTGCATTACCGGCCAACTTAGCTTTTACAGTGTCGGAATGCGACTTGATGATCTTTTCGCATTCCGACAGAGCGGAATCGACCTCAGCAATCGGGAGCCGACCGATTGGCGTCGGCTTGTTTTCGGATTTCTCCGGTGCGTTGGTGGGCTTGGTGGTGGTCGGTTGGGGTAGTTCTGCCATATCAATCTCCTTTGGTTTAAGAGAGCGGCTGCAGATGCAGCGTCAATGGCAAATCTATACAGACCGGCGGGGAAGTACACAGGCAAATTGTAACGATCACCCGTTACAATTTGTCCTCGGGACGGTTGCGGAATGCCAGTACGGAGCCCCGGTATTGAATGCCGTTTCCCCATACGAAATTGAGATAGTCCGAGGTGATCTGTCGCAGCAAGCAACTCCGCGTCATGGACGCGTCGGCTGCGACCTGATCGAGATGTTCCAGTACTGTAGTCGGAATCCGCAGCGTAATAATTTTCGAAGCAGGTTGGGATGCGCGTCGAGCTTCCTCTTCTTCGGCTTTACGCTGTTCCTCAAGGATCGTCTCCATTCGTTCACGGAGCTTTCGGTATGTACGGTCAGGATCGTGGTCAATAGCTGGGCTTGTGTCGTGCGGGGCTTCAAAGGTGTAAGACGCCATAGGTTGTCTCCGATTGAGTGGATCGTATAGATAAGTATTTACAGGTAATACGAGAAAATACGGAATGGCTACAACGCTAAAGCGAATCACATACAAACCGAACTTCAAGCATGCGACGTTTATTGACAGGGCAGAGCGTGCCTTGAGGTGGTGCGACGAGATGCGCCTGTTCAAGCGGGATAAGCAGGCACATCGTAACGTACTGTTTGACGTTTTCGGAAATACCAGCAGACAGCCGGGCAGATGGTTACGGCACAAACTGCTTCACCAGATGGGCGGCTTCAAGCCAGGCAGCCATTCATACTCGTACAGGTTGAACCTTGAAGGCTACCAAGAAGTGTATGCACTGCTGAAAAAGCAACCACCTTCAGAAATCGCAATTGTGATGGATCGCTTTGGCGATCTGATTAACGGTGCCGTCGAAATCAAGTACGACGATAAAGGCAATCGGCGGTATCACCCCATCCAGAACATCAAGCGAGAAATTAGGAAGCAAGCATTTGCCGACTGGTGGGACTACGACATTGAAGCCTGCGCAGCAACCTTGGTCCACCAGTATGCGGTCAAGCACTATCGGCATATTAAAGGTGGTGATTCAACGGTTGAGCCGTTCCCGACTGTCGCCAGGATCATCCATGACAAGGCGGCGGTACGAGAGCATATCGCGGCGCTCACCGGGCTGGATGCGAAAGCGGCAAAGGATCTGATTCAGATGCTACTCTTTAGAGCTGTTTTCGCGCCTCACCATCGATCACGCGCTTTTCAGATGTTACGGGGGGATGAGTCGATCTATTATCGGTTCGTGAACGACCCGTTCGTTGCCGCATTCCGCCATGAAGTCAAAAGCGTTTGGCATTGGGCGCGGCAGCATTATCGGTATGAACGTGCACGGCGGTTCCTCCAAGGGGAGACCCTTGCCAGTCTGCCGGGCAGAGATTCCAAGGTCAGGATGGAAATCTATCTCAGCCTTGAGCGGAGAGTCATCGATGCGATGTTGAACGGGTTGCGTGATCAAGGAGCGCCGGTGTTCCTGATGCATGATGGATTCATGACGAAAAGGCGCGTCGTGGTCGCTGCACTGGAGCGGACGGTCCTGTCACAGACCGGATTTGCCATAAAGTTAAAAGAAGAGCAACTTTGCGAGGGCCTTGAGGATGAAGGGTCTGATCTGGAAGAGGTGATGGAAAATGATGCAGGTGAACTGGATGATGAACTCGGCGCTCAGGACGAGGCGGTCAATTACCCTTTATAAGAAAGACGCTTATTTTTGGATGTGAGGAGAGAGAATAGAGGAGATTTTTGGCGTGTGTGGCTGGCTGCATATAGTGTTACACAAATACGTCGGCAAAAAAAAGGCGTGATCCCGAATGAGATCACGCCCACAGAGTTGATTTGAATTGCTGTGCCTGCGTTAATGGCTGACGTTTGTAGCGTTTTCGACGAGGTCGGCTAGGTATTGCAAAGTCTTAGCGCCGATGTGCCATTTCATGCCGTCATAGGATACGCAGGCATGAATTGCGACCGACGGATCGTTCAGAGCGACAAGGATAAACTTTTCCTCGACATGATCGTTCGCCTCTATGCCCGTTGCGACGCATAGCTGGCTGTACAGCCCAGCTAGCATGATCGGTGAATAATGTTCTAGCAGCGCTTTATCTTCGGAGTTGGATAGAGCGCCATACAGAACAAGTAGCGGAAGACCGCAAGGGTGATAGAAGGTCCCTGTAACAGTTGCGCCTTTGTTCGGATCAATATCAATGTCGAAAAGCACATCCATTCCATCCATGCCCAAAGGGGTTTCGTGTTGTTGCGATGAGAACTGAGGAAACATTAAAAAACTCCTTATGTTGTTAGTAAGAAATGTCACTCAACAAAAGGGGATTCATCACAATTCTCTTCATCAATATCCGGTTGAGCTACAGGGGATAATGCATGAATTTCTCGCCTAAATAAACTCGATGTATTCTCAGCAGCGGCAGCCAAATTTTCGTGATTTCTGGATTTTTCAGGCTGAAGAGCAAGGTAGGGATCTTTAGAAATTTCTGCCAAAAGGGCTATTTCTTGAATTTTGACGAAGCGATAGCGCAATCACTACTGCCATAATATTTTGCTATCAATATTAAGTTAGCAATAGATACGGACTACTGCGTGCTATAACTTAAAGACCGATCTGTACTTCTTCGCAAATTCGGCGCAAGCGTACCGGATTTTCTTCGACGTACCGGGCAGTCATGGCAACCGATGAATGGCCCATCAAGCTGGACACAGCCTTGATGTCCACACCTTTCTCGATCAACGAGGTTGCGAATGTTCGTCGGCCTGAATGACTGGAGGCGTGATCGAGACCCGCCCAGCGGTACATTCGCTTAAAGAGCATCTGCATCGTGTTCGGGCTAAAGCTGCTGCCCTTTCGGGATTTGAACAGTGGCGACAGCGGATGGAGCGAGATGGCCTCAGTCTTCCGTCGCTCATCAAGGTATGCGGCCAATGCCTTACGCACATCCTTGTTGGTAAGGTAGATCAGTCGCTGCTTTCGGCCCTTCGTTGTCGCACGAGTTAGCAGCACTTCGTCTTTGATCTGGCCGTCGGTCGTCAATACGTCACGAACTAGAAGCTGACTCATTTCCTTGGCTCTTAGGCCGAGCGCTGCCGAAAAGTAGAGCAGGGCGACATTCCGATTTGCTTGTTCATGGCTGCGAACGGTTGCGACGACTCGGCGGAATTCGTTCTCAGTCAGTACAGGTGCCTTTTTCTCCGAATTCATTCGTGCCTTTCCAATGTGTTAGAAGTATTGGCAATTTAATTTGCAACACATAGGAAGTACACAGTCCCGGAGGCATATGACCGGACCGATTGAACCGTTCACTTGGTACTACAAATGCAATAAGTAAACATTCGCCGGTGCGGAAATCTCCTCAGATAAAACCTATTGCGCTCGCCATGTATGTAGCACGTCGGTTTTTATAGCTTGACAAGCTTGGTCTAACTGCAAGAAGATTTTTCGATCTTAACAAATCGAAGGTGCTTCGCTATGGCGTATTGCGGTAAAGAGATCGTAAATAGGTCGAAATATAAGGAGCTGGCTCAGAAGAAGTGTCATAAGGGGGCGGGGCATGCGGGGCCGTGTGCCGAGTTTCCATATTTGGAGCTCCTTGGACGCGAACATCCGGCTGTGCGAAGCAAGATTGTCCGAGATTCGACGATGACTACGGGCGCAGCATGGAAGAGCGAGGACGCTGGACCTAACAGGATACTGCGATGGGTTATGCTTCTGGATGATGAGACGCTCAAGCAAGAATATGGCTTGGACATGTCGAAGCTTAAGCCCGGCGTAGTTGCAAAGTTAAGGGAAAAGGCAGCGACCTATGACGATTGTATGGAAGTGGCGGCTAAGCTAACCTGGGTTGCATACCAAATGGCGGGCGCTCCAGTGCCGGACGTGGCTACCAAGCAGTACCTTGAGAAGCGATTTGGCCCAATCCAGGATGGCTCGACCACTTGCGTCGTATGCAAAGCTCCCCTGAGCTTTGAGCTTTTCAAGCAAGCGGCCCGAGGCAAGGCGGAAATCGAAACTGCCCATAAGAATCCCCGTTTTCATAATGCCGATAATGTCGGCTTTGCACATAGAGCCTGCAATATCGCTCAGGGAAATAAGACCCTGAGCGAATTCTATGAGTGGATAAAAGGGATAATTTCACGAGCGGAAGCTGGCTCCTAAAGCTCCGGAAGCGCGGCCTCAAACTCTTGAAGTTGAGCGAGGCTATTTGCTCTTGCATTTACCAATGCAGAGAATTGCTCAATTTGCTTGTGCCAGTTTTTGGAAGATCGTGGAACTGGTACTTTCAACTCATTTAGGCGACGTCCAATTGAGCCGAGTGTTGATTGTATGAAGATCAGAGATCTGATCTCTCGCTGCACGCTCGGCAAGCTCAACAACAATAGCAGCTCGATAGGCTTGAAAGGAGCTTTCTCAGTTACAGATATAATTTTTAGATGGCTTTGCACTACACACTTGTAATTTGTCTCGTGAAGAATTGCGCATCTGCCGATTCGATAACGGCCATCGACTACCATCAAAATATCACCTGGGCGAAGCTTTTGTATTGCGGCATATTTTTCATATATGTCTTCGCTGATGCCCCTTGTCGGATCAATTGATATTTCAAAATTCGATATGTCGGATGTACGGATAAACGGATACTCGCCAGTTCCGTATGCTTCGGCGCCGACCTCATCGCCCTTTCTAATGTTTATCCAACCTTTCTTTATCATCTCGCCTAACGAGATCAGTTCGGCATCGTAGTTACTTGCATCTTTTAGGAGCAGTAACTGACTTTTCGCATCATAGTATCGAGGAACAAGATAAAAGGGATTTGTGATCCGGCATTTGCTCCAAAGTCA
>Ga0196981_1000193_pt1 | contig 42306 bp, 64 predicted proteins | sample S3_2013CmetaG_FD_155462 | JGI IMG/M metagenome (GOLD analysis project Ga0196981, IMG submission 155462) | Soil microbial communities from Anza Borrego desert, Southern California, United States - S3_20-13C | ecosystem: Environmental > Terrestrial > Soil > Desert | place: USA: California... | reverse complement strand
TCTTTATATTAGCAACTTATTGATAATAAAAGACTTATGACTATACTTTGTGTTAGGAAACCAAACATCCGCCATTGTTTTGTTAGGGATACCAAAAGTCGGTCGGGGGGTATTGGGGGAGGGGGAGGCCGCTCATACACTCACTCTCCCGCCGCGCCAGGAAATTTTTTTGCCTATCTACTTAACCAACCAGTGAACAATAGCCAGATTTAGCCCCCCAGGAGCCTCTAGGTGATGAGATTAGGGATTAGGGTAGGTCGGGGTAGGGGTTGGAGAAAACGGGTCAGGAATTGGCTGTTTAGGAATGATTGCTACCCGTTGCCGATAAGGATGAGGTGGGCGAGGTATTTTTTTTATAGGTTGAGCATGGAGGCGGTGAGGAGGGGAGCGAAACTGAGGATTCATGTGTTTATTGGACCCACAGGTGACCCGAGGTTGAATTGATGATAGGGGATGAGGGGGTTCAGCCGCCGACACCACAAGGCGATAGTCACGCGCCACAGCCACAGAGCGACTTAGCCCACCGGGTAGCAGCTTCTGGTAATGACCAGGGGGTGGATTCTGTAAACCAGGATATTATTCAGAAACTATTTAACCAGCTTAAGTCTAACCCACTGATGTTTGGGATGTACTACTTCCCGCATCATTTTAGAATTCCATCCCCGCCGTTTCATCTACAGATATTGAAAGAAGCTTGTATTCAGCAGTATCTCGCAGTCGCGGCACCTCGTGAATCGGCTAAGTCTACTATTCTCACTTTCATCTATCCCTTCCACTGTGTTGTGTTCAAGAAGAATAGATTCATCGTGATCGTGTCGAATACTTTCAAGAAAGCGGCCATGTATCTCGATACGATCAAGAAAGAATTGATCGAGAATGATCATTTCAAGAAGGAATTTAGGAATTCGATTCGTATTACCAAAGATGCTGAAGGGGACAGCATCATTACTCACAGAGATGGATTCAGTACCAAGATTATTTGCAAAGGTCATGACCAGTTGGGTTCCATTCGTGGCGTGAAGTATGGGGCATATCGACCTGATTTGATTATTTGTGACGACATTGAAGATGACAAGATGGTGGAAAATGCCGAGCTTAGGGCTGAGTTGCAGAGACAGTATGACGAATCATTAGTGCCAGCCGGTGAGAAGGGGAAGTGTCAGTTTATTGTTGTCGGAACTATTCTTCATGACGATTCACAGATGGCAAAGTTGGTTTCTAGTCGGTTTTATCCTGAGTACAAGAAGTTGTATTACAGAGCGCTTATGCACAATGGTAAATCCCTCTGGCCTGAGAAGTGGTCGGTGGATTATTTGCTTAAGTTGCAAAAGGAAAAACCGTCAGTCTTTGCCAAGGAGTATCAAAATGATCCAGTGTCGGGAGCTAATGTCAGATTTAAGAGAGAGGATTTTAGGTACTGGAAGGTCGAGGATGGGCAATACATTCTGTTTGGGCAAGGTAGCACAGTTGTTGGAAGAGGACGACTCGCTGACTGCCGAGCAGCTATCGCTGTTGACCTTGCCTGGAGTGAAAAGAGAGACGCGGATTCAAGCATCATTATGCCGGGTTTCCTCACACCGACTGGCGAAACTCTTGTAGAGACTTATGTGAATAAGAGGGGACTCAGACCGGATGAGTTTGCTGAGTTTTTATTCACTATTGAGGATAGGCTGAGACGCATCACCGGTCAGACTGTTCCTGTTGGCATGGAGAAGGCTATGCTTGAGAACGTGACAAAGTGGGTGCTGAAGAATGAGATGAAGCGCCGCAATCACTACTTGGTTGTCAAAGAGTTGGCTTGGGATGCGGATAAGATTAAGAGAATCGAGACTAGGCTGATCCCTCTATACAACCAGAATGTCATCTTCCACAAGTATGGAATGGGGGATTTGGAGTTCCAGCTAATTCGCTTTCCCTCCGGTGTTCATGATGACCTTCCCGATGCCTTACAGGGACTCAGGCAACTGCTTCAGTTCCCTAAAAACATCCCCAAACAACAGGAAATTGAGAGCGAGTTTGACCGGGTGAGGAGGATCATGATCGAGAAGAAGTATGAGAAACCTGAGAAGCCTAAGTTGACGGGGAGGAAGTATAAGCATTGGGAATTGCCTCATCATTCCTCATTTAGGTAAAACTTGTTATTATAACAAATTACTTGACATATAAGCAAGAAAGAACTAAATTATGAATGATCGAACTTCCCTAGCCCGTACTCTCGTGAGTCTTATAGTTCAAATGGGCGTTGAGGATGAAGTTCTATCAATTCTAAGACGACGCGAACAGAGTGAGACGGTGAAAACTGTCATTGTTCATGTTCAGTCACAAGTTTTGAAAACGAAATAGACGACTAAAAGTCTCATCTCCGAGCAGGGACACCGCCTCCTCCCCAATCGGACACCAGACCAGTTCGGGCCACAAGCCTGGGCTGGTCTTTCTTTTTTTACGGAGCCTTTAAGGAGCTTTAGTGGCCGATAAGCTGAGTAAAGACAGGCTCAATCAGATCAAGAACGAGATCATCATGGCCGAGAAGGTCAATGAGGATCGTTTGTTGCCGCAGATGATTGAGGCACTGGAACGATACACGGGCAAGCATGTGCCTATTATCGCTGCGGATTGGGATATCGTGCTGAATGAGATTTATCCCATTATTCAATATGAACTCCCTTCCACCTTTTTCCGTAATCCCCGAGTTTTCCTCAAGCCCCGCAACAAAAACTACTTTGCCAAGGTTAGAAACCCGGTTACTGGTGTGCTTGAGGAAACAGTTATGGATTCTGCCAAAAGCGCGAAGACTCAGGAATCAATCCTGAACTACTCGCTACAGGAGATCCGGTACAAGCAAGAAGTCAGGAAGACCCTGATGGATGCCCTGTTATTCAAACATGGCGTTCTCTGGCATGGTTACAAGGGCGAGTTTGGTATGACCGATGAGCAGTCTTTGTACATCAAGAATGAAATGGTGTTTGTGAAGAGACTTTCACCGATGAATTTTGTGTTCGATCCAGCGGTGAGTCTTAGCAATTTGGACGAAGCCAGGTGGATTGGCCGTTCATTCGATGTGCCACTGGATGATTTGGTTGAAGACGACTCCCTTGATGTCGATAAGAAGGCGCTAAAGGGTCAGCTTGGCTACGCCAATAAGATGGAGTCGATTGATCAAGCCAGGAACATGGTCGCGGGGAAGGATACGATTGTAATCGGGAGTAAGTCGAAGACATTAATTGACTACACCGATGGTGAATATCAGAAGGGAACCCACTCCAAGTTTGTTCGAGTCTATGAAATCTTCATGCGCCCAACCAAAAAGGAGCGCAAGGAGAGGGTAAATGGACATCTTCTGCTCTACACCAAGGAGCAGGAGAAGCCGCTGAGGGAGAATTCATGGCCTTACAAGGCTGAAGGATGGCCCGGTAAGGTTCTCATGTTCAATGATGTGCCTGATTCCATGTTCGGTCTATCGGACATCGAGGTTTATGGCCATATTGCCGATCAAAAGAACATGGTGGTGAATCTTCAGCTTCGGGATGCACAAGAAAACTCCAAAGTTTGGGTCGGGTATGACCGTGAGGGACTGAATCAGGAGGATGTGGAGAAGATTCAGTCTGGTCAGCAGACCATTATAGGGTTTGATGGCAATCCTCAGCAGAAATTGGTTATCGCTTCCCCCGGTGGGGCTGCTTCAGCACCTCTGTACACACTGGATCAGCGGATTCAGACCAATTTGGATGAGAAATCAGGTGTATCGGATCTCAAGAAGGGAACTTTGAGGTCTGGGGAAGAGTCTGCCACATCGGTAAGGGAGAGAATGGCCGGTTCCTCCGCTCGGCCAGCTTATCGACAAGACATAATGGCTGATTTCTTGAAAGATTCCTGCCACTTTTTGAATCAACTTCTCAAGCAGTATCTTCCCGTTAAGGATGCAGTCCGAATTGTGGGTTCCCTCGACATTGAGTGGTCAGAAAATCCCACCAAAGAAGCCGTTCAAGCCGATGTGGATGTGGATATTGATGTTATCTCCATGGCTCCTGAGAATCCCGAGAAGGAGATTCAGGAGTTGACTACGATTTTGAACTTAATGATCAACGCGATTCAGAATCCAGCTATTTTTCAGAAGATTCAGCAGGAGGGGAAGACTTTTAACTTTGCTCCCGTGATTGAGAATCTACTGATGAGATTGAGAATTAGAGACCCGGAAGTTTTCAGGAACATTCGACCCGAGGAGTCTCAGGGATTTGTGTCAGTGGCTGAAGTAAGAGCCGCTAAGGACAACGTAAATGCGGCATTGGCTGGTTCCCAACCCCCTTCACCACCTCAACCTGGACAGGATCACAGGGCGAGACTTGAGATGTACACGGAGATTATGAACATTCTCCAAGCTGCCGGTGGTGAGGGAACTTTGGCTGTTCAGTTGTTGCAGCAGTTGATTGAGTTACAAACCGCGCTTCTTCAGGAAGAGGAACAGAAGGAATCTCCACGTCCTGACAGTAAGGTTAATTTCAGCGAGTCCTTCGTGACTCCGATGGGGGCTAAGTGATCATTATTGTGAAGAAGTTTGGAAGTGATTCTCGCAAAGCCCCTGCGTTCAAGCCTCATTACAACAGGGAATTGGGAAAGTATTACCACTCCAAGACGGATTATTACGGAGATTTGAAGAAAAAAGGTCTCATCCCGTTCACTGAAGCCACTCCCGTCGAGCGCAAACCTTACAAAGCCTCAAAGTGGGCTCATGACATGGTGAATACCGTTAAACAGGGATCGAGGAAGGGAAAGTTTGTTCCTGGAGATCGGTTCATCAAGGAATTGAAGAAAAAGGGAGTGGATATCACAAAGAAGCCGAAGGAATTACCACATAACGCCAAAGAAGGTGGATTTCATGATTAAAACGTCAGCCAAGTTGCTCCACAAGGGTTCTAAAGGGAAGTACAAACAGGATTCGTATCCGAAGATGTGCAACATCATTGATACGACGATGAAAAAGTCCGGTGGTAGTCATGATGGGTTCCGTTCTCATCGTGGTCATCAAAGGATTAACGGTTCACACAAAACGACTCGTTAATAGCAAGGCCAAGGAGAAACAATGCCAGAGCAAGTCACGCAACAACCCACACAGGTAGCCCCTGCGGTAAGCGTGGCCGATATTTCAACTCAGCCTACCACTGAGACGGCCTCCCCGCAGATCAAAGTTGATGACATCGTTAAGCGCATCTCTACTGCGAAAGAGGAAAAGCCTCAGCAGACGGATATTACTCAACAGTTCAAGCTTGATGAGATTAAAGATCCAGTAGCCAAGTCGATTGTTGAGAAGAAGATTAAGGATCTTGAGTCCGGTTACAACAAGAAGTACATGGATTTGGCTGAACAGAGGAAACAGGTTGAGCAACTCAAGCAACAAGTGGAATCTCAAAACACTTGGACCCCTGAGCGAATCCAGCAGTTATTGAAAGACCCCAATTTTAATCAAGCCGCGCAAGCCGTCTACCAGTCCCAAGCCCAAGCATCTGCACCAGTTAATTGGGAGGGTACCCCGGAACAGTGGTCTGCGCTTTCCGACTCCGATAAACGTGCATTCACCGACTTGCAGGGGAAGGTTAACTCCCTACTCTCTCAGCAAGAACAAATGCGACACGCCCAGGAGCATGAACGTGTGAAGTCGAGGTTTCCTGACTACCAACCTCAAATGGTTGAGTCATTCCAGAAAGACATTCTTGATGGCCGGGTAAATGACGAGCAGATCAAGGAACTTATCTGGAAGGCTAAGAACTTTGAGAAGTACGTAGACAACGCCTATCGTTTCGGTCTTGAAGACCGCAATGGAAATCTCCAAGAAAAATTAAACGGCTCGACTCAGCCTTCGGGCATGAAGGTCGAGCAAGTTGGTGAGAAACCGATGAGGGCCGAAGGTGAGCGCACATCAAGTTTCATCGCCCGTCTTGCTCGATGGAACATGTCTCAGAGGAAGTAGTCGAGAATTTAGGAGCAAGTTAAATGGCTAATGAACTTTTCATCCCGTCGTCACTCGACGCTACGTTAGCTACTTCCATAGCTGACTACTCGAAGACGATTACGGATAACGTGTATAACTCCAACGTTCTCCTCCGTACCCTGAAGTCCAGGAAGCGGATGGTCAACGGTGGTACGTCGATTGTGTACCCGCTCATCAAGGGCGACCAGAACGCTGGTGGTTTCTATCTCGGTTCTACGAGCCTGAATACCTCCCAGTCGGATCAGGAAACCCTGGTGGAATATCGCTGGCAGAACGCCTATGAGCCGATCCAGCTTACTCGTGACGAGGAACGTGCGAACTCGGGTGATCAGCATAAGATCATCGACCTCGTTGGAGAGAAGATGGAACGCTCGGAATTGGCGATTCAGAAGCGTCTGGAACAGGCGTTGTCTACCCCCGTGTCTGGTGCCAATAACCTCATCGACCTGGAAACTCTGGCGAATACAGGGACTCTGGGAACGGTGGCCGGTGGCACTGAGACTTGGTGGCAAGCAACTGTGACGGCTTCTGGTTCCTTCGCGGCCCAGGGTCTCACTGACATGACGACAGCGACTTACGCAGTGGCTTCGTCTGCTTCTGAGGATCGTCCTTCGGTTTATTTTACGAATAAGACGATCTTCCAGTATTTCGAGCAGACCAGGCTTCCGCTTGAGCGCATCTCAAACGGCAACCTCACGTTCAACGCTGGTGCGACGAACCTGACCTTCAAGGGTATCCCTGTTGTGTATGGAAACTTTGTCGGCTCCGGTCTCATGTTCGGTTTGAACTTGAACTATGTCGATTTGGTCGTTGATTCGGAAACCGACTTTGCGATGACTCCCTTTGTTATGCCGGTCAACCAGACGGCGAAAGTGGCGTTCATCCTCTGGCGCGGGAATCTTTGCACGAACAACCGGCGTAGACATTTCAAGCTCACAGGAATCACTGCCTAATAGGGAGGGTTAGATTAAATGGCCTTCGCTACTAGCAACGTCAAAGCCGTGAGTTTCGGGAGTGTTCTCGGACTCGTCGGTGATTGGTCGGGTAATGCTGGTGACGCTGAGGGAACTGTGACGCTGAAGGGTGGGAGAGTGTATCTGGTGAACTTTTATAACCAGGACGCTACTTCAGGGGAAGATCGCCCCACGCCCTGCTCAGTTGCGGTTAGCAGCGGAACTATCACCGTTACGGTGAACAACCAGTCGAACGTGACCAACGGACGATTCACACTTATTTACGGTTAACAATGACTTCTGCTTAAGACCCAGGGCCGGTGGTTAATAACCCAAGCCACAGCTTAGGTAAGAAGAAAAGGAGAATGTAATGCAGATTCAGCAACTTAATAGAGCGGACGCCGAAACGGTGACGATCCTCGTCAAGAATGTTGACGGGGGTGGTTCCATTACGACTGGTCTGGGTGCTTGCCTGGTCCAGGCGGGTGCGTCAATTGATGGTGCTTCAGCAGTGAGGATGACTGGGGGTACGTACAAAGGTTTCGTTGGTGTGGCGGTTCAGGATATCGCTATCAACGCATTTGGACTTGTTCGTGCTTGGGGTTATGTTTCCTCGGTTCTCATCTCCAATGAAGGTAGCTCGATCACCGTTACTCGCGGTGACACGCTGAAGCCTTCTGCGGTGGCTGGTAACTTCGCCTCCTCGCTGACGGATCAGGCCATCTCGACTCTACTCTACCGCTACGTCTACGCCGCCACGACGAACACTATTTCGGCTGCGGCTTACGTGGGTGGTGTGGTGAGAGCGCTGTAATGAAATTGGGACTTCTAAAGCCAACTATGAAGGTTTCAAGGCCATTCAAGAAGGCTTTGGAAGTCTTTCGTTGTGACACCGATGGGGGGCTGGTTCCTATGCATACCTGTCCTTCGGATGGGCATAGTGCCACCCCTCATCGGTGTCCTTTCGCTCCTCACTTTGGGCATAAGTTGAAGCAGCCCGTGATTCTTAAGCTGCATGAACTGGTCATGATCTGGGCAGGGCTAATCCGATGATTGTAGCTGATCCTAATGAAGTGAAAGAGCCAAACACAGTGAGAGTTTGTGTCGCTATTCCTTCAATGGGCTACTGCCATGTGGAAGCTTACTGTAACCGATTGGTCAATTTCATGCACTTGGGGAAGTTAGAAGAGGGGGCCAAAGTTGCAAGGGGAATGGCTGAACTAATTGCGAATCGTGACCCGAAACTCGCCCAGGAGATATTGGCTGAGTGGGTCAAGATGCACCCAATTCAATCATCCAGAGAGATTCATGGAAAGAGGTTTGAGTTCCGCTTCGCTGTCATCGGGCGAATCTTCACTCCAGTTGCCAGGGAGGAAGCAGCCAAGATGTGTGTGGAGTGGGATTGTGACTACCTTTACATGATTGATGACGATATGTTGTGTCCTGATGACATGTTTGAGCGTTTGTATGCTCATAACGTCGATATTGTGGCCCCCCTAGCATTTACTCGTAATTATCCCCATAAGCCTGTGATCTATGCCGCTATTGAAGGCTATGACCATGTGAATAAGAAGGATTACTTCATGAACACATCGGTCATGAATTATCCAAAGGATAAATTGGTCGAGTGCGATGCCGTGGGGTTCGGGGCTGCGCTGATTAAGAGATGGGTATTGGACAAGATGGATACTCCACGGTTTATGTCCACCTGCGGAACCGGGGAAGACATTCTTTTCTGCTACAAGGCCAAGAAGGTCGGAGCCAGGGTGTTCATGGATACGGCCACTAAGTTGGGTCATCTTTCTCGTCCTTTGAACATTGATGAGGAGTATGTGGAGAGGATCAGGAAAGAAGATCCCCTTTGGGATAAGAAGTCAGCGAATGGTTATAAGAAATATCAACCCACCTGTGTAATTGGAGGCTGAATGTCAAAATCCTCGGTAGATATCATCATCCCGACCTGGAATAACCCTGAGGATATGCACTTCTGTGTGAAGTCAATTATTCAGACTGGGATCACCGAGTGTGGTTTTGGCCGTCTCATTGTGGTGAATAACGGGAAGCAGCCACTGAAGGATGAGTTACATGGTTTGAGGAATGTATCCGTTATCGACAGTCCTGAGAATTTAGGTTGGGAGGGTGGGTTAAAGAAGGGGCTTGAGAAATCAGATGCCCCATTTGTTGTCTTTCAGAACGATGACACTGTGATTCCGACTTCTTCTCTAAATTTTTACGAGAAGATGCTTATCAAATTCCGTAATCCCGATATAGCGGCTGTTGGTCCTATTACCACAACGGCGGCAGGGTGCCAGTCGATTTACTCTCGTAACGCAGTCATCGGAGATACCGAAGTTCGCTGGCTTATTTTCTTCACTGTGATGCTACGGAGGGCCGATCTCGATGCCGTGGGAGGGGTGGATGATACTTTGCCTGGTGGCGATGATTTTGATCTATCTATTCGCTTAAGGCAAGCAGGGAAGAAATTATTGGTAACCCCTCAAGCCTTTATCATCCATGCCGGTTTCCGTACAGGGACCAGGGTGCATGGGGATCATAATCGCATCGGTGGATGGAACTCCCGTGAGATGACTGATAGGACCAATCAGGCGCTTATCAGGAAGCATGGGTTTAAGACTTTCTTCGATACTATCTCGGCTCAAGTCAATCCGGGTATTCCCTATGTACCCGATGACAAAGAGGGGTGTTTAATCTCCTCATTCATCGAGCCTCAAGAGAAGGTAGTGGAACTGGGTTGTGGCGGTAAGAAGACTGTAGCGTGGGCTGTAGGTGTGGACAGGGTACCAAAAGGAACTCCCACACCAATTCTTCACGGACTGAATGAAGTATCCGTTGCCGATGTGGTGGCAGATGTCGAGAAACCTTTACCCTTTAGTGACAATGAGTTTGACGTAGTAGTTGCCAGACACATCCTGGAACACTGCACCGATACGGTTCAGACATTGAAGGAATGGACTAGGATTCTCAAACCAGGTGGTAGGTTGATCTTGGCCCTACCGGATGAAACTAAGTTCAATACCATCCCCCTCGACCCGACTCATTACCACGCATTTACTCAAGATTCCATAAAACACCTTGCCGATGCTATTGGGTTTGCATACTGCAACACTCAGGACACTGAGAATCAAATCTCCTTCTTAGCTGTGTTGGGTAAGCCAGTGGTGAAGTGTGAGCCTTACATGAACAGTTTGGATCGTTTCTATGAAGGCGATGTCACTGCGATACCGCTTAATGCATAACCACTTTGATAAGCATCTCAACGTGAAGGAACTCATCCTTGAGCGCCAACCGAAGGTGTTAGTGGAGTGTGGCGGCGCTTCAGGGGAGAACACCAGGCAGATTTTATCCCTTCTCGAAATCTACTCTTTCAAACTCTATACCATCAGTGATGCCCCTTATGCGGAGGAAACGATGAAACTTGATAATCGTTATTCTCCAAAAGAGTTTGAGTGGATTTATGACCTGTCCTACAAAGCCATGAGATATTTCAGGGATCATGAGATCGACTTCTGCTCCATCGACACCGATCACAACTACTGGACTATGAGGGAGGAACTTCGAGCCCTTCATCCTAAGTTGAAACCAGGTGGCCTGATTGTCATGCATGACACGGAGACTTATCGAAAGAACTCAGGCCAAGCCTACAGATACGGTACGAGCGACCCGTACCCCGGAGAAGAGATTTCCAAGTACGAGAAGATGGGACTTGGTATGGGGGATGCTGTCTGTGACTTCTTAGACAAACATTCTGAGTACAAGGTTATTCGGGAGTCGTTGGAGTCACATGGGGCCATGGCTATTGAGAAGGGGGTTGAATGCTAAGACTGGCGATCTACTACGAAAATCGGCTTGGACGCAATGATGGGAATCCTCTGTATGTATTCCGTTCCCTTAAGCGTATGCAAGAGCAGGGATTACTCGAAGTAGATCATCTGATCCCAGACGGTGACCTGAATCCATTTGGTCAATATGACGCCAATGTATGGGTGGATTGGGGTGAAGATGGATTGACGGGACTTTTGCCTTATAAGCCAGCTTATCCTCCCGCAAAACCACTGATCTACTGGGCTAGTGACACTCACCTTGGCTATGACTACAGGCTCCAATGCGCCAAACAAGCTGACCTGACCTTCTGCGCTCAGAAGAGAGCGGTGGAAGAGATGAAGCGTGATGGTGTGTCCAATGTCCACTGGTTACCTCACGCTGTTGAGCCTGAAGCTTATTTAGACCCGGATTCATTCAATCGCAACAAACCTGAGCCGTACAACTTTCTTACAAAAAAATATGACGTTTGCTTTATCGGGCATATCAACTCAGCCAACAGGAAGGATTCTCTAGATCGGTTATTCCGGGAATTCCCAAACTTTTACTACGGTCAGCGTTTATTCAACGAAGCCGCTGAGAAGTATGCCCAGTCCAAAATCGTGTTCAACATTTCCATGCTGGATGATCTGAACATGAGAGTTTTTGAGGTGTTGGGATCGAGGTCGTTCCTATTAACCAATCATCTGCCAGACATTGATGAATTCTTCAAAGAAGGTGTACACCTTGCCACTTATAAGACGATGGATGAAATGGTGGAAAAGGCGAAATATTATCTGGCTCATGACGACGAGAGAGAGAAGATTGCACAAGCTGGCTTTGAAGAAGTTATGAAGCATCACACCATTGATCATCGAGTGGGAACGATGCTGAGTCACATGAAGACGTTGATCAAGGAGGAAGTGAATGTTAACGGGTGAGATTTACAAAAAAGTTCAAGGGACCGCTGAAGCAGCGAATGGCGATGCGGATAAGACCGTTATCGCGGCTCAGGGGACTGGAAAAAAGCTAAGAATTAAGAAGGCCATTGTAACAGTCACTGTTGCTGCTGCTGCGGCGGGTGGTGAGGTGGCTTTAGAGGACGGAGTTGGTGGAACTAGATTCTTTGAAGCGGATGCAGATGCTGTTGGAGTGTATGTGGTTGATTTTGGCGAAGAGGGTTATGACCTCTCAGCCGATACGTTACTCAACTTAACCGTCGATGGTTCAAGCGGTAACCAGGCCACTGCCCGATGCACCGCTATTGCTGTTGTTCTTCAATAAGCCACGCCTAAACCGTAAGGGGGGACGCTAGTGCCTACGTTTAATTCAAAAGAGGGAATTTGGGAACCGGCCATGGAGCGAGTAGTAGATCCAAAGGCTCCTAAAGGTCAAGAGATTTATGAAGGCCCGGATCGTGCAGCCATGGAGATGCTGAAGGAACAGAACGTGACCCATCTTGGGATGCACTACAGCGTGGACCCTGAGCTTGTTATGAGAGCGCGTCAGCTTGGATTTAAGAACGTAGAGGAATATTTGAAGATGTTCAACTACGACAAGCGCAGAGCGGAAATAGCCTATGAGGAAAATAAGGCCAAAATCAATGAACATAAAGACCTCGATAGGAAGCAGCCGGGAAACTTCATCGGTGGCGGTGAAGATACGGCCAGACAGGGTAAGACTCGTCCTGGCGGTTTCGGTTTCCCTGATGACGTTCCTGGGACTCGTGCTGGAGTTTAGTAACTTGCCATGAGTGATTCATGGAATGGCGAGGAAAGAAGAAAAGTGAATCAACGAGACCATGACTTATTGACTCGAATTGATGCCAACCTTGCCAATTTCATGAAGAAGTTTGAGGAACATGTTGATAACGACACTCGTATTGAACGGGAAATCAGAAACGATGTGAAGTGGCTTCAAAGAATTGCGTGGATGGGTTTTGGAGCTTACACGTTGATTAATGTTCTAGGAAAATTCCACTAATGTCTTTCACCTTTCAAGACCTTCAAACAGAAGTAAAGCGAAGGGCCACTCGGGACCAAGGGGGAACTGGTTTCGATGATGGTATCAAGAACACGATCAATGCGTCTTTATTCCGCATAGCCCGTGAGTGTCCGTGGGTTAATTTGAGACGGAAGACTTATGTCACGACTGAGGGGGATTACACGACAGGAAGCGGCAATGTGGCCGTTACCAATGGGTCGAAGAATGTCACTGTGACGGGGGCTCTACTCATCACTGCTGGCATTAAGATCGGCAGATACGTGACTCTTGGTGGTTCCACTGATGTTTATCAAATTCGCACTATCACAGGTGAGACTACATTCACTGTTGATAAATCCTACGACGGAACTACTTCGACTACTCAGACTTATAAGATCTACGGAAATCATGAGTACAACCTACCCATTCAAGCTACGAAGATATTTGCTTGGCATGATGAGTTTGGGTACCCTTATCAACTTTCTTTCATCCCAGATCAAGAATTTTTCTCCTCCGGTGTGACGCTGAACACTTCCTCTACTCCGACTCATTACAGGATGTGGGGGGAAAACATGGTGATCTCTCAACCCAAGCAAGCAGGGGTTATGAGGGTTGCTAGTTCCTCTTCCAGTGATACATCGAAAGTCATCACTGTGTTCGGCACTGTTTCTGGCTATCCAGACTTCGAGCAAATTACTACCAATGCTTCCAACGGCACCACGGCAGTCAGCGGCACGAAATCATTCTCAGAAGTTGAGCGGGTGGTGAAGGATAGTTCAACAGTTGGGCGTATCACCGTGGATGCGGATTCGGCCAATACTACTATTGCAGTATTACCAGTAGGGGACACTACTGCCGGTATTTTATACAAGAAGATGCAGATATGGCCCCTTCCTCAATCAGCGTTTGAGATCAATATCTACTACTACAAGAATCCATACCGATTGGTGAACAACCAGGATGTGCATGAACTGGGTCAGGACTTTGATGAGGCTCTCATTCTCCTATCCACTGCCAAGATGAAGTATGAGCAGAATCAGACCACTGAGGGGGATAAATTCTTCGGTTTGTATACAGATGAAATGAAAACTCTCAGGCGAACCAACATGGATCGAATGGATTGGCTGCCCCAACTTCTTCGACCCAAGCACTCAATGAAGCGTCACCCTTACTCATTCCACGGCCTTGATTACCTCCAATTGGGAGGCAACTACGGCCCTATGTCGAGGATGTAATGGCTGGAGAGAAGCTTACCTCCAAGAGTATTCCGATAGGTTACAAGTCAAATTCAGGTGGACTGAATTCAACTTTTGGACCTTTAACCTTACAGGATAACGAGTCAAGCAAGCTCCAGAATGTTGACTTTGATCGTTCTGGTTCCGTTTTGAAAAGAAACGGATATACCACTCTTAACTCCTCGGCATTTAACTCAGGAGCCACATGGACCAGTCTTCACTGGTTTGAACTCTCCTCTGGCACTGATTACCTAATCGGAACATGTGGAAACAAATTAGCCAAGATGGATTCACTGGATGGCACTTGGGATGACATTACCGGCTCACTCACTATCACGGCGGGGAATAATAACCACTTCCAATGGACTACTTTCCTCGACACAGCGTTAGGGACTAATAGCGTAGATGTACCGGTCCAGTGGACTGGTTCGGGTAATGGTTCAGCCATGACTGTTCCTACAGGACTGACTAAAGCCAAGTACATCACTGTGTTCAATAACTACGTATTCTTGGCTAACGTGACTGTATCTGGAACGGCTCATCCATCCCGTGTCTACTGGTCTGATCTCAAAGCCCTTACTTGGACTGCCACTAACTTCGTAGACATTGACCGCAATGACGGTCAGGAGATTACCGGGCTCAAAGTGTTGGGGAATAAGCTCATCATTCCCAAAGAACGGTCCATCCATGGTGGTACCTTCACAGGGGATACCGACATACCCTTCGTGTTTGAGAAAACCCCCAGTCACGTAGGATGTGCCGCAGGATACACGCCTCAAGACATTGACAATGGTTTAGTTTTTTTCTCCCAAGACGGACTGTATTACTTCGATGGGAATAATAGCTTCAAAGTCAGCGACAGGGTGACTCAAACACTGGAAACATTCGCTAAGACTAGATTCCCCAACGCAGTGACCGCATATCAGAAGTCAAAGAATCGCTACTGGATGTCTTGCACCAATTCAGGTGATTCCACTCACAATCGCTGTCTTGTGTGGGATTCATTCAACAATGCGTTCTCTGTCTATAAAGGTCATAACGCCAATTGCTATGCCATTGTATTCACTTCTGGAGAGGAGCGAATCTACTTTGGCGATTATTCAGGTTATGTCTACCGGGCTGACACAGGAGCCAATGATAACCCTGCTGGCACATCTACGGCCATAGACGCTTACTACTACACCAAATGGTTTGACTACGGAGATATCGTCAACCAAAAAGGAACTCCTCAAGTTTACATCTACTACCTTAACAACAACGCAACTATAACCTTCGTGTATTCCTATGATTTTGAGGACTCTGATACCTACAGCCAGTCATTTAGTACAGCCACGGGGGGTTCTCTGTATGGAACAGGTGTATACGACACTAATGTTTATGGTGGCTCTGGTGGTTCTGTTAAGCGTCGTGATCTTCTTGGCCGGGGTCGCGTTGTTCGTTTTGGCTTTAAGAATTCTACGATCAGCGAAACTTTTCGGATAGACGGTATAGGTATGTTGCCTCACTTGGAGACCAACATATGAAGATTGGGAATACTTTGAAACTCAATGCCGATTCGGACTTCAAGCGACAGATTCCTATTCTCCAAAACAACATGGATAAGTTATTTCAATTAGCCTCCGGGAGAGTCCGTTTTGGTTCGGGTACAGATGGTGCAAGAGGGGAGAACATTGCAGGGGAGTTTCAACAGTTCACAAGCCATGCATCGGCCAATACGGAGTTCTCGGTTACTCATACCCTTAACGCGGTCCCTATCGGAGCCATAGTGTTCTGGAAAGACAAAGCGGGGGAATTGTATCAAGGTCCGTCCACCGGCACAGCTTGGACTACTACTACTGTTTATTTCAAATCAACAGGCACATCCGTGACCTTCTTAGTGTTCCTAGTCAAATGAGCCTCATACCAAATCCCGAATACGACAAACCGGGTTACTGTGCAAAATGCCACAAGGCTATTGCGGAATTCAACGGGGATCAGAAAATCGTGCGCCTTTTGGGAGATGCGGATTGGGCTGAGTTCAGGCTAGATGACAATTCTCTCATGCGAGTGACTCTATGCAGAGAGTGTAAGACTAATCTTCAACCGGAAGACACTCCCTCCATTATGGAGTCAGTCTACAAAGGGTGGAAGTTTGAAATCGAACACTATCTCAAATGGGACGATGAAAAGAAACGCAAACATTTGGATAGGTACGCACAGAGATTAATCGTTGGTCGTGAAGATAAACATTGGACCAGGGAAACCATTGAGAAATCAGTGAAAGAGAAGGCCCCGGATTTTGCCAGTACGAAGAGTCGCAATAAGGGGAAGATTTAAATGGCAACTATTACCAAACCTTACACATTTGCCTCCGGTGCCATCATCTATGCTGCGGAGCAAAATGACAACTTCGATACTATCTACAGTGACTACAACGGCAATATCACAAATGCCAATATCTCCTCTACGGCTGCTATTTCAATTTCCAAACTCTCCGGTGTGGCGGCAAGTGGCGCTAATACGGATATTACATCAGTCTACTTAGACAATACCGGGCTCAAGATTAAGGATACTAATGCAACTCACGGTTTGAGCATTGTTCCAGGATCAAACCTGACGGCTGATAAGACTCTGACGATTACCACTGGCGATTCGGATCGCACAGTTACTCTAGGAGGAGCTTTAAACACGGCTGCTGATTTTATTACTTCAGGAGCCAACTCTCTTACCCTTACCACTACTGGTGCTACTAACGTTACCCTACCAACCACTGGAACTCTCTTAGCCTCCGGTGGTGCGTTAGGAACCCCCTCATCTGGAACACTGACCAATTGTACAGGGCTTCCAGTAGCCGGTATCACTGCCTCTACTACCACTGCTTTGGGTGTTGGGTCAGTCGAATTAGGTCACGCCAGTGATACAACCCTCAGTCGCTCCTCTGCCGGTGTGTTAGCGGTTGAAGGAGTAGTCATACCTTCAATATCAAGCACTAACACGCTGACTAATAAGAGAATCACTTCGAGAGTTGTCACCACTACTGATGACTCTACGGCAGAAATTGACGTTGATGTTACGGATCAATATCAACTCACCGCTATGGCTAATGCCACTACTATTTCAACCACGGGAACCCCCACGGCGGGTCAGAGGTTGATAATCCGATTAAAGGATAACGGAACAGCCAGAGCGCTTACTTGGAATGCAGTGTTTAGGGCAGTGGGCATCACATTACCAACGACAACTACGGTCAATAAAACCACTTATGTCGGATGTATCTACAACGCTACTGACACCAAATGGGATGCAGTTGCCACTGTAACTGAAGCCTAATGTCAACTCTGATACCGAGAACCGATGGCACTACAATAGGGGATATGACCTTTCAGGGAGGTCTGGCTGCTGCGTTCGACGGTAATGCTAACCAGGATCATACACAATCCGCTCGTGGTGCCGCCAATACAAACAACACGACTTGCGGCAAAGATTGGGGCGTCGGCGTAACACATACGATTGATCGTTACACCGTTACCGGCATGAACCTGGATAATACCGGCAGCTTTAATGCGTTAGAAAATTTGTCTTATACGATAACGCTTCAGGGGTCTAACGACAATTCAAACTGGACCAATCTTTATACAGATAACTTTACAACGACTTCCGGGACAGGTCCGCCGCAAACACGCGACATCACAAGCGGGATCGACACGTCGACGGCTTATCGCTACCACCGTTTGAGATTCACATCAAACGGCGCGGTGAACGAACAGTATTGTGCTGAGCTTGAGTTTTATCAACAAGACGCAGTAGCTGGAACTGGAAACTTCTTTCAGTTGTTTTGACGGAGACACATGGCACTAATTAGCAAACCCAACACATTCTCTGCCGGTAATACGATTGTAGCCTCAGAGCATAACTCGAACTTCGATACTATCTACAACGAGTTCAACGGCTCTATCTCCAACGCCAATATCTCAAACACTGCCGCAATAGTGGACTCGAAGTTAGCTCAGATTACTACTGCCGGTAAGGTTTCTGGAGCAGCTCTTACGAGTCTTAGCAGTATCCCAAGTGGCGCTGGAACTATACCAACTGCCAATTTACCAACAATCGTCTCCAGAAATTACCGTTCTGAAATGTTCGTGGAGCAAGCTTCTACAACCACAATGACTGTTTCTCCTGGGATATTGGAGGTCGATGACACAGCTATCACCAAAACTTCCTCCACTACCCTGACTCTAACCACAGCCGCAGACTGGGCTGGCGGCTCGTCACTAAGGGCAGTCAGTACTACTGGATATGTAGGCGTTAACGCATCTGGAGAAATCCGAATGCACACGACAGCGCCTACTCACTCGAACTATGACGTAGACAACACCAACGGCACGAAGAGATATGTCACTTGGTCTGGCACCGTCTACCGCGTAATTGGCTGGTTTCGTATGAACTCTACCGGCAGTGGTGAGTTAGACACATATGGAGTCGGAAACCTGGCTGAGATGGGCATTCCTAACCAAGTAGTGAGGAGTACAGGAGCTTACTCAAGTCTGGGATCAACTACCATTCCTCTCGACAATACCATCCCACAAATAGGAGAGGGGAATGCAATCTCCTCAATGACCATCGGATTTAGGCCCACTACTACTACAGGAACTGTGGCTCTTCGTGGAAGTATACAAATATCCGCTGGAGGTAACTCTTACGCCATTATTGCTGTATTTCAGGATGGGGCGGCTAATGCCGTTGATGTCGTAGTGGCTAACGGAGGTAACTCAGACTTATCAACTACAGCCAGCATCGAATACGTCTACACACCATCCAGCACCGATTACACCGAATTTACTTTCCGAGTTGGTGACAATGCCGGTAACGCCATGTATCTCAACGGCTCTGCTACAGCCACGGCTCAAAGATTCAACGGTAAGTTGATTTCCACTACGCAACTCATCGAAACCCCCAATGCAACGTGAGCTTGGTTGATCAACTTGTCCAAATCTATCAAACCGAAGAAAACTGGCATGAAAAGAAATTATCGGAAGCAGATTCAGCAATCTACTTCGAGTCGCTGCTTAAAAAAGGGCGAATCCTATACTCATGCGACACCGATAACTACCTACAAGGATACGTTGAATCTTGGAGAATTTCTTTCCACAACTTCGGAAGAATTATCTGCGGTGAACCCTTCTCCGCAGTTGGTGAAGATGTGGAAACAGGCAATGTCTGTTATCTTGCGAACATTTTTATCAGAAAACCGTTTAGAAAGGCACAAGCCATACTCGTACTCAAGCACTTATTCTTCAGACAAAACTTCATGTGTACACACTTCGTTGGAGAAGCCAGAAGAAAAAAGTGCGCTCCCGTCAAAGTCTTCACAAGGCAAGAATTCTATAAGAAATACATCTCGGAGGAAAGGTAATGGGTAAGGAACGTACGACAGTTCAAACCAGTGGTACAACGACTCCACAAGCCACACCGGAAGAACGCAGACTTAATGAATTAGAAATCGCCCGTCAGGAAGCGACAAATCCAGGACAGATTCAGGTTCAGCAATCTGGACTTGATCTAATCAACCGTTTACTCGGTGGTCAGTCACTACCTGGCTATTTATCAACCTTACCTCAAGGAATAAATGAAACAGTTACTCAAGACTTAACTCAGAAAGCCATATCTGATCTACAACCCACATTCCAACAGTCTGGACTATTGGACAGTGGCGTGAACGCAGCTATCTCAGGTCGTGTGGCGGGGGATATCAGGCGTTCAGTGGCTGAGACTAATATGAACAATTTGTTCAACCTACTCAACTTAGCAGTAGGTGGACAGGCACAAATTCAGCAACCATTAATCGCTCAATCACAAATTCTGTCTCAGAGACTGGCTGGATTGAGATCCACTACCTCTAGTGGAACTCAAACCAACATGGGAGCGAATCCTTTTATGAGAAGTTTTCAATCCTCACTTGGAAGCACGTTTGGCGGTGCATCCTTCGGCTTCGGCGGTAACAGACCCGGTGGCATCGGGTTTGGAGGTTAATCATGCCTACTAACTACGTTGAATCGGGTACCAAGGTAGGTCAATCCTTCGCTGAACAGTTGAATAAAAAGCGTCTAGGCCATGGCGCTATGGTCGCAACTGGACAAATGGCTCAAATGATGGCTCCTTTGTCGAGCCTGAACCCTGTCCTTGGCTTACCTCAAGTTGCTTTAGAATCTGCTAATAAAGTGCTGAAAAAATACTACGAAAATTCAGCCATGGAAATGGTTCAGCAGCCTGGAGGGGCCGAAGCGTTAGGACAGCTTCTAAGTATGAGCGAAGCCCATGCAGCCCAAGGCCCAATGGCAGCGGGTCAGCCTCAACAGCCGCAGCAAACTCAGCAGCCATCTCAGCAACAGAACCCAGTAGCATTGAGATTGGCAGGTCAAATGCCAGACCAATCTATCATGGCCCCACAGTCTCCACAACCTCCCATGCCTCAGTTCCAACCAGCATCGGGTCCGTTTGGTTCAGCACAGGTATTACCTGACGGAAATATCAGAGAATCAGGATTCTTTGGTGGAGTGTTTGGTAAGTCCACCCGTGATGCGCTTGAGCAGATGCAGATAATGGGGCAAACACCTCAAGGCCAACTGGCTCAGAAATATAACGAAGCGACTCAAGTTCCTCCGTCGCAGAGGGATTTTCTAAGTGCAAACATCGAACTTCTCAAATCCGAACTAGCTAACACAGGAAAACTCACCGAAATCCAAAAGGAACACAGATCCGCTGACACATTCGGTCAAAAGTTAATCGGTGCGATTGATGCTTACGAGAACTTAAAATCCAAAGGCAAAACTGGTCCGATCAGTGGAAACTTCGCAAAGTTCAAATCCTTCATCGGCAGTGGTGATGAGGACATAGCCGAATTTGAATCAATGATGACAGGTCTCATCTACGCAACAGCAGATCACATTGCACAACAACGAGGCAGAGCGGCTACTGATACTGATTATAAAAACGTCAAAAGAATGATCGAATCGTCAGCTACGTCAAAGGATGCAACTTTCCGAGGCCGTTTGAGGTCTGTAATCAATCAGGCTAATGCCCAAATACCTCAAGGGGGTCAAAAGTTACCGGACGTAGATTCGCTGATTAAGCAGATTCGGCAAGCCAGGGGTAAGGGAGACGCCTCCAGGCATAATAAGCAAGTTCAGAAAATAGGTCGCTTTGAAGTCGAGGTTTCTTAATGGCTACTTTCAAGGTCACAGACCCACAATCTGGTAAAACAGTAACTCTACGCTCAGAGGATAATACTCCTCCCAGTGAACAAGAGTTAGAGCAAGTCTTTAGTGGACTATCGGGTGATATGTCATCCACAGTTGCTGATGGTCAATTTGATTTGCCAGATCGTCCAATGTCAGAACCGGATGAACCAAGCGCATTAAATCCAATTGAAAGAGGTTTGGTATCTCTCCCCAGAACCCCCGATGCCAAAATGGAAGCCATTAGGAGACTAGGATTCCAAGACGTTCAACTGACTCCTGAGCAGAAAATCCTAGTAAACGGGAAAACGTATGACCCATCCCCACAGGGTATAGTCTCCTTCCTCCGTGACCTTCCCGGTGACATCGGTGATATGTTCGGGCCTGGACTCCCAATCGCTGGCCAGATTGGTGCTGATATAGCCACAGTAGCCGCTGCCGCGCCCACGGGAGGGGCCTCTTTACCCCTACTTGCCGCCTCTGGTGCCGCTGGTGCTGCTGCCGGTGAGGGGGTGAGACAAACTTTAGCTCATCAAGTAAGTGGAGAGCAACCCAGTTTAGGTCACTTAGCTGGAGAAACTGCCCTCGGTGCGGCTGGTCCGTTTGTAGGTGCTGGTATAGGAGCCGTTGGAAGCAAAGCCTTAAAAGGTATCTCAGGCCCGATGAACTTCATCGCCAAGAAACTAGGGGACAGCACTCCATCCCTCATGGAGTCTATCGGTCAAATCCCCAAGGGTGAAACCCTGAACCTAATGAATCAACTCAAAGCTGGTAAAGCAGCGGGTGACATTCTTAATGACAAAGTTGCCGATCCGAATCTCCCAGGCAACCTATTCCGTCGTACCTTTTTCGGACACACCGGAGTCGATGAATCGGAAGACAACCTAATTCGTCAGTTCCAGAATCTCTACTTCAAAGCCGATCCAGTCAATCGCGCCTCCGTGAAGGAGTTCTATAAAACCACCTTCGGTCTAAGTGATGAATCTCTGGACCAAATGGTGAACCATGGAACTCAGTTACTAAGCAAAACCCTTCAAGCATCTGACTCTGGCCGCTACTTGGCTCAAGAGTTGATGGACACTATCACAAAAGCCGAGAGCGCGTTAGATGAACGATATGGAACAATCCTACGCGCTTCCCTAACAGGCCCCAAGGCTAAATCCACAATTGACCTCAAGAAGGGGATCAATGAAATGATCTCCAATCTCGAAGCCAATAATCCTGGAGGATTGGGAATCCTATCTAGTGGGGAGTTTAGTGAAACCTACACAGGGAAGGAAGCGATTAAGTTATACCGAGAAGTCCTTGAGCGTTTCAAACAATCCTCTGGATTCAACGCCAAGACTAACCCTGGATTAGCCAAGCTTCTCAAGGAGAACCCTGAATTCGCCAAAGGTATCGAAGGTGTCAACTTCGATGCTGTAGGCAAATACATGGAGAGAATGTCTGCGAGTGAGGTGTTTGGAATCTTAAGAGACCTGAAACCCCTCCTCAGTAGGGCTTATAAAGTCCTAGACGACGAACAGGCCCGACCTCTAAGCGTCTTTTTGAGCAGCATCCGTAGCCAACTGGACACTATTTCTCCTGAATTAGCCAAAATGAAGGAGAGATTCGGCAACTTCGAGCAGCTAAAGTCTATCCTAAAACCAATGGAAGCAGGAAACGCTCAAGCCGCGCTTACCGCTGAGTCCATTATGAAGCAAATCTACGCGGGTGAACGTGCCGGGTCATACCAATCCGTTGTAGCTGATCTGGATAACTTTGTTCCGAAGGGTAATAAGAAACTTCTATCCCGTATCAAGGAGTGGGGGGCAGCGAAGGAGATAGCGGAACTCAAGAAAACCGACTATATCACCAAGGCCAAGTCAAATTTCGTTCGGAGTTTATCCAAGCTCAATAAACCCGATGAAGCTTTGAACGAAACCATACTATCCCGCTACGACTCAGCCATTAAGCAGAAGTTCTACAAATTCCTCCAAGAAGCAAAGAATCACGAGACAGCTAAAGCCTACCAGTCCAGACCTCAAAACTTCTTCCGGGCTAGAGCGTTGGTCTATCTCTTAGGAGGGGGCGGCCTTTTTGCATTTAATCCAGCAGTGGGCGCTGCGGCCATGGCTGGTGGTATCGCGTCACTCAATCCTGCTAACTTGGGTCGAGCGATTACTGCGGGTCAGTCGGTGGGGCAGTCGATGGGTCGTGCCTCTCAAAAGGTTGGCAAGGTCGGTAAGAGTCAGCGGGGATCAAGAGCCCTCTTAGCACTACTAATGCGCCAAGGTGGAAATGAACAGGATCAGTAGGTATTTACGTAATCAGTATCACCGACCCCATAAACCTGAGCCATGTTCCCCGAGGTGTCGCTGTAATAGTACCGATCACCAACGGCGTAACCAGTCCCCATCGAACCGTCAGAGTTGTAATACTGATCATAGTTCCCGACTTTCCGAATGCGTGTGGTACCGGCAAGTGCTTCGGAACTTGCAGCTAGTAGCACAAGAGCTATTAAGAAGAAACGGGCGGTCATCGTAGCCTCCTGTTAAGCGAATAGTATACGCAATTAATTGCCTAATTACAAGGAGAAAATGTCATGAAACTAATCCTCTTCGGACTCGTTAGCTTCGGTCTTGGAGTTCTTCTAAGCAACTTTATCAAGACACAAATCCTCAAACTTGAGCGGAAGAATGACTAAAAATGGCTGATATAAAGGAAGCTAAGGAGGGATGGTCGTGGACTAAGCTCCTAACTGGCCCATTTGATGGCCGTACCTGGGCCAAAGCCCTCATCTTCGGCGCTGTCTTCTTGGCCGAGATATTCATCCTCTCAGCGATAGTGTCAGTCGTGAAGGCCAAATTCATCAAACCTCCCGCACCAGCCCATGTAGTAGAAGAGCGAGTGGATGGGCCGGTGGGGACTATAAACAAAACCGACTCTCACAACACAACTGAGAATAAACGGGACTCTTGGCAGTTGTTAGGAGTTCATTTCTTCTAGGATCCGACTATTAAGCTTCACAGAACCGTAGTCCTACCAGACATCCATACTCCCAACGACCACAAGGCATCGGTCAATGCTGCCATTGCCTTCATTAAACACTATAAACCTAACCGCCTTATCCAGCTAGGGGACTTCTGCGATTGGGATTCAGTTACCACCTACGATCCACGTCGAGAAGAAGATGTAGTTAACATCGACACGGAAAGGGAAGCGGCTAATGAACTCTTAGACCGCATCGACTCCATTTTGCCTCAATCCTGTGAAAAGGTAATGATCGGTGGGAACCACGAGGCCAGATACACCAAGTTCAGAGTCAAACACGGTCAGGAATTAGGAATGCGCCGTATGCGCCGACTGAAGACTTGGTATGACGAGTATAATCTACCAGATCGTCACTGGTCCTGGTGTGAATACGGTCAGTGGAGGGAATACGGGAAGGTGATTTACACCCACGGCTGGATTACAGGTGGAAACCATGCTCAGAAACACTTACAACTATTTCACAAAAACATCATCTACGGCCACACTCACCAGTTTCAAGTAGCCACTGGTATCGGACTAGATGGTAGGCCCGTTGAAGCGGCTTCGATTGGAACGCTATCACGAATGGATCTGTCTTACCTAGTAGGCAAGCCACCTGTAAACTGGGTCCACATGTTCGCATACATCGACACAATGCCGTCTGGACAATTCACTCCACACTACGTCCACATTATCGACGGGCAGTTTGTGGAACTAGGTCAATCCTTCAGTGGTGCTTAGTACCTAACTTGACTTCCAATCACTCGACCAATTAACTTACACTCTGAATCTTTGAAAATTAAATCCTTGTAATCTGGATTCAGTGGATGGAGCAGATTCAACACATCCACTCGATTCCATTTTCTCAAAACAGGTTGATCGTTCTTGACCTTGATAATCACAAAGTCATTATCCGTAACCTTTGCATGAGGGTCTACGATAATCGTATCACCAACCTTAAACTCCGGTTCCATCGAGTCATCATGCACAATCAGCGCAAATAAGTTCTTATTCTTAAACTCAGTGGCAACATCATCAACTACACCCACGCCATCAAGTGGCAACGCGGACTGCGTGAAATCTAATTTATCCAAATAATCCCATTCAATTATCGGAATAAAATTCACTCTGGCAGCATCAATATGCACTTGACGATCCAAAGAATAATTCGTTCCCAACGCACGTTGATACGCATAATTCATGAGCGCATCATATTCTTCCTTATTGCAATCAAGTGCCTGTGCCAATTGTTCCATCTTAACCGGACGAGGGGCTTTCTTCTCACCGCTGAGTAACTGCGAAATATATGAACGACTGAAATTCAACTTCTCTGCTAACTCTGACTGACTGATTACTTTTTTTGCCATGAGCTTGTACAAAAAATGATGAAATTCTTCTAATTGATCAGTCATAATTTCTGTTTTGTCGGTTTCCATGGCTGTCAAGTGTATATACATCTTTTATTATTTCGCCTATTATATCGCATTAGGCAATTTATTGCAATTATAGATGGCAAGCTACTAATTTTCGTACATGCAAAATATTTCTTGACATAGATCATACCCACTCATTAAAGTAGCTCCATCTTAGGGCATTTTAATCCTTACTTGAAAGAAATTACAAATGAAAAGTAAAACAAATAAATACTCAATAGGTAATAAAATTGAAAAAGCTCGCATAGAGTTGAATATGTCCAGGAAACAACTGGTCAGTCTCCTTCGCAAGACTGGGTATCAAACCTGTGAACGTACCATCTTCAACTGGGAACGTATGTTCTCGCCACCGGCTGATGCGATTGTTCCATTAGTTCACGTTTTGAACAAACCAATTATGTATTTTTTTTCCCCATCAAGGTAACCAAATGGTGAACTTTCTGAATCGCATAGGCAAAGTTAGTCTATTTTTTTGCCTTGTGAGTTTACCAACTGGTGAATCACACGCCTCTACTACTGGAAAAGCCACATGGTACTCCTATGAATCTTGTCGAAAGGAAGGTACATCGGGGCGTTATACGGCTTCTTTAGAGAAGTTCGACCACAATGATTTCACCTGTGCAATGCGATCCCGTGACTTTGGGCGCTACTACAAAGTGACCAATCTAAGCAATAACCGCTCGGTCATAGTCAGGCACAACGATTTCGGCCCGAGCAAGAAGTGTTACTCCCAGGGCAAAATAATCGACCTTTCTAAAGCCGCCTTCCGACACATAGCCCCTCTTCGTGAGGGGGTGATTCGAGTCAGGATTGAACCCGTGAAGGAATCCAAATCGAATGAACTATCAAGAAACTGATGAGAATCCATTCCGCAATTCTTCCAAGATCAATCCAAACGCAATTTCGCATGAAATCCTCAACCTCTGTCACGGCGGCATCATCTTCATGAATGACGTTTTCTATATCTACAAAGAAGGTGTCTACCGCGCCACATCAGATATCGTCATCGGCAAGATGATTAAGGACATAGTGGGGGATAAATTCTCCATCCACCTGTTCAAAGAAGTCAAAAACTCACTTGCCGCAGAGACTTGGTGGAACCCGGAGCTACTGGACCAAGTAAGCACCTTCCTCAACGTCCAAAACGGTATCCTGGATTTAGACAAACTAACCCTAATGAGTCACACCGAACCCTATATCAGCATCAACCAACTCAACACGAAGTATGAGCCCAACGCCTCTTGCCCAAAGTGGGAATCCTTTTTATCCGAAGTCCTGGGTGATGATCCATCAAAAATTACCATCATCCAGGAATTCATCGGTTATTCCCTCTGTAGACACACACACCAAGAAAAAGCCCTGATGCTGATAGGGGACGGAGCCAATGGAAAATCCGTCATTCTAAACGTCCTTGAATCCCTCTTCGGCTCCGAGAATGTTTCCACTGTACCAATGGAACAGTTCAAGAACCCAAACTACCTGGCCGAATTCTTTGGGCGAATGGTCAATATCTCCACTGAAACAAATACAAAAACCACAGTCTATGAATCTACCTTCAAACAGTTAGTATCTGGAGAGGTAATCGCCGCTGAAAGAAAGTTCTGCCACCCGTTCAAATTCCGCAATACCTGTAAACTAATCTTCGCTTTTAACCAATACCCACGCATAGAAGACCGCACAGATGCCTTTTACAGGCGCATCCTGCCTATTCAATTCAATAAACAGATACCCGAGGCCAAACAGAACAAAAACCTCACAGAACAGCTTAAAAACGAAAAATCAGGCATTCTCAATTGGTGTCTTAAAGGCTACCACCGCCTTTTGACTCATCGAATCTTCTCCGATTCAGAATCCGTTAGACAGTCTAAGATTGATTACCTAAAAGAAAACAACAACTACGTAGGCTTTATCGAAGAGTGCTGCGTAGTGGCCAGTGTCCTATCCATCCCCAAAAATACCCTCTACTCAGCCTACTCTGATTACTGCGATGAAAACGGGTACAAACCACTGGGTAAAAGTAGATTTGGAAAACTACTTAAAAAGTATCTCCCAGATATCTCAGAAGACCGTTCAAGTGAGTCAAGATTATGGATCGGAATCGGTCTTCGTCCAGTGACTCAATTAGTGACTCAAATGACAAAATGACAAAAATGACGCAAATTTTCAAACATATATATATATATATTCTATATATATCTCCTTCCTTCCTTATATATGCGTCCCGCAGCGGCTACCTTTCTAAAGGTCGTAGTGGAATAAGAAAGAATATAAGAAAAAAACGTCATTTTTGTCATTGCATAACTTAACTAATTGTACCTATGAGGTTTGCAAAATGACAAAACTGAAAAAAAATTGTCATTTAGCGTCATTTTTGTCACCTTTATCCACAATAAAGCGAACTAATATGAAGATACTGATGAAGTTATCCACAGGCCATGACAAAAAAATGACACGACTTTTTCGTTTTGTCACCCATGATTAATATAGACAACAGTCAGATTCAATGCTTCAAAAATTGTCCATTTCGGTACCGACTTCAGTACATCGACGGATACCGAAAAATCCAGGCTGGAGCGGAGGAACATGACCGCAATATGGGTACGGCGGTCCATGGGTATTTAGAGGCTCATTATTTGGGCAAATCGGAACAAGAATGTGAGGCTGAGTTTATCAAACTCTACCCTGAGCAGTTGGACTCTGAGGATAAGTCTAAGACTCAAGCCAATGGGTTGACACTCCTTAAGGGTTATCTGGACCATTACAGGCTAGAGGACAAAAAGTGGCGCATCCTTGGGGTGGAGGAAAAGGGGGAGATTGAACTAGCCCCTGGAATCAAATACCTAGTCAAGATCGACCTTATAGCCGAGAACACGGAGCATGGGGGGGTTTACATCTGGGATCACAAGACTACGGGGAAAGCCTTTACCCCATACTATTGGGCTCAATTTGAACCCAACTCCCAACTCACAGGTTACTGTGCCTATGTGCAATCCAAATACGGGGAATGCTCAGGGGCTTATATCAACGCTATCCGGTTCGGTCACAGGGAGCGCAAATACAAGGATCAGCCAGCCGGGTTCTATTACGAATTCCAGCGACAGATGTTTAACCGCAACCAGAGGCAAATGGATAGTTGGAAACTCGATGTCCTTCAATGGGTCCAGAAGTTCACTACTTCTCGCAGCGACAACTCCTGGCCTAAAAACATGGGGCAATGTTCCTTTTGCTCCTACCGGCCTGTATGCATAGCTGAATGGAATCCTGAAGACGAAGCAGACAGGGAGTGTATCGAAATCATGTACGAGAAGTGCGATCCGTTCAAATACCTAAAAAGTGAAACCGAAGGAGGCGATGATGCAGATAGGGGATAGGGTGAAAGTAGTCCTCATCATGAAGATTCAAGGAATGGAGAAATACTTCAAAGAACCTGTTGTCACTATTACGGGTGTGGATGAGAACACGAATTCACTGGTTCGTGTACCGATGAGTAGCTGTGAGGTATTGGAGGTAGCCAATGCCTAATAAGGAAGAGTTTCGATCCAAGAAACCCACGTTCAAGATTCAACTCAATGGTTTGTTTGGAACAGGTAAGACCCACTTCGGGCTCACCTTCCCCAAAGTGTTCTATATCGGCACAGAACCTGGGGGGCTGGATCTCCTCCACGTAGCTGTGAATAACCCCCTGCTCGATAACTTAGTCGAGTATGAATACTTCCTCCCATCAACTCATGAAGAAGTCCGTGGCATGTTCAAGGAACCTTCGGGGAAGGATGAGGGAGGGGCTATCTACAAAGCCGCCAGGAGAGCGAAGGAACTCTATGCCAAAGGGGAAGTTGAAACCCTCTTCCTCGATAATCTCACCTACACCTCTGAGAAATTCTGGCTCTACATCAACACTTTCCAGAAAGTCATCTCAGCCAAGACTGGGAATGTAGACACTCAGGGAATGTACGGAGAGTTAGCCCGTTGGTTATTCCGTTTCATCTCCATGGAGATAGTCAACTTCCCCGGTAACGTAATTGTGTCGTGTCATTTAAAAAGAGAATCCGAGGAAGCAATGGAGGACAAGATCGACAAGTCAGCCGATATCTCCCCCAACATCCTTGGAGGATTCAGGAATCAGTCCGAGGGAATGTTCGGAGCTTCGCTCTACCTGGACCGTGAAATAACCCCTGACGGTAAGCCGAAATTCATAGCCTACTGCCAGAAGGCCAGGGCAATGGGGTCCACGATTAACGCTAAGAACCGTTATGGTCTGCCCGTCAAAGTGGAAAACGTGTCCTATCAAACTCTAATGGAATCAGTCAAACAGATTAAGGAACCGGCTAAGCAAGTCCAACAGTAAGTCAACTAAGGAGCTAAATGATGATGTCGGATGAGGGTTTTGATGTGATTGACAGTATTGAAATCGGTGATTTGAACGAGGTTAAGGAGCAGAGGTTTGTCCTCCCGCCTCTTTCAAACCTCCGTGTACGCGTGAAGAAGGTAAAAGCCGCGATGAACAAGGATCAGGACACGGCCACACTAAATATCAGCTTCCAAGTAGTCGATGGAGTCCCTGTGACTAATTCAGAAACAGGGGAGACTGAGATGAAGTACGCCGATATGTTGATCCCCCAATTCCCGCAGCGGATTACCTACTGGGTTCATCCCGACAAAGTGAAGCTCAAAGTCGAGACAGCCAAGAAGGAAACCACGCGCCAGTGGTGGAAGACCCAACAATACATGGTTGAGTTCAAACAACTCATATCTGCTTGCGGTATCGACCCTTCGCTTAACGACTACCGCAAGTCTGATCGGAGAATCGACATGGACTCACTAGTTCAAACCCTTATCGGCTGTGAACTCCTCTGTAACGTTATTAAGAAAGAGGATCAAGCCCGTGACCCTCAAACAGGGGAATACAAAGGGGTGGGGACTTATCAGAACCAACTGTCCTCCTTCAGGAGGGCTCAGTGAGAGTTCGTGTAGTGGTCTATGAGGAAAAAACCGATACGGGCTATTCCGTCAGCGATAAGGTCTATGAACAGGTAGTGCGGGAATTGGATCTACAGGCACTGATATTTCACATCAATAAGTTAGAGCAATCCATACAGAACTGATAGTGGAGAAAGAGGAGAGTAAGGGGACGGGGGATAGCAAGGTTGAGGCTCAGAATCCTCAATTTATTCGGTTCCTCATCCCCTTACTCCCTCCATCAATGAACGATATCTACTATCACATCAAAGGTCACTTCGGGGAATACCAATATGTCCTCAAACCAGAAGTCAGACTCTGGAAAACGCAAGCCAAAGAATACGTACCCACGTTTAAGCCGAATCCTCATCACCCTACCGGCCTCTTCTACTTCAATTGGGTGGCGGTCGGTGACTTCTATTATAAAAACGGGAAGGTTCGTCGGCGTGACCTTACAAACTTGGAAAAGGTTTTGATAGACGCTGTGTGCGAGAAGTTGGGAGTGGGGGATGAGTTCATCTGGTCCACTCAGCGAACGAAGCGGCACGATGAGAAGAAAAGTCATATTGAAGCTGAGTTTGGTTACTTATCACATGAGGGGGATTAAGGATGTCGATCTGTCGCTGGTGCGGTAAGGGGGGTAATAGGCATGAGAAGGATTGCCCCAATCTAAATGAATACCTCCATGAAAGTGGAGAAGATGCCACCAGTGAACAATTCAGTGACAACTAATGTCCCCCATTCAGCGATTGTCTAAACAGAGGTTGGAACTGAGCATAGGCACTAGATACCTAATCTGTGAGCATCATCGAACTTTAGTTGAAAAGGTTAAGTCTGGTCAATGGGATACGTGTGAGGAGCCTGAAAACTGTGACATCAAAGGATGCAAGCGAATCCCTGTATGGGAATTCTACATCAAACAATCTTAACCCTGACAGTGTGGATCATGTTTGCGATCCTTGTCCTCATCTTCTTTCGGAACAAACCGAGAATTTAGATCGAGTGAATCACCCTGCTCACTACACCCAGGGGGGGATTGAATGCATCGAGGCGATCAAATCCGCTGTAGGTGTCGATGGGTTTGCTGCTTACTTACAAGGAAACATTCTCAAATACCTCTGGCGTTATCAACACAAGGAGCATCCTGTGGAGGATTTGAAAAAGGCTCAGTGGTATCTGACCCGTCTTATTAGTGAGATTGAGAATGATTGATACAGAGAATCGTATCTGGTTCATCCTGACAGGTTTGTTAGTTGTATTTCTAATCACTGTGTGGTGGGTCGATGGGGTGAATTATGACAGGGATTTGGAGAGGGATCGTATGGCGGTAATACTTAATTCTGGGCGTCCCTAACGGGCCGCGAAAGAGAATGCCGAGTTTCACGGAGAGACCTAACAAGGTTAGGCGGCAACGTGGACAGGAAACTGATGGGGTCGCGCCCATACTCGGCACAGAGAACCGGGTCCATATCGACAGGTATGGTCGGGGGAGGATCGGATCGGCCAGTAAAAAGCCGAAGCCAGCGGAACGCGGCGACCCTGTAAAACAAGGCGTGACAGCCTGAGAGAAGGCCCAGTTTTTAACGCGGTGAAGCCGCCTGGAGGAGTAGTTATGAGGGGGATAACAAGGGGGTGGATATGTACCAGAACGGTCAGTTAAGCAACGCAAAGACGGCTTTACCGAGCAATAACAGCACCGAATTGTCCAATCAGTTATCCAGACTAACGGGAACTACGGATCGTCTCATGGAGGCGCTTCAGAGTCATTTTGAGAAGCTTCGCCCACTTCGAGTCGAGCGTTCAATTCCGGGGTGTGGTGAACAGGTAGCCCCTACCCCCGTCTCGTCCGCTGTGGTCGGTAATATTAGGACGAACGTGGACAAGCTGGAAGCGGCGATTCAGGCGATTCAATTGATCGGTGGGGAATTAGAACTTTAAGTTTTACCGCGCCGTCAGGCGCCTAAAGGAGCTTAAGGTATGGGGAAGGAAGTGGAGTTCAGGGAGTTTCCGAAAATTGCTAGGCTTTCCAGGGAGATTATCGTTACTGAGAAGATCGACGGTACGAACGCCTCGGTCTACATCGGAGAGGACGGCACTTTCCTTTGCGGTAGCCGTACCCAATGGATTACCCCGGAGAAGGATAACTACGGCTTCGCGGCCTGGGCCTATACCCGCCGTGACGAGCTTATGAAGCTAGGGCCCGGGCATCACTTCGGGGAGTGGTGGGGAAGCGGTTGCCAGCGTGGGTACGGACTCCCAAAAGGCGAGAAGCGTTGGAGCCTCTTCAACGTCGTTCGGTGGTGTCTTCCAAACGAGGAACCGAAGCGTATTGAGACGCAAGATCCCCGTATCGAGAAGTACCAGGACCGCCTACCGGAAGGCTGTTCGCTAGTACCCGTTCTGTATCGGGGCGTGTTCGACACGCAGAAGATCGACGAATGTCTAGAACTACTGAAAGTTGGCGGGAGTGTCGCGGCCCCCGGCTTTATGAAGCCCGAAGGAATCGTGGTTTTTCACACACAAGGAAACGTGGGCTTCAAGAAAACCATTGAGAAAGACGAAATGCCGAAAAGCAAAGCCTTACCCGCGCGGAGCGCCTAAATGTCCTCAAAAGGAAAGAAGAGAAAGAAGAGTGAGTAAGTTGTTGGTTGTTGGCCTAATCCTGGGTTTGTTGGGCGCGTTTTGTCTCTGGTTCTCGGTTTGGATGCGCCTGAATGGGTACGATTCGGTGCGAGTAACAGTACAGCTTATCGAAAAACCGAAGTGATTTACGCGGCACGAAGTGACGCCCATAGATCCTAAAAGGAGAGTAATGATGCACCCGCTCACCGAAGAGCTTAGTAAATCGCATTGTTTTCATGGTTTTGGCGGTGATGTGAGAGCCGACAAGATTCTCATCGACTGGCTTAAAGACAAGGCTGTTGAGCTGTGGGGACTGGGACGCAAGCAGCGCCTTATGCCATTAGATATTTCATTAATCCTTGGACTTGAACCGCGCCCCCAAGACCCAATAGAAGAACTAGCCAAGGTGTTGTATCTGTACCCTGCCACTGGAACCGATAGTCTTTGGGAAAATCTTGGGCCTGGAAGCAAAGAACACTATCGCCACTGCGCCAAAGCCGCCTTCTCCTACTTTGAGACGAGGGGCGGGAAATGAAGCAAAAGCCATTTCCACCCTTACCTGACCCCTTCGCGCCCATACCCTACATGAAAGAGGCGAGGGAGATTCTATTGGCCGCAGATGCCAACGTCTGTGTATGTGACTGTCTTGAATGTAAGACCTGGAGTTGTCGTTCATGCAATCTTGGGAACTACAAAGGCTACACAACGAACGAGCTTTGCTTCCAAAACAATGATCTTGTTCTTGCGCTCGCAGAGCGCCTACAATCCGCCCACCAAAAAGGAAGGGAAGAAGCCTTACAAGAGGCGGCAGAATTAGCAGACAAGCTGGAATCAAACGCGCTAGACATCTGCCAACACGAGTCGATCTTTTCTGCAATTATCGCGCTGAAATCGCCCAAAGAAACTAAGAGGGAATCGTGAGCGACCTAACAGCCGAGATCCTACGCATGGAGAACAAGAAGATCGGTGGAACCCTCGCCGCCATCTGCAAGCTCCTTAAGGACGATGGGGCAGAGAAGCGGTACTACGACGATGCAGACTTTCACGAATTGTGCCAGGAGAACAAACGTCTACGGGAGGCGTTGGAGAAGATCGCTAATGAGGCAATTCCTGGCTGTTATGGCGCGGCTCATAACCGCTACTGCGATTGCCCGGAAACCGTAGCCCGTGAAGCTCTTTCGCGGCCCGAAGGGACGCCTGGACCCACTACTAGGGATAAGGAATGAGCTGTAGCCACTATTTCGTACCGCCGATAATCCCGTCTGGTCGGACGGTGCTCTTTGACGATGGCTCTGGATACGTCGAGGACGAGTACTTGGTTTGCTTGTACTGCAAGGAGTACCGACTTGATCGGAAAGGTGAAGTTATCGTTGCGCGGAACGCGCCTAAAGCACCCAAAGAGGAGTAGGGGATGAGACCGAAGTTCAGGTTCTGGAACGAATCTCTGAAATGCTGGATGCACCCAATGGACTGTCATATGAACGGTCTCGGAGATTTAGAGTTTGTCGTAGGAGGCAAATCATCGAAGGCCGCGCCTCACTACAAAGTAGTTTTCTGGACGGGCCTCCTCGACAAGAACGGCAAGGAGATTTGGGAGGGGGATATTCTTAAGCACTTCCTGAAATCTAGCCTAATGAATCCGAACGGAAAAATAGCCGAACGGATCGCAGTTGTTGAGTTCAGGGGCGGGTGCTTCGAGTCTGAATTTTGGTGCGGTGAGAATACCGCTGGCATAGAAGTTCTCGGGAACATCTACGAAAACCCTGAATTGCTTTCGCGTGGCGAAGCCACGCCCAAGGACACCCCATGAAGAAGGAGAAGGCTATTAAGGCGTGGGCGGTTTGTGCAAGAAGACCGGATGGATTGGTTCCTCTCATGTCAGATGGCGAAGATTGGTTCTCTGGAAAGCTAAGAACCATTTATTTCAGAAAAGAGAATGCCTTGAAAGATTGGGATGGATGGGGTTTCATGGCTGACCTTGTAGAAGTTGAAATTCGTCCGGTTCTTCCGCGTCCGAAGGACGCCCATAAACCCACAAAGAAGAGAGGGAAGTAATGGAATACCGTTCCTCGAAGCACTGCCCGCATCCAAAGGTGGCGTATCAACCGCAACCCTGTTCGGCGTGTTACCAAGAAGAGATTGATGAGCTATGCGCCCAACTCGCCTCCAAAGACAAGGAGATCGAACACCTACGCAAAGACAGCCAGTTATCAAACGAACTTTGTGTCCTCTTGATGGATCACGTCGGCGAGACAGGCCAAAGCGAAGGAGCGGTTGACGTTCTTAAGCGCAAGCTTGATGAATTGAAGGCGCTTCGCGCGGAGAACGAACGGCTCAAGCGTTGCCCTACACTCGATCAAGCACTTAACGAAGGCGATGGGAGCTATCGACCATGATGCAAGAGCCGTATCCCGACCAGATCGACATGATGACTGAGGCCATGCTCCGTGACGAGTGCCGCAAACTCGTTTCGGAGAACCTACGCCTCACCGCCTCACTGGCGGCACAGCCTTCCGTGAGGGCAGAACTCCGAGACGCAAGAAAAGAGGTTGAGGTTCTTCGCGGCGAAGCCGCCAAAAAAGACTTCCTCATAGGGAAGCTCACCGAGGCGCTAAAGCTCAATACTGACGAAACCGGGCATCACTACGGACCCTGCTACCGGGAGGAAACGTTCTCCCCTTGCCCTATATGCGAAGCCCTAGCCCTTTCGCGGGCAACGCCCGCCTATACCCCTGTCTTAGAAGCCAAAGAAGCGGTTATCGGATGGGCGAGAACTTGGGACGAGCAACTTAAAAAGCACGATGAGGAGATTCTCAAAGCCGAGGTAGAGCGGCGCTCTTATACGACAAGCTACATAGTCGGTGCTTTAAAAGCCAGGGAGCGGTTTTGGTTTGCCCTCTCCAAACTAGACGATCTTCTAGGCGGCGGGGATGGGAAGGACGAGGCGAAATGAGCCAGGAAGCTAATTTGGTTTTGTTTGGTTTTGGATTTTTTAGTGGTGCGGCTTTCGGATTTGGTTTGTACGGAATTATGCAAAATTTTGAACGTGATTCGCGGCCTCAGCCGCCTAAATCAACAAAGGAGGGGGAGTGAATAGACCGATTAAGTTTAGGGCGTGGCACAAGACCAAAAAGGAATGGCTTTATTACTCGCTTGCAGATTTCTTGGATGACACTTGGTACGCGGCGGATGTCGAAGATTTTGAGTGGAGTCAGTTCACCGGCCTCCACGACAAGAATGGGAAGGAGATCTGGGAGGGGGATGTCATCAAGCTATCGCGCTACTGGCAAGACGAGTGCGGGCGCGAAGTCAGCTTCGTGACCTTTGACGAAGCGAGATTCATGCTATCCCACGCCGAAGCGGATGACCTCGATTTCTTCGTCATCTCCAAAGAGGTCGAAGTCCTCGGCAACATCTACGAACATCCTCATTTACTCAAGGAGTCCAATTGAATCCCCAAACAAACCTCCCCAAGTACATAGGAGTAGACGAACTCTCCCAAATCCTCTCCGTTTCCCCATCATGGATCTACGACCACATCCGCACAATCCCCCACCTCAAAGTAGGCCGCTACCTTCGCTTTGATGTCTCTGAAGTCCTTGCCTCCTTCAAATCAAAGTCCTACAATGGATCACCATGCGAGGCTCAATAGTCCGAAGACTCACCAAATCTGGTCCCGTCTATTTCATCGTCTACAGAGAATCCAATAAGCAGAAGTGGATCTCTGCCGGTTCCAGGAAACACGATGCCGACATATTACTTACCAAAGTCCTATCAAGTCTCCATACGAAGGGCTACTATGACCCTGATACTCGTTTAACATTTCAAGGAGTCGCGCAAAATTATCTCTCTGAAGTCCTCTCTACTCTCAAGCCTTCTACTCACATTAGCTACAAACTTCGATTAGAAAAGTATGCCTATCCAGTCATAGGCCATTTGAAACTTAATAAAATCACACCTCAACTCATTGAGAAACTTCGCCAATCAGCGCGGCGGCTGCAACATACACGCGCTAATAACCAGATGCTGGACACAATTTCATCCGTCTTTAAATACGCCATCCGTATGGGCCTGACCCATGAGAACCCGGTATCGCACATCATAAGGGAGAAACATCACCCTACTCCCAGTGCCTTCTACTCAGTCTCACAATTCCAACTCCTCCTCTCCAAATCCGATGAACCCTGGCGCACCATGTTTCTCACAATGGGCATGCTCGGTCTAAGAGTAGGAGAACTAACAGGACTCCAAAAAGGGGATATCGACTGGGAGGAGAATCAGATCAGAATCCAGCGCCAAGTGTGCTGGCATGTTAAAAAACTAGATCAGAACAAATCTCGTTGGTACTTTGCCATACCCAAATCCCATAGCAGCACAAGACGAGTAGACATGCCTAAACTCGTAAGAGAATCTCTTCAAATCCATCTCATAACGGCCCATGAAAACCCTCATGAGCTAATTTTCAGTACCCGTAACGGCACTCCTTATGACCGTAAACACCTACTAATGAAACTCTGGGAATACCAAGAATCCTCCGGTCTCCCGAGAATCCCTCTCCACGGCCTACGCCATACCTACGCCTCGCTCATGTTGGAATCCGGTCTCGAACTCAAAGACCTCAAATACCTCCAAGAACAACTCGGTCACGGCTCCTTCAAAATCACCATGGACACTTACGCTCACCTCATGCGCCATCGTCCCGGCCCTCACAAACTAGACCAATTGTTAGATACCAAAAAGCCATCTAACAACCATCTAACAAAACACTCCGAAACACCCTCCACCAATAAGGGTAACTTTCCGGTTAACTATCTCTCAAAAGACACTAACTCCTAACACGCTCCAATAGGAAATTAGATGCACAAAATCTGGGGAGTGAGATAATCTTGTATTCGCTTCTCTCTAATTATCAATAAGTTACAAGAGTTAACCAAAGTTCACTCATGCACTATCTAACACCTGTCTAACATAATCTACCGCTGAGAACTAACTAGAGTTTAATTCTTACAGGATCATCCGAGCTAGGAGGGGGGAGAGCTTTAATGATTAAACTCTCCAATTCTTGGAAGGATAGATTGGACTCATACTCTTTACCTGACTTCATAATAACAGCGCCGACTTTTCTCCAGCCCTCTTTTGTGAGAATCGTATTCTCCTGAATTACGGCTGCTTCAGTCGCATTAATTATTACTGTCACATTGATTTTTACAAATGGATGCATTGCGCCTCCTCCTTTGGTTTGGAACTGCCTCTCTCTATTTCAAAGGCTCCTTTGGGCGGGTTTCACCCGCGAAATACTACTCATCACGAATCGCTTTTCTTTTGGAAACCAAGCTAACTACCTCATTACAAACTACGCATACGATCCGATCTGCTGGAATCCATTCCGCCATCCAATAGCGGCCTTCAAACTCATGCGCCGCCAACGTGCTTTCGTGCTTACACTCTTTCACGGGGTGCGTCTTTCAGGCGCTCATCAATCAAACCTTTCCACCTTAACAGGACCATCCTCAAGGTATGAGAGAATCACTTCGCCCAATTGCTTCGCGTTCTCAATCTCGCATTTGTCATTGTTGATCCGTACCAAAATCGCGCCCATATTAAACCCCCTTATTAGCGCCTTTGGGCGCAAGATACTTTTTTATTGCCCTGCCGATAGCTTGATTCTCGGCTGGCGACAGTTTAAAACGGAGGCTATTTCGCCATGTACCCGATTGGCTGGCCCTGCCGTTCCAATGCCAGTATGCCTCGAACGCTTGCCCGTTAATCGTTCCAGCGGCCTTTTTATTGACCGCCGCCGATGTGATGACTATCTCCATTTACAATCCCCACCTTTCCCGCTGTAACTGCCGCGCCAATCCCGCCAAAGCATAGAATAACACCAAGCTCCCCCGATCTTGCGCGTGAAAACGCGCCTCGTAAACGTCTTTTAGATGGATAGTCATACGCCCTCGGCTTTGGAAATTACTCTATCAACCAGTTTTTGAGCGTCTTTTAGAACATGCGCCCCATTTTGGTACTTAGGCGCATCGCTTCCCATCCATTCTCGCGCCACCTTAAGCGCCTCTAAAAGCTCAGGAGCCGCCGCAATAAGAGCCGCATTCGCTCTCTGTCTCCCCTCGACCTCGGAGTATTTGATATCCGCTATTTCGTCCAAGTCTGAGGGATGGTTACCGTATACAACGTACTCGTCCGGTATCCCCGCCTCGTCTTTAATTACGTCGAATCCCCACGGGCCTGGCGTGTGCATCGTCGTGTCCTTTGTTTTCGCGGCGAAGCCGCCCATATCCCCTTTAGTAGTCATTAGGCCACCGCCAAGCAGTTAAACTGCGTTTGTTTCGTCCTCGGTATCACCAATTCACGCCCTACCGGATACTCGATAAACCCGCCGTATCCGTCCTCCTGTTTGACCGCCTCCAGCAACCGAACGCGATATGTTGCCGCATTGACTCGGACAACCTCACAAGCGCCCCTAAACTGACGGTTTGAGCTAGTCCAGTAACAGACCGCCTTTTCGCCTTCTTTAGCGTCCATAAGATAGGCCACCTTAACGCGCTTTTCGGTGTCCGGTACCACCTTGTAACAAGTGATTAAATCGTCCTCGATCTTGTATGTATACTCGCTTTTAACACGCTTCTTAATCTCCGAAATTGCTTTCTTCATTGGCTCACCGTCGAAACACTCGAAAGCAAACATGGGACAGCCGGTATAGCCCATGGGAATAGAAGGCGATTCTTTCACCGTAGGAAACAGGCGAAAACGGATTGAGTTTGCGCTCTTATTCTTCATAGCGTGGTACGGGTCGCGAACACAAACAAAGAAGAAAGACCACTTTTCCGCAATCGCTCGCTTGATGCTTGTATCCTCGTCCATTCCGTTAATGGAATAGTGAGCGCATCCCATAGCGCGTAATTTCTCTCTGAAAGTCTCGATTTCATGTGCTAATGTATCCATTGGGCTAACTCCTTCTTAGTTGGCCTTGTTTACCCCGCCCCTAGTTACAGCTAGGCGGCGGGTTTTTGTTTATCTGTCAAATCCCCAAGCGTGTTTCTTGCCGCATTCCTCGTTAAGAGCCTTCCAAGCGAGGAAATAGGCTTGGCGGCGAGTAAGGCCGATATTCTGACCGATTCCGATAGTGCGGCCATGCTCACACTTGCCGTCCGCATAATAGGCTTGCTGGCCCTCAACCCGCTCAACGTGAATCGTGCAATTGGTCATTTCGTGCCTTTCCGCGCCGTAAGGCGCCTAAAAGATCCCCTTAAGCCTTACTAGCCCTTACGCTTTGATTTCCCGGCATGAAACCTATTCATACGCTGACCGGCTACGCTCTTGCGCCTCTTAATAGAGCAATCAGGACACCGGCCAGCACCTAAGAGCGCAATCTTAATTGCGCCTTCGCTCTTAATGTCCACGGCGTGACCGCATTTGAAGTCGATCAACATCACTCGCCCCCTTGTATTTGCGCATAACTCACTCGTTAACCCTTCCTCCGCTCAATCACTCGCCAAATTTCATCAATCAACTCGGTAACCTTCACTTCCTTTTTCCTGTCCAACTCATGCTCGTCTACATAATTGAGCAAGATCAAAACCTTCGCATAAACTCTATTGCTCAAAGCGTCACCTCCTCAAAATGAAACACTCGCCTAACCATGTCCACTGCTTGCCGCTTAGAAAAACCAATCCTCCTCAAATCCTGATACATTCCCTGCATGACAGGCGAAAGGAATAATAGGCGATAGCGACCCATTAGAAATTCCCAACCAATGCTATGAGCGCTTCAATACCGAGGAAGAAACCCGCCATAACCCATACAATCAAAGCTAAAGCCAAAGTCTCCCTCATTCGGCCCCCCTCAAGAGATCTTTAATCTTTCCTCTTAATTCCTCCCAGGTAAGAGCGCCCGCAGAGTAGAGGCGATAAAGTCGCTCCATTTCCTCGATAATTAGTTGCGTGTTCACCGGCTAGTTAACTCCCAGGGCAAAAAAAATCCCCACATTGTAATGCACAAGAGGCAAAAAAATATCAGCGTAGAACTTCATGCGCCCTATCTTTCATCGTCTTCCTAATGTACTCGCTCATGGATGAAAAATTCTCTTTGTGCATGGCTTTTTCGATCAATTGGCGCTCATCGTCGGTGACTCGAATTTGAATATACTTGGTTTTAATCATAGAAACGAGTATAAGACGATGCCATTACATTGTCAAGTGATAATCTTCACAACCAGATTTATAACCAAATTATACAACGTCGTCATAACAATGTAAACCCTTATTAAAAATAAATCCTCCTAGCCCATTACAATCTATATCAACATATGGTATAAATAACTTGACACACCACTATATATTGTGGTTAAAGGTGGATTATGCCTAGATTAAAAAATCTCAAACATGAAGTCTTCGCCAAAAATGTCGTCAAGCACAAAGGCAATTTGACCGAAGCGTATATGGACACCTACAAATCCGCAAAGCAAACTACGGCTAACTCCTATTCCTGCTTGGTTGCCCAGCGACCGGAAGTCAAGACGAGAATCCAGGAAATAATGGATGCTCAAGGGCTTACGCTTGAGTTTTTGACAGGGGAGTTGAAGTCAAACATTGTGGAGAATAAGAAGGATTGCGCTATTCGGCAAGATGCTATCAAGACTGGTTTTAAGCTACAGAAGGTAATGAGCGAGGGGAGCGAGATCAACATTGACGCCAGGTCGATGAATCAATGGCTAGTTGATGGTCAAGTCGCTGATAAGCTCCTAAACATAGCCAATAGCCTAGAATCAATGAATAAATCCTTAGGCATGGCTGATTATCACTTAGACCGGCCAATAGAATCAGACCCAACAGCGCAGACGTAAGTTATTATAATAAAATGGTTTAGCGCTCTCTCTCTAATGCGTTCTAATAGCGCGTATACGTTGCAAGTTTAATAATATCAAGGGCTTACAACTTAACATAATACCTATTATCGGGTCTTTATATTAGCAACTTATTGATAATAAAAGACTTATGACTATACTTTGTGTTAGGAAACCAAACATCCGCCATTGTTTTGTTAGGGATACCAAAAGTCGGTCGGGGGGTATTGGGGGAGGGGGAG
>Ga0196981_1000192_pt1 | contig 42368 bp, 31 predicted proteins | sample S3_2013CmetaG_FD_155462 | JGI IMG/M metagenome (GOLD analysis project Ga0196981, IMG submission 155462) | Soil microbial communities from Anza Borrego desert, Southern California, United States - S3_20-13C | ecosystem: Environmental > Terrestrial > Soil > Desert | place: USA: California... | reverse complement strand
TTCAAAAGTTCGGCATTCCTGTTGCCAAATTTTGAGCATCGTTGTTGCCATTTTCTCGGCACTCTTGTTGCCAAATGTTCGGCATTCCTAATTGCCAAAAGTTCGGCATTGCTGCTTACCGATTACACCCATTCCTTTGGATGTTTTCAATTCGACCAATTTGCTGCTCTTACAGGGCTTAGCCCGGATATATTTAGGTATCGAGCTCGGGAGATGGAGCGTCAGCAATATTTATCAATTAGGCAGGAATCCGTTAGTCCACTTGAGGATGGAATTAAATTTATTCAAGATTCCTCGTTTAAGCGAGACGTACAAAAAACTCGCTCGTTCTTAATTGATGGAGTTACCCTCAAACCATTAGTGGGACATTTCTATAAAGATGGCAAAGAGTATTTAATTTCATCTGAAGACAAGGACTCATTCGGCAATAAGATTTTTAATCCTGGAATAATCCACAATCCTCCTTCAAAACAAGTATTGGCAAATATTATTGAAATAGCGGTTGACCAGAGAGCTCATTACAATATTCCTGTCGGTCTTAAAGAAATAGTTGACTTTGATTTCGTCTTAATGACGTATCCTGTTGGTGTTGTATTATCAAGGACGCCAGATGGCGCGACTAAGAAGAAGTTGGTGGATTTAAATGGGTTTTATTCCAACGAAGCCAATGTAAGTGAATGGCAAAAATTGTTGGCAAATGACTTAGGAAAGGTTGAAATTTTAATTGAGGATAAGCAAAATCACAGTGCGCCTGCAGTTAGAAAGCAATTCCGGAACAACTGGGCTAGATTCAGAACCGCAGAGGACGGCAGAATATTTAGTCTCACAAGGGATAATCTAAAGCATTTTCTAGCAAGGACTTTTGGCACTGAGGGATCGGATGAAAGGAATCTTCATTTAGATAGTCATACTATAGAACTGATTGTTGACAAAGTTCTATTTGAAACAGGAGGTGTAGACAAGAAGAGGTTGATTGAAGCTTGCATAAGAGGAAGAGATTACTACCGACAGAATCCTGGTACTGGGGTTTGGTTAGTATTCATTAAGGTGACTATTGGAGATCGGTACGTTCAAAGTTTAATTGATCTGTATAAGCTATTAATGGATAGGAAGGTTTCGTGTTCCGACCTTCTTGTTGAATTTAAGAACGACTATATCCTCTTGCGCCAAAGTCTAATAGCAATTGAGCGCTTTGATGAACTTGAGGAGCTGGATACTCATTTGTTCTTAGGAACAAGGGAGAGTTCGTTTACAAAGCGGTATTTATCTTTTGAAAATGAGTAAAGTCATTACCAATACTGGCAATTTTCACGGAGGCTTTTTTGTCCTAAACAAAAAGGCGGAAAATAATTTTTATGAGCCAGGGAATGGGTTTATTGTAACATGTAAACATTTGAAAGGCTTAGTAGAGGAAATATGCAGATTAATTTTGAGTGCAGATAATTATATCAAGCTCTGTTCATTCATTGTTGATAATTATCAAGTTGTTAATTGCCTGAGAGAAAGACTCAAAAAGGATAAGCTGCCTGTTTTTATATTAACAGCCGTTGATGAAAGGGGTATAAAAAGTAATCTCCTAGATGAAGAGGAGCTGACTGATTTATCAAAGTCAAGACATTTTGAGTTTATTGATGAACTAGTGAAACTGGGCGCGCACGTTAGAGCTTCTTCTAGTGCTCATGCAAAGTTTGTAGTGTGTGATGGTAAGGAAGGATTAATTATGTCATCAAATTTGACAGAACCTTCCTTGAATAATAATGAGAGAGGGCTTCCTCCGAATGACGAGAGCGGGATTCTGATTAATGAAGTAAACGAGGTAGCTGTATTAGAAAGACTATTTGATTCGATTTTTGGGTATGGTACTGAGTTTAGGCGATTCATTAACATAGACGATAAAACGCAGCTGATAAGTAAGAGAGAGATTGAAATAAGAAACAATGATTTCCCGGAAGTGAATACTAATGTCATTTGGACATATGAAAGTTTTCATAATACTATTTACAATGAGTTGTGTTCTTTGATCAAATCAGCCAAACGTACAATTGAACTTTCAACTTACAGCATAGTCGAGCTTACTGCCTTGCCTGAATTAATCGATTCTATAAAATATTTCCAGCAGAAGAATAAGGGTAAGATAAAAGTGTTTTGCAGGGCAATGAATCATCGGGGTGATCAATTAGAAAGCTGTAAAGTTTTAGCAGAATTAGGTGTTGAAGTATATGGTGACATGTTTAATCACTCAAAAGGCATTACGATCGATGAGACCCATGGTGTTATTTTTACGGCAAATATCGATGGAAGGCATGGCTTAAAAAACGGTTTTGAGGTTGGTTATAAATTGAATTCATCTCACAAGGCGTTCACAAGTTTCTCCGCATTTAATAAATATCAAATCTCATCCGCGCCTTATATTTTCACTTTGAGTCCTTCCAAGATTGATCTGTTTGAATTTTATCATTCATGGTACCAAACTAAGGGTACAAAGATCACAAGCCTGCTACCCGATTCTTTTCAATTAAGAATACGAGCAAATTCGGATTATACAAGATATTTTCTAAACGACATCAGCGATTCACCAATTTTTTATACTCCTCTTCATAAGACCGGTACTAATGAATTTCAGTTTGAAGTAAAGGACCAAGCCTATCTAGTCGAGGCTTTAAATGAAAATACCTTAGCGGTAAAACGTCAACTAAAACGAAACGAATTACTAAGGGCTGACCGATATATCCTAATTTATAAACAGATCAATATTAACACATATGAGTCCTGACAAATTAGATCAAAATGTAAAGGAGTGGATAGAGCTGTCAAGGAGTGGAAATTCTGATAAGGCGGAGAAGTTCTATTATGATAATATTTTCGATTCGGTTATTGATAGATTCGAGAAAAAGTATCATGAAAATAGACCCGGTGAATTACTCGTTTCTCTCTTGGGCTTTAGTCCGGAACCAATTATCCTGACGGCCAGAGCACTGAACCCTGAAACACATTTAATTATATCAAATCCCGTGCGTAAAGATATTATTCAAGTACTTGATGACTATCTGGACAATGACTACAAACTGGTGGTTCTAAACGCTGATGATTTTCAATCCATCTATAAGACAATCAAGGAGAGTCTTACGGAATACCCAACGAGGAATATTACAATTGATATTACCGGAGGAAAGAAATCGATGGTGGCGTCTGCAGCAATTTTTGGTAAAGACTATGGTAGTAGGATTGTATACGTAGATTTTGGCGAGTATCTGAAGGACTTAAGAAAGCCCATACCTGGAACTGAAAAACTGAATGTTGTCTACAACCCAATGCGCGACCAACCAGAAAATATTTTTAAGTAATGAAGCATCAGATTGCATTTGTCGGAGGGCAACTTTTGCCAGTGTTCTTTGGGATTAAGGAATTTAATCCTGATACGATTCATTTCATTGTGTCAGAAGAATCAAAAGGTAATATTACCACACTGAAATCATTTCTTTCTGGCAAGGTATTTTCGGAAATTGTTTGCGACCCGTTTGATTTTATTTCTTTGAAGTCCACTTGTGAAAGCATCATTAACAGAATACCACCTGAAAATGAAGTTCAATTCAACTTAACTGGAGGAACAAAGATCATGGTGCTCGCAGCCCAATCCCTTATCTCTGAAGGAAAAGGAACCGGATTCTACGTAAATCAGAATGACACTTTACTCCAGATTCCCGCGTATCAGATTAGAAAACATAATGCGCGCATAACAGCGAAAGAGTTCTTTGAAGTTAGTGGTCACAAACTAAATAATTCAAAAAGCATAAATGATTTCAGTAAGGATGATTTCACGGCAGCTCGTGAAATCGAAGCATTTGCGACCTCCGAGGATGCAATGTTTTATGGTATAACCTCATCGATCCGTAAGAAATACGACAGGCTTGACAAACTGCCTCCATCAGGTCGGATGAATATCAACCTTGCTGAAATTAAAAGGTCAGTAAAGCTATCTTGGGATAGTAACGGCATACTCCTCGAAAGCGCCGGTAACAACATATTTGGAATTCAATCGCCCAATGCAAAAAGCCTATTTTTTAACGCTGTTTGGTGGGAATTGATCGTGGCTAAGGAGATTTCTCGATGGCCAAAAGCTACCGAGCTTCTTATTCACTGCGAACTTCCATTTAAAACAAGTACCAAAACGCCAAAGAATGAAATTGACATCCTAATAAACTTGGGAGGTAAACTCATATTTGTTGAATGTAAGTCCGGATTAGTGAAGCAAGAAGACATTAATAAAATGAAGGTGGTTAAGGATACGTATGGGGGAATTGTTTCGAGGGCAATCCTAGTTTCGAGGTTTAAACCACATCCTACAATAATTGAAAAGTGTAGCGAGGTTAACATAGATCTCTTCTATTTATATGATGCTAAGAACCAAATTAACCCGATAGGTAAATTGATTCCCTTGCTCGACCGTGTTGAAAAAAAGTTGATGATTTAGGTTACAGGCGAGTTAAATTCAATTCAAGTGACTCGCTGAAAGTGAATGTCTTCGTTAGAAAATATTTTTACTCTTTTTTGATCAAAGTAAACTATACGCTACGCTTTGTTATCTACTTTTGTAGTAGTCGCGAAAAAACGGAATATTTAGTTCCTGGTAGGAAGAATATCTATTTATCCAATTAACGGAGCCAACAATTAAATCATCCCATCTAGTGATAAACTCCTTCAATGTAATTTGAAGTAGTTCCGACTTAATCTGACAGTTGGGTTAACTTAGAAGTGCAAACTATCAAAGTTTAACCCTTTAAACTGTCAGACAATGAGAACAGAAACGAAGTTAATCAAAACGAAATTAGGTCTTATCAATTTAGCTGAACATTTGGGTAATGTCAGCCAGGCATGTCGGATGATGGGATATTCCCGCGACAGCTTTTACAGAATCAAGGAACTTTACGATACTGGTGGAGAACTGGCTTTGAAAGAGGTCAGTCGAAGGAAGGCTATTCCGAAGAACCGAGTCGAGCCTGAGGTGGAGCAAGCTGTCGTTGAGATCGCCATTGAGCAACCAGCGCTCGGACAAGTACGCGTATCGAATGAGCTCCGCAAGCGTGGCGTGTTCATTTCTCCATGCGGAGTTCGTTGTGTTTGGCAACGACACGACATGGAAACTTTCCCTAAACGCCTGGCCGCGTTGGAGGCTAAAGTTGCCCAGGAAGGACTTATTCTCACGGAAGCGCAAATGATTGCCATGGAACGCAAAAGAGAAAAGCGTGAAGCATCCGGAGAGATTGAGACCGAGCATCCAGGCTACCTGGGCGCTCAAGACACTTACTACGTCGGCAACATCAAGGGAGTAGGCAGAATCTACCAGCAGACTTTTATTGACACGTATTCAAAAGTAGCATTTGCCAAGCTGTACGATCGAAAAAATGCAATCACTGCTGCTGACATGCTCAACGATAAGGTGATGCCTTTCTTTGAGGAACAGCAAATTCCATTACTGCGGATCCTCACTGATCGCGGCACCGAGTATTGCGGCAAGGCTGAGTATCACGAGTACGAACTCTATCTCACAATCGAAAATGTTGAACACTCAAGAACCAAGGTCAAAAGTCCGCAAAGCAACGGTATCTGCGAGCGTTTCCATCGAACGATTCAGGAAGAATTTTATGCAGTCGCTTTTCGAAGAAAGCTCTACGAGTCTCTGGAAGCTCTTCAATCGGATCTTGATCTATGGATCAAGGAGTACAACGAAAAAAGAACTCACTCGGGCAAATACTGCTTTGGCTCCACACCATGGGAAACGTTCTTTGCTTCTAAAAATCTAGCGATCGCGAAAATGGTCGACGAAAACTATCAACCAGCATGATCAGTCGTCCGCATTCATTCCTCGCAGGCAACAAACAGCCGCAAGCGGAAAAGAAGTCAAGGGTGGCTTTGGCTGTGCCGGGGATGTGCGGCCACTCGCGCAGCCCTTGACTTCTTTGGAGCGGTGGCTACCTTTGCCTGTGGAGGAAGGAATGCCCTTAGCTCAATTGTCAGATCAAGTCCTAGCTATTACATGTAATTTCATTTATAAGCGTCGAGTTTTCCCCGGTTAGCATTATTGAACCCCATTCGTTGTCAGAGACATTCGAATATTGATAGTCTGAAAAAAACTCATGTTGATGACCATGACTTACTACTCTCCCATATTCTGTTTTATCAATTTTATCCATTTCCGCATGAAAAGCCTTCGCCTCAAGTCGCAGCACTTTATAGAAAAGTTCCTTCGGAAGAAACACATTATTCTCCAGCTCTATTATCGGCTGCACACAATCCAGGTAGCCCTTATTAAACAGCAACTTTATTTGACCATAGGCCTCGTAATCTTTTTTATGTTTACTTATAGTAGAAAGATGAAGGAAAACATTGTAACCGACATTAGTTTTTACGGTAAAATGCCTCTCATTTAACAAATCCAATAGCCTGAACACCACTTCAGCCTTCTTTTGTAGAAGGGTCTGATCTAGCCCCATTTGGTTATACAATATCATTGCCAGCACAAGAGTTAAAAGCGTAGCAAATACGCCTATAAGCGTGGAAACATCAGCAACATAATTTTGAAGTTTCTCAGGAGCTAAATACGGTATGAGAAGACTCACCACAACAAGGGCACTTATAATAATGATTATCTTTTTTCTCTTCATAGAGTTTCAAGCTTATCGGCTATTCATAATCATAAACTTCAGTTTAAGCAAAACATTCATCAACTTTGGCTAGAGTTAAGCGTATCGTCAATTATCCATCCAGCGTTCTCTAATTCTGTTTCGTGCCCCAATATCCTATCTCTCCGACAAGCAACACAAAGTAAGTGAGTTGGACGTGAAAACCCCACATACACAACTCTGGCCGATTGTTTAGTTCTGGAACCTGCGCTTGGTGGAATTTGAGTTCCCTTCAATTGATCGATTAACCGCTGTGACTCAAAGGATTTATTGCCATCAAGGTAATAGTAAGTTTCGAGATAAAGTGTTGCACAATGAGTTTCACCCTTAACGGAGTGAACAGTCCCAACGTGCAGTTTTATTCCATCCACTTCGAAAATGTTCTCCTCATTGCTAGTATCAATATGGTGCATTGATGGTCTATTAGCCGTATCAATAAATTGAAGCGCTGAGAGAGAAAGTGCCGTGCCTTGATTAATTTGCTGGACGACCTTTATTGCCAGTACCTTAAATTTGGTTTGAGCAACGGAAAAATTCCTTTGCACGAGTGCTTTTATAATTTCATAAACCAAAATGTTATATTCTTCATAAAGTGATGGATGACTCGTCTTCAAATATTTCTCAAACTTTATTCTGGTAAATTCACTTTCAGTATCCCGAATATTCTGTAGAGCTAAGACTTTCACTAATGCGTTCGCAATCACCTCTGTTGCGGTTGTGGAGGAAAATTCTTCCCAACTGCAACAAGCAAAGAAGTCACATAAATACTCTAGCTGCAATTTAGATTTTCCTCGCTCTTGATTGAAGCCTGGACAATAACTTTTTACGATGGTCTTTGACTGAGCATCAGATGAATACTTCCGCCACCCAATTACCTTAAACTTATGCTTCGGCGCCATCGGAATTCGTGAGCTTTGTTGCAAACTTTTTATTATCGAAACATATTTTTCCAAAACCTGAGTAATGTTACTTTCGGAGTATAAAATTATATAAGGCTTAATAGCACTTACGTTTGATTCTACATTAGCTCCGAGAAGGGGAATTGGATTCAGTGCAAACGGCTGAACCCTTTTTGCAATATTGTCGGACAGTCGCATACTCTTGCTGAGGGTCATGGTTCTTGCTCTTTGCTGCCAGACATCATCCAGTTTTACGTCATAAGAAAAAATAGATTGATTCTTATCGCCAATCCGATGGAATGTGCGGTTCGGTTCATCACTAAGGAATATTTTATCAAGGAGAGCAATTTGATGGATATCCATGTCTTGCATTTCATCTACAAAAATGTGGTGAAATCTTTCCTTAAGGATACCACAAATCCGAGGAAGTTCTTTTACATACGCATTCGAAAAAAAATAAGCGTCATCATAATGAATGGTTCTGAATTTTTTCCAAAAAAGTACCTTAAATTTTTTTAGCCAATCCCAAATTTTTTGTTTTTCGGAATCATTAAAATCAACGTAATTTCTTTGATTTGCCCTTCTCGGTTTTTTTATTTCAATAATTTTTCCATTGAGCCCCCTGGTAAACCAAATGCCATCGTCACTCTGATTAAAACGGTATTCCGATATCAGGCCTTCGTTTGAGTTAATGAAATATCGGGCATTCTTTATTTCATTAGATGAAAAGCCGGAGGGATTTATTACAAAGGAACTATAAGCTTTCTCTATTTTATTAACATATAGCTCGGATTCAATATTATCAGGCCGAAAGCCAAATTTTAATTCGAAAAATGGGATCGCAAGGAAGGTATCAACAAAGCGTTGAATAGTTCCAATGAAATTAGGATATACAAAAAGACTTGGACAGTATTTACCAATTTTTTCAATTATCTGATCGACCGCAGCATTGGTATGTGACAGAACCAATATACCACCGCATCCTTTTTCTTTCTGGTGCTTCGCCATTATAATTAGCTTGGCAAGTAGGGCCGTTGTCTTCCCGCTTCCTGGCACAGCGAGAACATCCAGTGTGTCAAAGCTTCTGATATATAACTTTCGTTCATCGTCAAATACCCCATGCGTCCCAAAAAGTATTTGCTCGGCACGAACAATATCACGAGCCGAAACTTCCGGATGCATAATTTATTGCTTTGATCAAGTAAGCCACATTCATATCTGCATTAATCTGATCAGCCGTAAGGTGGTCAGTGGGTAAAGTTTCCAAAATCGCTGCAAGGTTCTGGGCAATAATTGGCTTTGAAATCCTTTTTCCACCTCCGATCAATTGGTTATAAATATCAGCTGCAACCACTTCCGGGGCTTTACCAGCAGAAAATGTTGCCCAATCAGCAGTGACGGCTTTTCCGCTATATCCGGCTTGGGTCATTTCTTCGCCCGCAAGAACGATCGCCTGATAAAGGTACTCCCTTAAATTAGTCGATAGTGCTATACAATACTCCAAAGTCCAATGTGGTGACACAAAAGTTTGCACCGATCCGCCACTGTATTTCTCCTCTTTTTCTTTTTGTTTAATAGTGCCTTTCGTCTCGGTTGCGCCAGAAGAAATTTCTGATTCCTCCGAAGGTATAACGTCAAGATCTGTGATCACGGCTACAGGTAGTTTTAGTTCCTTTCCATCGCGCCTTTTAAATATTGCAGAGTATCTCAAAAATGCCGTACTCCCAACATTGACAATGGATATTCCGCTACTGGTGAGATTTACACCAACTTTTTTGCCTAAAACGGGCAATAATAATTCTTCCGACCAACCCTCGACCAGTATCACGCCTTTGGCGAAAAACAAATTTGCCTTTGTAACATCTAAAAAACGCCGCAGATAACTGTAGTCGGTAACTGCCAACTGTGTGTGATCTTTTCCCATTGGATAAATCTCATCGTCTTTGCACAGGATTAATTTTTCAAGATTAATCTTGGACCCGATGTTGGGGCTATGAGTGGTGATAATTAATTGGATGGATGCTTTTTCCTGGAGGACATCGATCACTTGTAACTGAAGCTGCGGATGAAGATGGGCTTCTATCTCTTCGATCAATCCAAGCCTCAACCCCTTCCAGTCTCTTTTATTTAAATGTAAAAGCTCTGCAGAAATGAATAATATGTTATGACTGCCTAAGCCCAAATTTCTCTGTTCGGCAAATGTCAATTCCAGTCGCTCTAAAATCTGTTTTAAGTCCGCCTCACTTACCCTGAATAAAGATGTCATCTCGGAAAAATCATCGAGGTAGCTTTCTATTTCATCGCGCAACTCCTTTCCTAGTTGATCGTCCAGCGGAGTATTATCTGCTTTCTTACCCTCAAAATATTTCACTATAGATGTATTAAACTTCATAAACTCTGACAGTAAATGATGGTCATCCGAATTATTTTTAAAAGCCGGATGCGCTCTCAGAATTTGAGATAGCCTTGAGTTCCTGCGAGGGATAAGTTCAGATTTGGCGTCCCTTAATGGTCTTAGATATGTGGTCTTTAGAAATTCTCTTGCTCCTGCGTTAAGAATTGAACCATCAGGATCTAGTCCCGCCATGATATCATAAGGCATAATCCGTCCTTCAATTTTTTCTACATCAACGAAAACCCGAAGGAAGGGACTTGCACCTGCCCATGATATCCATTCATTAAAATTGCTGGCCTCGACATCAGAAAAGCCAAAAAACTCGCATTCGATTCTTAATCGTGTCGAATCCTCGTAAAAATCCTCTTCACTCAATCCAATCCACTCACCGCTATGAGTTCTAAGGGCAATCTTAATTGCATCAACAATGGCGGTCTTGCCAGAATCATTTTCGCCTATGAGGAGATTTAATCCCTCTTTGAATGGAATTTTAAGATCAGGTGTACCGAGATCTAAATCATTGCTGCCTGATCCGTATTTTCGAAAATTCCACAATCTTAGTTCTCTCAAATACATAAAATGGGGTTTGCAGTAACAATAAAGCCCACCAATCATTCTCAATAGAAAATGACGATGGGCTCTGTTAAAGTTAAAGATTTAGATTAAATATTCTTTGAATTTGACATCCGCTCCATTCAGGACATGGCTGGCTTTACAGCGATATTCTCTTTGTAGTCGGCCAAAATGACAGGCTCCAACCTAGACAAAAGCTTCAAATCCTCCATGAATCTGGTTCGACTTTCTGACCATCGGGGGTACTCGGTGGGAAAACCTGGCTGTCCGTCAGGTTTTTTCTTTTTTTCGTGCAGACATGGACGAAAACTTCGTCTTAGATACATCAGAGATCAATGGCGTCAGAATTCCACTGAAGGCCATTTTGTCTAAACTTTCCCCTAAACCAATTTGCGTAAATCGCTTATCGTGCCAAGTCAGCATATTCGGTAACGGTCATTTCCGTTCTGCTATTTTTAACTTTGGGGCTTTCAGGCTCAACGATGGATTTACCACCTTCCTAAAATCAATTTTGCCACAGGTGAACTAAATGTTTTGGACCCACCAACGCTTAACGAGTTCAGCGTCTGTCCAGACTTTCAAAACCAGTTTCACGGGTACGTTAAGAACTCGGGTGACAAGTACCTTCTTTTTCATACTGATTTTACTTGTTAAATCCTTCGCAAGTACTACTCAGCTATATTTTCCGACTGGCGCTTCTCCTCTGCTATTTTTCCTGTTCCAAAATATGTAGGAAATAACCAGTAGAGCAAAAAACATTTAGACTGTAGTATTCAAAACGAAACAGTCCCACTAATGCTAATATCAGGTCTCCTCCTAATCGCGAGGTTTTTATTAATTCATATTCCGTCCGGTCGCCGCCATCAATTAAATACGGTCGATATTGTTGTTTCCTAACATGCCCCTGCAACTAGCGACCGGCATCCGGCAACCGACAACGACTAAATAACAAATCGGGACTGAGTAAAAAGAGCCAACTCCATCGAAAATCTCGGCAACCGCGCATAATTTTTTAAGCAATGGTTGTGGCCAAAGGAAAACGTTAGTCGCGCATTCTGATGCGGCGGTTTCATTTGGAAATCACTCAGCTCAACTGGACCGGTAAAGACAGTTATCACATAAGGAAAAATGAATTCAGCAAAAACATTGTTCGACAAGATCTGGGATGCCCACGTTGTAAAACACAGCGACGGTCACCCCGACGTACTGTACATCGACAGACATTTTATTCACGAAGTAACCAGTCCTCAGGCTTTTGACGGACTGAGGAAAAAAAACATCAAAGTTTTTAATACCGCACGCACCACCGCGACAGCGGACCACAACATCCCAACGAAGAACCAGCACCTCCCCATCCGTGAAGCCTTGTCGCGCCAACAGGTAGAAACACTGAAAAAAAATTGCGCTGAGTTCGGAGTTGACCTGTATGGCCTCGGCCATCCCTTCCAGGGAATTGTGCATATCATTGGTCCCGAACTTGGGCTTTCACTTCCGGGAATGACCATCGTGTGCGGTGATAGTCATACATCGACTCACGGCGCCTTCGGAAATATTTCTTTCGGGATTGGAACAAGTGAAGTGGAACAGGTACTAGCAACACAATGCGTTCTTCAATATAAGCCCAAACGGATGAAGATCGAGATCAATGGTAAACTTGATAACGGAGTCGCAGCCAAGGATATCATCCTTTACATCATCTCGAAGATGTCAGTGTGCGGAGCAACCGGCTATTTTGTCGAATATGCCGGCGATACCATCCGCAACCTTTCAATGGAATCCCGCATGACCATCTGCAACATGAGTATTGAAATGGGTGCCCGGGGCGGAATGATTGCTCCTGATGAAACAACATTTGCGTACATCAAAGGGCGCGAGTTCGCGCCAAAATTCGAACAATTTGACTGGCTGCTGGGCCAGTGGAAACTACTGAAGAGTGATGAGAATGCTCAGTTTGACAAGGTTATGAAATTTGAAGCTTCTGATATCGGGCCGATGATCACCTATGGCACCAACCCGGGTATGGCCATTAAGGTTACCGACCGTATCCCTGCCCTCTCCGACCTCCGAGATATCAGCGAACAAACTTCATATTCCAGATCACTAAAATATATGGGGCTTGAACCAGAATCGCAGTTGCTTGGCAAAACCGTGGATTACGTTTTTATCGGAAGCTGCACGAACGCCAGGATCGAAGACCTGAGAATGGTGGCGCAAATAGTAAACGGAAAAAAGAAAGCTCCCAATGTTGAAGTGTGGGTGGTACCAGGATCCAAACAAGTGGAAAAGCAGGCCCGGCAGGAAGGCCTGGATAAGATCTTTAAAACTGCTGGCTTTGAATTGCGCGAGCCCGGTTGTTCCGCTTGCATAGGAATGAACGAGGACAAAATACCGGCTGGAAAATATTGTATCTCAACTTCAAATAGAAACTTTGAAGGACGGCAAGGTCCTAAATCCCGCACCTTTCTTGCGAGCCCCCTAAGCGCAGCAGCTGCCGCCATCACCGGGAAGGTCACCGATGTCCGCGAATTCGACGCGAGAAATGATTAGCCGGGAAAGAAAAAATCCAACGTATGAGCAAAGAAAAATTCATTACCCTGAAAAGCCCCGCGGTTCCGCTGCCGATCGAAAATATTGATACCGACCAGATCATACCAGCGCGTTTTTTGAAGGTGACAACCCGCGAAGGGTTTGGTGAAAATCTTTTTCGGGACTGGCGATACGACGTCGACGGAAATGCGAAAGACTTTCCATTGAATGACAAAAAATATTCCGGAGAGATCCTCGTCGCCGGAAAAAACTTCGGCTGCGGAAGCAGCCGGGAGCACGCCGCGTGGGCAATCGCCGACGGTGGCTTCAGGGTGGTTATCTCAAGCTTCTTTGCCGATATCTTTAAAAACAATGCCTTAAACAATGCCTTGTTACCGGTCCAGGTATCAGATGCCTTTCTAAAAAAAGTATTTCAGATCATTGAAAAGAAACCAGCAACGGTAATAACAGTCGACCTTGAACGACAAAATGTTGTTCTTGAAGATGGCACCTCTGAAAATTTTGAGATAAATGCTTATAAGAAGACATGCCTTATTAACGGCTATGATGATATTGACTACCTCTTGAATTTGCGGGATGAGATAAAACAATTTGAGCTGACCCGCTCATCTCGATAAACGCCATTTGATTGCCCACATGACCACCAGAAAAATTGGGAGAAGTACGAAAGCGCTAAACATGATATCGGTGTCCGGCTCTCGCATTGTCGTGACCGTCGATAGCAGCCGTGCCGTCATGAAAGCAGACTTGAACTATGGTAATCTGGATGGTTCAGATGTGTCAGAAATTCCCTGTAGTGACGGTGAGACCAAGTAACCGAAACATCACCATCTCATCACCATGAAGTCAGGCTAACTGTTTTTCAACAACGTGACAAACCGCTGGTAGAAGTGCATAAACCGATAAAGGGTAAAAGTATAATTTTGATGATCGTTTTCCCCGACCCCATCCGGTCCTCAGCCAGTCTTACACATTGCTGCACAAAATAGAAGTTCAAAGCCGCATGGCACAAACATATTAGTCAACAGTGAGTCACATCTTTTATGGTTTGATAACGTGATGAGTGACCAGGGAGAGTACCATAATACAAATTACATGAGCCGAAAAATTGAAATCTTTGACACCACCTTGCGTGATGGCGAGCAGGTCCCGGGTTGTCAGCTTTCTACAAGAGAAAAAGTTGTTCTTGCACACGAATTGGAGGCGCTGGGAGTGGACGTAATAGAAGCGGGATTTCCTATTTCCAGCCCCGGCGATTTTCGCTCTGTCGTTGAAGTCTCAAAAGCAGTTGCGAACACAAAAGTATGTGCACTTACCAGAGCAAAAAAGGAGGATATCGATATTGCCGCTGAAGCATTGCTTTATGCAAAGCACCCGCGAATTCATACGGGTATTGGTGCGTCGGATATCCATATCCGCCATAAATTCAATTCTACACGTGAAAAGATTCTGGAACAAGCAATATGGGCCGTGAAGTATGCTAAATCAAAGGGGGTTGAAGTTGCGTTCTACGCCGAGGATGCCGGGAGGGCAGACCTCGCATTTCTCGCAAAAATGATTGAAGCGGCAATCGATGCGAGGGCGGATATTGTGACCATTCCGGATACCACCGGATACTGCCTTCCCCACCTATATGGCAAACGAATACAATACCTTTGCGAACACGTCAAGAACATCGATAAAGTTACAATCTCGGTGCATTGTCATAATGACCTGGGCATGGCCACCGCAAACACGATCGCAGGATTAATGAATGGCGCCGGACAGGCTGAAGTCACGATCAACGGCGTTGGAGAGCGTGCCGGCAATACATCCCTGGAGGAGGTCGCCATGGTCATTAAAACCCACAAAGACCTGAGCATGCACACAAATATCAATTCACAACGGATCCGTGAAGTGAGCCAGATGGTTTCTCATCTCATGCATATGCCCATACAACCCAACAAGGCAATTGTCGGGGCCAATGCGTTTGCACACTCTTCCGGTATCCATCAGGACGGTTTCCTGAAAAACGCGGAGAACTATGAGATCATTGATCCGGCAGAAGTTGGCATGCCGTGTTCATCCATCGTGCTTACCGCCCGAAGCGGACGGGCAGCCCTGAAACACAGACTTGAATTACTGGGATATGAACTTAACCGGGCGACACTTAACCAGATCTACGAGACCTTCCTTGTACTAGCGGACGCAAAAAAGAAAATTGAAGATGAAGATCTGATCACACTTATTGCTCAAAAGGAGATTCTATCCAAACAGGATGCTACTATTAGCAACAACGGCTCATTGAAAATCCTTGACCCGGGAGCAAGAAAAAAAGTGTCTGTAATTGCACCTGTTGGTAAAGAAAAGCGCACCTCAGTCAGGCGGAAATCAAATCATTCGATCAATTCTTCCCTAAAACAAGCATCCTAGCAAAAGCCATAAACTCCAGTTGAATGCAGACTTGATTTGAAGCCGGGCCCACAATGCCATGGGTGATGAACGGAAAGGAATATTATATGAAAACTGTTGTCATTATCTGACATGTTTTCAACGGCGTTGATAACGGGTGTAGCCGGGAACCTTCATTGCGCCCGGGATGTGCAGTCTCTGGCAATCGCGGTAACAAATTTCAAACTATTCACCATTTCGAATCGAATTATTCAATCCGGGCGAATAACAACGTATGGGGTATTCGGTGCTATCGATGCAACAATCGGTTACATTCTTCCGCTATCCGAATTTTCCAATTTTATTGCGGTCCAACCTCACATCGCGGCACATTCCAGGTACCCACGATGTGCATAGGGTTCTCGAAAAGCCACAGAAGACAGCGCGTCGGAGCTACCGCGCCAGCAAATACCAATCAACAACAACGTGACTTCCGCCCGGACAATGTGCATCTTTTTGAATTGAATTCCACCGGAGTTATTGATCATTGGCCTGACCACTTGCAATACCCTGGTCGGCGCCTGGTCGGTCACACGCATGGAAGCTGGCAGTGCCAGGGATTATTTCCGGCACTGCGCGGGGCGCCTGATTTGATTTCTCGCTCGGTGTGGTCGTCGCGGAAGACAGCGCCAGAAACCGGTTTCGCCGTAAGGCACACATCTTCCGTAACATACTGACTGGCAACGCTGAACGCGCCCGAAAAATACCCCTTTTCCGGCGCTGAGGCAAGGCGCCCCCAGGGTTCAAGACCTCCATTTCCCGGTAAAATCTTTATGACGAAAAGCCAGCTTTTAATAGAATCTTTATATCGTAAATCCTACTTTTGGGCCGGAAAAAGCAATGGGTTGAAGAAATTTCTGTTCCACCGGCCAAATATCAGACGACAATCCTTAATAAGCTTTGTGCTCGTAATGGTCGTCTCAGCAATTGGAGTCGCGCTTCATAATCTGATTGGCTACCACGTGGCTGTGTTCATGGTATCCGCGACAGTCTTTTTCCTCGCATACCTAAGATATTTTAGAGCGCATCTTCTCAAGAGGATTGGAACTGCCCTGACCGGCCAGCGCATATTACGGACTTCCGGGTCCAATACCGGTTTACTGAACGCACTGCAGCAATCATTTTATATTCGGGAAAAGACTCTAATGAGATTAAAATAAATGGAGGCATCGGTCAATAAACATCAGCAGTTGTCAGCGGGCGGGGTCTTGGTCGGTCTGGGAATTATTTACGGCGATATTGGAACGTCGCCAATATATACGATCAAGTTTATTATTGGCGACAGGCCGGTAACGGAAGATCTCATATTCGGTGGACTCTCGTGTGTCTTCTGGACGTTGGCAATAATTACGACATTAAAATATATTTACCTTGCGCTGAATGCTGATAACAAGGGTGAGGGTGGAATTTTTGCGCTCTATGCCCTCGTCCGGAGGTATAAAGCCGGGTGGGTTATATACCCAGCGATCATAGGTTGCTGTACGCTTATTTCTGATGGATTCATTACGCCGGCCATCAGTGTGTCCTCTGCAGTTGAAGGTCTTAGGCTCGTATACCCTGGTATTCCCACGACAACAATTGTTATTTGCATATTACTGGCGTTGTTTATCTTTCAGCAATTCGGCACAGCCGTAGTGGGAAGGGCTTTCGGCCCGATCATGACGGTCTGGTTTATCATGCTGGCGACACTGGGGATAAGATCTCTTATCAGAAACCCGGAGGTGTTGCAGGCATTAAATCCTTACTACGCCTATCATTTGATCGCTGAGTATCCCAAAGGTTTCTGGTTGCTGGGCGCTGTTTTCCTGTGTACGACGGGGGCGGAGGCTCTCTATTCAGATCTTGGCCACGTCGGGCGCTCTAACATAAGAATAGGATGGTCATTTGTCAGTGTCTGCCTTTTGTTGAATTATTTCGGGCAGAGCGCATGGCTGATGACGCAGGAAGGAACCTATCTTGACGAAAAGATACCGTTCTATTCCATCATGCCTGAATGGTTTCTTATACCGGGGATTATCATTGCAACGATGGCAACGATTATTGCAAGCCAGGCTTTGATCACAGGGACGTTCTCATTGATAAACGAAGCTGTTAAACTTAAACTATGGCCATCCACGCGTGTTCGTTACCCCAGCGAATCAAAGGGGCAGATGTATATTCCTTCGATTAACTGGATCCTGATGTTGGGAAGTATCCTTGTGGTGCTGGTCTTCAGGGAATCATCAGCTATGCAAGGGGCATATGGACTGGCGATCACCGTAGACATGTTAATGACCACTTCGCTTCTGGTGTACTATTTTACAACCGCAAAGAAATCCAGGTACCGCTCCGTCATTCTGGCGATCGTATTCTTCTCCATCGAAGGCATGTTTCTGGTTTCCAACCTCGACAAGTTCCGGCATGGCGGGTGGTTCACATTCCTGATGGCATTCGTATTTTTTGTCTTGATGTACGTGTTGTTGAAAGCAAGAAAATTACGGACGAGACATACTGAATTTGTTGATTTACGTCATTATGAAGCAATGCTTAAAGATCTGCAGGAGGACAACACAGTCCCGAAGGAAGCTACGAACCTTGTGTACCTGGCCGTAGCGGATAGCCGCAGATATATCGATTCAAATATTGTATACTCGATATTCAAGAAAAGGCCTAAACGGGCCGACGTATACTGGTTTGTGCATGTGGAGACTGTCGATAGTCCCTTTACCAGCAAATATTCGGTGCAAACAATTAGTCCAAAGAAATGTTTCTTTATCAATATCAGACTTGGATTCAAGACCCCTCACCGCATCAATACGCTTTTTAGCCGAATTGTTCATGAAATGGCCGATGCGGGAGAGATTGACCTGACCAGCCCTTACGCGTCGCTCCATAAATACAGCATGACGTCGGATTTCAAATTCATCATTCTGCACTCATGGGCATCGGCAGACAGCGAAATCTCAAACTTTGACCGTGTGATTATTTCAGTGTACCGCACGATTAAACGTTTCAGCTTATCGACTGAGGAAATGTACGGCCTGGAGGCAGCTAACGTTGAGGTTGAAAAAGTCCCGATCCAGGTAGGTCCAACTGCAAAGGTTAAGATCAAGAGAGAGCGAGAGTAATCGCGCAAGCGTCCCGCCTTCCGATCCATCATTTCGTGGGAAATCAATTCAATCAGGTGGTTATTCTGCTTAGCTGCCGGATTTGTGAATACGCCCGAATCATGAATCTACACCTGCGCAAGGGATTGCTCCATTGCCAACGGCCCTATTGAATTGATCTTTATTCTATTAACCCCTCGCGCAAGCGTCCCGCTTCCAGCCCGATCTCCAGCAAATTGCTGCATACCCAACGCTGTGAAATATCGCCTGATTTGAAAGTAAAAAATCGAAAATTCAACTGCATAAGCCCTGCATCTATGCCGGAATGGGCCATGTTATTTGATGCGCTTAAAGCGTCAAAGGGTAGCCCGGGGCGCCAGGCTCAGCGTGACGCTGAAAAATTCGCGAGAAAAACAAAAAATATATTGCGTAATCAGGTGTTTACATATATATTCGTGTAATCAGGTGTTTACATATTAATGGAAACAAGGCGCGACGTATTTCAGGCAATTGCAGACCCCACACGGAGGCAAATCATAAGTCTTATCGCCAAGCGGTCAATGAACCTGAATGCCATTGCCGACAACTTCAACGTTAGCCGCCCGGCAATTTCGAATCATATAAAGATCCTGTACGAATGCGGAATAATCACCATTGAACAAACGGGCAGGGAACGCCATTGCAGGATCCGGCCACAGAATTTGAGAGAAGTGGCTGATTGGGTAGAACGATTCCGGAAGCTATGGGAACCGAAACTCGATTCATTCGAACAGTATCTAATGAAACTACAATCTAAACGAAAGAAAAATGAAAAAAGAAACCGACGCAAAAAACCGAACACTCACACTAAAAAGAACCTTTAATGCTCCTGTGGAACTGGTGTGGGAAGCGTGGACCCGGCCTGAACATGTGGCTCAATGGTGGGCGCCGAAAGGGATGAAGGTTAAAGTAGTCGAACATAACTTTAAGGTGGGTGGAAAATGGAAGTACGTGATGCCAATGCCCGACGGGAGCGAATTTATTTCCGACGGTGTTTATTCCGTAATTGTTGAACTTAAAAAAATATTTTCGTCTGCAAACTTCAAACCCATGACGGAAGGTGTTGAAATACAGGCGCTGTTTGAGAAAGATGGATCGAAGACGAATTTCACCTTTCATGTTATTCATCCAACAGAGGAATACTGTAAACAGCAGGAGAAAATGGGCTTTTATAATGGTTGGGGTTCAGCATTCGAGCGACTGGAAACTTTAGTGATCGCGTTAACTAAAAATCTATGAACGATAAACTAATGAAGGTCATTTACCTGGCTGCGACAGGAATTTTAACAGTGATAATTCTCATGTATTCCGGAAACAGTATTTTCAATCATGAGATGTTCAGCAGGCGATTTACGTCAATGGGTTATCCAACGTACTTGATCTACCCTTTAACCATTGCAAAATTATCAGGTTTGATTGCCATTTGGTCTGACTGGTCAAAGACAATAAAGGAATGGGCATATGCCGGCTTTTTCTTCGTTTTTATCCTCGCTATGTCGGCGGAGATACAGGCTCAGGATGGAGAATACATATCGTCTTCAGTTGCAGTAACCTTCTTGCTGACCTCATACATTTTCTGGAAAAAACGTTTGTTCGTTGGTGGATTTAAAGCGATGTAAGAACAAACTCGGAACCTGAGCCTCCGTTTCATGACAGCTTCATAAGGCGCCTTTATTTTTTTATCAGTAAGTGAAAAACGTTTTGCGATTTAATTGAAATTAACCGAAGGCAATCATTTTGAATTTCAAACTGAGACCCGAACGGAATCAAATGGACCGCATACTGCTGTACGGCAAGATGGGCTCGCCGATCAATCTATACGTTCTTCAGCTGCAAAAGACAAACCCGCGTAAAAAGAAAAATGAATCACACGTTCGTGACGTTCACCGCCAGTAAACCGGGGCAGTATAATTTCACCTGAAGCTCTGTCACGTTCGCCGCGTGCTGGGATAAAAGCTGAATTTGCACCCGCGACAATCTTGTGAGATTTGTTCCGACCGATCTTGCGAGAAGCATTTGCTCACGCGTAAGATTCATTTTTAATATTTCAGCATACCCCGTTCTGGCCTCGAGAAAATCATAGATTTGGTTACGGTAAACCGCCGGATCTTTTCTCCATTCTGCCTTAATTCCACGAAGGTCAAGCACATCTTTTGTGACATTTCCCTTTATCATATTGTCAACAAAGCCCGGTATACTGCTGTCGAGGTCCCATTCCAGAGACAGGTATGCAATTTGCCTTTGAGCATCTTCGGCCCCGGCAAAAAGGTTTTGCACCTTTTGAAAATCCTTGATGCGCTCCATGAAAGTATCCACGGTCCTGATGAGCAGCGTGATTGTATTGTTAAAAGATGCCCTGAATGGCAAACGGTTTCCGGCGTCGCTTACCACTACCATTTTACACTCAAACGAACTTCCTTTCCAGGTCAGCTTGTGAATTCCCTGGTTATCGTAAACACCGCCGTCTATAAGCTTGGGATCTGCGCGCCCGACGTCCGATTGATTTTCAAAAAATTCTCTGCCGATAGATACCGGTGTAAAAGCAAAAGGGACACATGACGATGCCACAACCGCTGTCGACAATGGAATTTCCAAATGTTTGAATTCAATCGGTGGAACCAGGCTGGCATAGTATGAGTCGCCCGTTTTTCTTTTGCAGAATGTAAAAGGCCTTCTCGTCTGAAGATTGGTCGAGCCAATCGCCAGCTCCGGTCGGTTAGGCAGGTCACGCAGCGTTTTCCCATGAAAGAAAAACCGGTCATAAGCGCGTCCAATGACGTTGCTGACTGGAAATAGCCGAAACTGAAAGCGGATCACAATCGCCACGAAACCGGCAATGATCAGGGGAGAAAGCCATGCGACATCTGTAAGAAGTACAAAGACAGCACCGGCAATAAACGAAAGACAGAGAAGTGAAAACAAAAGAAAAGTGCGTGATCTGAAGACGAACCCGATCACGCTTTTTGTGCTGAGGATTTCCGTCATTTCCCGTTCAAAATCCCCAAACGGTTTCTGTGACAGGCAATGTGCAGCGCCAGTAATCGATCCGCCGGAGATCGTCGACATCACATCAATGTTTCCAAGAATGCCAAGCTTATTCAGTGCCCGTAAAGTTCCTAAATGAAATGCAGCCGCACGGTAACCTCCGCCGGATAATGCCAAACCAAATTTGCGCATATGAAATCATTAAGTCGGTACAAAAATCTATCAGGTCCTACCTGCCATAGACAAACTCCTTCAATTGGTTATCCCACACGATTTCCTGAATGTCCCAGTCACCGCGCGGGGCAGGCCTTTCGAGCTTTTGGGCAATGATAGCTTTCTCGCCATCCGTTCTTACGTTGATCATACCGTAGACGGTAACGGTTCGTTCCTTTGATGCCCCCTTTTTAATTTTGGCAACCTCGACAAATTCCTTGGTGGAACGGGATAATTCGGTGCTGAAAATAAGCGAGCGGTTACCCCTGCTGTGTTTACCAATGGTTCCCAGCGTGTCAGGTCTCGGGTGGCAATGCGGTTCTTCATCGCCGCTTGAAATGATGGTGGCAATCGGATTAAGTGCGCGCAGGAACTCCGTTGTGAAGTCAGAACTTCCATGGTGGCATGATTTAGCAACGTCGCATTGAAAAATGGTCCGTGCTTTTTCGATGGCCTGCTCAATCTCCTCCAGAATTTCCTTTCTTCTTTCCGATTTGAGTGTTTTTTTTGCCAGCTCTTTACGCAAAGCCGGAAAATCAGTACCCGTATAATGCATCAGCAAATAATCTTCAGCCTCGGAATTCAGGTCACCACCAAGAAAAATCCTGAAATTTCCGATTGTAAGCATCAGCATCACAGAATGCCCGTTCTTCGTTTTGCCTTTATTGCTTTTGAAAACCGGTAGCGCGTCCTTGCCATCGATCTCGGCAGCAACCGGGCCAAGCACTTCCATGGTCATATTCTTTTTGCTGTAGAGAAATTTATCTTTTCGGGTGCGAAGCGATTCCTTCGGGGCTTCCGTCATTTCGAGAACCTTGATATATCCCGCCGCACCATCGGCCCTGGCGCGTTTACGGTAATCGGCAGCGCTATCGACCAGATCGGTAATGTACGATTTTCCATCCAGCGTGATTTGCGTGCCCAATGAACCGGCGTCGGTTCCAGTCAGTTCCACCATTCCATTGTGATAGACCTTCTGTATGTTGAATTGCTGTTTCGTGGCATTCGAGCGTGTAAAGATCTTTTGAAAACCCTTGTAATGATCGGCATCCGAATGAGATACGATCACCGTAAATGGCGGCGGCGCCTTGCTTCCACGGGTGAGGTTGAAGCGCCATTTCAAAAACCGGTACATGTTGTCCGACTGCCCCGCATCAACCAGAAAATGTCTGTCGTCTGGTGTGACGATGTGGCAACCATCGCCCTGGCCGATATCCACAAAATTGACTTCAAGAACCCGGTTGGGGAGTATGTCCTCGGGTTTGACGAATCCATCTTTGCCACGCGCCCGTACTTTTACATACGTAACCGTTTCTCCTTTCACGGTAAAGTCCCGGGTGATGGCTTTGCCTTTATTATTCGTGTACACTTTGATATAATCGCCAAACAAAAGTTCTTTGAGATTTGCGAACGTAGTTTTCCCACGAGTGGTTTTTTCGCCTTTTAATCTCACAGACGGATAGGCTGCAAAACCAAATTTGTTTTTTAAAACAGTTTTGTCCATGCGGTTAGATAATTTATGGAGGTTGAAAAATGTTATTGTCGGATCGTCATGGAATATTGAGCGGTGATCCGCAAACCCTGCACGCAAAAAACCCATCCAGGCACCGTAGTTCAGTGCGCAGGATGGGCTCCATAGTCCGAAGCTAAGAAAATTTTTATTATCGGGTAAAATAAATTTCACCGCCGCCAGCGTTTAAGTCCCGCTAACGCACATGAAAGACCTGGGCGATCGCAACAGAAAGCTGTCGGACCGATGCTGAATTTTGCATTTGATACTCAAGCTAAAGGGTGGCAGCGTTCGCCTTGAAGCTTTTCCGCCCTAGCCCAAAAACGTCTTCAAACTTCTGTTATTATGCGAGTGGCGAAGACGCCGTGTGGCTTTTTCCTTGATTTGCCTGACGCGTTCACGCGTGATGTTGAATTTTGCGCCGATCTCTTCAAGGGTGATGGCCTGCTCGCCATTGAGACCGTAGTATAAAACCAGGATTTCGGATTCACGGATGGTGAGGATCGAAAGCACGCGGCTGATTTCCGTTCTCAGACCCATGGCGATCAATTCGGCATCAGGCGCAAGTATCTCGCCATCGCTAAGCAAGTCGAGCAAAGTGTTTTCTTCACCTTGCTGAAATGGCGCGTCCATGGAAACATGGCGTGGCGCGATACTCATGTTTTCGCGGATATTTTCTATGGTGCTATCCATTGCGTCCGCAAGCTCTTGTGTCGTTGGTTCGCGCTGGAATTCCTGTTCGAGGGCTGAAAATGTTTTTGCAATGCGGTTCAGCGAACCAACGCGGTTCAAAGGCAACCGCACGATGCGGGACTGTTCCGCGAGGGCCTGCATGATCGACTGTCTGATCCACCATACTGCATAAGAAATAAATTTGAAACCGCGGGTCTCGTCAAAGCGTTGTCCCGCCTTGATCAAACCTACGTTTCCTTCATTGATGAGGTCATTGAGTGAAAGTCCACGGTTCTGATACTGTTTAGCAACTGAGACCACAAATCTCAGGTTGGCTTTCGTCAGTTTCTCCAGGGCCATGCGGTCGCCTTCCCTGATCCTGCGCGCAAGCTCAGCCTCTTCATCGGATGTAATGAGGCCCACTTTCGATATCTCAAGCAAGTATTTATCGAGTGACTCATTTTCCCGGTTGGTGATCTGCTTTGTGATCTTGAGTTGTTTCATTTATTTTTCAGTTTTTTAGTAAACCTCAATTTTCGGGCTGGGGATAATAATGTTGCCACAGCTCGAGCAATTTTATGTCTGTGAAACCATCGCACTCCATCAGGTTGTCTCTGATAAAGATTACATTCTGAAGGATTTTTAATTCGCCATTGTCATCTTCCCACCTCACATCACAGGAAACCTCGTCTCCAATCCACCGTAGCGGAACAACGAGCGTGCGTTCTGCCGGAATCTGATAATGATTTCCGTAACGCTTGTGCTTGGGTGGTATGATCTTATATGCTTTGAGCAATTGAATCGACATAATTTAGTTTGTTAACGTACCCTACTTTAAATCATCTTGTTTGAAATTCATTCCCCACCAGGATGCAAAACCGGATCCTGGAAACTCTTTGGCCAGCCGGAAGGCGAGATGTGTCACCGCCTCTTCGATCGTGGTACCCGGAAGGGGTATTTTTTTATCCTGGTAGCCAAAATAGAAATATCCGCCTTCCGAAAATAGATTGATCCGGACATTCAATTCGCTCGAGTAGATATGCTGCAACACATCACCGACCTGGCTTCTGTCTATAATTTTTTGCGCCATACAAGTCACGGATTGATAACTGTTGTTAGAAAATATAATATCGCTTTCTCCGTCGATCCCGATCGTCCCAATCACAGGCCATTGTCTTTCCAACCCTCTTAAAAAATAAAACCCCGGATGGCCACGGGGTCTTATTGTCAATATTGTGTTACAGGGTTGAATCCACCATGTCAATAAGTGTTGTACCCGGTAGTCTTCGGACGAGCCTTCGAGACGATCAGGTTCCGTCCGAAAAAGTTTGCGTTCGTCAATTTTTTAATCGCGTCAAGCGCCTGGGTGTCATTTCTCATCTCGACAAATCCAAAACCCTTCGATTCGCCAGTATACTTGTCGTTGATAATTTTAACGGATGTCACTTCCCCGAATTCTGCAAACAATGCCTTCAAGGCATCATCCTTTACTGAACGGCTGATGTTTGCCACAAAAAGATTCATAAATAAAGATTTAAAAGTAACGAGAAAATGTAACCTGCTTCAATTAAGAAGATCAAAACATGAGGAGTAGATGATCCGTGGGGGAGAAAATTTATTCCAGGTGCCGACTAAAAATTGAACTGTTGATAAATATAGGTATAAATGGTGAGCTTATCTCACCACTTTTACCTTGACTGCGTTCATTCCTTTTTTACCGCGCTCTTGCTGATACTCAACCTTGTCGTTTTGTTTGATGTTATCGATCAAACCGGAAGAGTGTACGAAGATATCTTCGCTGGAGTCTGCGGGCTTAATGAAGCCAAATCCCTTGGCCTCATTGTAGAATTTTACTGTTCCTTGCATTAAATTAGTTGGTTTTAAAATATAAAGTTGTTACAAAGGGTCAACTGTAGGCGGGCCTCGCACCAAGCTGTTTCAGCAGGCGGGTATGACCGGCAAGTGCACCGAGAAATGTCCGGGAGCTTTTATATGGCAATCCGTATTCGGCAGCTGTTTCCTTTACGATGCTGCTGATCCTCCTGTAGTGAACGTGGCAAATGTTCGGGAACAAATGATGTTCGATCTGAAAGTTCAATCCACCGACATACCATGAGAACCACCGGCTTTTGTTGCCAAAGTTCGTCGTCGTCAGCAATTGGTGAACTGCCCAGTTATTTTCAAGCGTGTTGTTTTCATCGGGCAACGGATATTCCGTTCCTTCGATTACGTGAGCCGGCTGAAAAATGATTGCGAGTATAAAACCGGCGATGTAGTGCATGATGATAACTCCCAAAAGGATTTGCCACCACAGCAGTGAAGTAAAGATCAGTGGAACGACCATAATGTAACCAATGTAAACGAGTTTGGTTCCGACCAGGATCGCCCATTCCGCGGCAACGCTCGGCGTGTGTTTTTTCGCCAGACCAGTTTGATGGTAGCGCACGATCCGTGCAAAATCCTTAAAGAACAACCATACGAGTGTCATCAGGCCATAGAGAAACCATGCGTAGATGAACTGGTATTGGTGTACTTTCTTCCAGTCCGAGTGCGGGGAAAGTCTCAGTACACCTCTCGGGCTGATATCTTCATCTGCTTCGTGAACGTTCGTGAAAGAATGATGCAATACATTGTGTTGGATCTTCCAGTTGAAAGCGTTCGCGCCAACGAGATTGAGCGAGTATCCGACCAGGGTGTTCACCCACGGTTTGTGTGAATACGCGCCGTGATTCGCGTCATGCATGACCGACAAACCGATGCCGGCAAGTCCGAGGCTCATGACAGCGACGGCAAGAATAAGCGGTAATGTACCGGTGATAACTCCTGTGAGGACGAGCGTATAAGGCCCGAAGTACGCCAGGAACATGCAGAAAGTTTTAATGATCATTTCTGCGTTGCCATGGCGGCTCACATTATTGACCTTAAAGTACTCGTTTACACGCTTGTTGAGGGTCGAAACAAAGTCCCGTTGGGTACGGGCGAATGTTATCGGTTTTGATGTTTCCATTAAATGGTTTTATTGATACAACAACATCAGGCAAAAGGATGTTCAATGATCTGAAGTTTCGCAGCTGAAATCCTGTTGATATTTTTAAGCTGTCCGCGTTCTTCCTGATCACACAACGAGAAAGCGGAGCCGGTTGCGCCTGCGCGTCCGGTCCTTCCGATCCTGTGCGTATAGGTTTCCACCGAATCAGGCATTTCGTAATTGATCACAAAAGGGAGATCGATGATATCGATTCCTCTTGCGGCAATATCGGTGGCTACAAGCACACGGGTCGCGTTCTGTTTGAAATTGGAAAGAGCACGTTGTCTCGCATTTTGCGATTTATCGCCGTGAAATGCTTCAGCGGAGATACCTGAGCGCGTGAGGTCTTTGGCTATTTTATCAGCGCCATGTTTTGTGCGGGCAAAAACAAGGACGTTCTGCATTTGCTTTTCAGTAATGATATGCTTGAGCAGCGCGCGTTTGCTTTCGCGTTCGACGAAATAAACGGCCTGGTGAATCTTTGCCGGTCCTTTTTCGCTGACGATCCGGATCTTGGCCGGGTTTTTCAGGATGGATGACACAAGCGTCTGAATCTCATCGGGAATGGTCGCCGACAGAAAGATATTCTGTCTCGCTGGCGGCATCATCCGCATGATTTTTTTAATGTCGTTGATGAAACCCATGTCGAGCATACGGTCGGCTTCGTCGAGCACGAGTATTTCCAGGCTCTTGAGGTTGATGATTCCCTGATCGATAAGATCGAGTAATCTTCCCGGAGTTGCTATAATAATATCAACGCCGCTCCGAATTTGTCGCACCTGATTCACCTGCGAAACGCCGCCGAAGATCAGTGCGCTTCTCAGCCGCAGGTTTTTGCCGTACAGGTTAAGGTTTTCAGCTACCTGGATCGCCAGTTCACGGGTTGGTGTCAGTATAAGTGCCCGGGCTACATTGGTGCCTCTGTTCAACGAGAGTTTCTGAAGAATGGGAATACAAAAAGCGGCTGTTTTGCCGGTACCGGTTTGTGCGCATGCGAGCACATCTCTGCCGGCGAGTATTGCTGGTATCGCCTGCTCCTGGATAGGAGTCGGCCTGGTGTAACCCTTTTCTTTAAGGGCCCTTAAGATCGGTTCGTTAAGATCAAATGTTGTAAATGACATCAAAAAGTTTTTAAAAAAATAAGACAGGCCCTGCGATTTTCACAGGTCCTTCGCATTGGCATCGCATCAACAATTTGAATCTTTCCGATCCAAAGCTAATTCCTTAAAAGGACTGCCTTGGGGTATTTAACCTTCTTAAACCCTGACGCTATTCCAAGATTAACTGAGGATAGAATTAAGAAACTACGGTTCTGGATAGAACAAAAATGGCAGTGAATTAAAAATTTCCACAATTGATCCCACAAAGATACATTTTTTAAGATTACCATCCAATTAATATTTTCAGGCGGTTTTTCTGCCAGTAGCAGTGCCGTGAACCTGAACTTTAATGAGCTGCTGTGTGTTGACTTAGCGGGTAAAAATGCCCCTTTTATTGCTGATTTATTTTTGGTAAATTGCAGCACTTTGGTGATCAATAACACTTATCTCTCCGTACGAATCCCACCGTTGCGATAAGCATTATTATTCCGCTCCTTGAAAAAGCTTAGAACAAGACAGGATGAGCCGTTTGGTACGGGTATAAGCTTTTTATACGGCAGAGGTGAGTCAATTTGATAAACTTAATAATACATACGGATGGACATGCTGAACAGAATATACTCGCCGATCTGGAACAAATACCGGCCTGCTATCCTTAAAATGATGCTGGATGCGGCTGCAGAACCACAGCAGTACAAGCTTTTCGCGCATGAGTTCCGTGCTTTGAATTTAAAGCAGAAAGGCGGATACAATTTCACGCTCCAGGTTTCCAAAGGCAGGGCTATCAACAATATCAAAGATTCCGTGGTTGCACAAGACCTGCTGGACGTACTTCAGCTTTCAAGAAAAGCGTCGGAACTGATCGAGGCGGATCCATACGAGATTACACTCGACAAACAATTCGTGCTTCGGGTCAACAAAATGAGCTAAAAAGGTATTTTCATAATCAACTAAACCACAGTAATTATACGCATGGCAAAATCACAGGAAACATTCAGCAAAAAAGAAAAAGAAAAGAAGAGACTTCAGAAACGCAAGGAAAAGGAACAGCGCAAGGAAGAGCGCAAGGCCAATGCCAAAGACGGCAAGTCGCTGGAAGATATGATGGCCTACGTCGACGAGAATGGCAACATCTCGGCAACGCCTCCCGATCCAACCAGAAAGCGTGTCGTGAAAGACGAAGATATCGTCATTGGTTCACGTAACCTCGGCGGTGTCGCTTCCCCCTCAACACGGAAAGGCAGAGTTACTTTCTTTAATTCCACCAAAGGTTTCGGTTTCATTAAAGATGACCAAACTGCAGAAAGTGTCTTTTTCCATAGCAATTCCGTGAGCTTCGCCATCAAAGAAAACGACAAGGTCATCTTCGAAACTCAAATGGGTCCTAAGGGTTTGGCGGCAGTCAATGTGAAGAAAGCCATTTAAGGTACAAGGGCTTCCGTGTTTCGGAAACGCCTGAGTCCCTTTGTTCAATATCTGTCAGGATAAGTTCACCACGGTATTCGCCGCGAAGACTTCATCAGCGGCGTTTCCCCCTGTCAACGAGTGATCGCAACTACAAAATTGCTGAACCGTAAACACTCTCAGCGGCAAGCAAATTCAGTACCCACACCTGGGCTTAACCTTTCGTCCTTCGAAGCAGACCAGCACGGGAACTTCTGGAACTCTTAAATAAAGGCGCAATCGGGGGAACCCCGCCCATGACCGGTTTGTCTTTTCATGGGATGTTCAGTTAGCGCGGATGGTTTCAAAGGGGCTCCTTCGAAGCACTACTTCGTTCCTACTCTCTCCGTCAACAGATACCCCCATTTACCCACCATAGCCACAATATCCTCGAGCTTGACCGGCTTGCTGATGTAATCATTCATCCCCGCCCGAAGGCATTCTTCACGGTCGCCCTGCATGGCGTTTGCCGTCATGGCAATGATGACAGGTTGCAGCGTCAGACGCTCGCGGATTGTCCGAGTCGCCTCCAGCCCATCCATCTCCGGCATTTGAATGTCCATCATGATGATATCATACGATTTGGCCTGCGCCATTTCAAATGCTTCCAGTCCATTGCCGGCGATATCAACCTGGTAACCCATTTTCCCGAAGCTGCGGACGGCCAGTTTCTGGTTAATCGAATTATCTTCCGCGACCAGTATCCGCAGCGGGAACTGCGTCGAAAGATCTATTTCGGTGGTCAAAGCCTTTCTGGCAGCGTTGGCGTTTTCCGCTCTGAATTCACGCGCGCCCAAACGTGCGGCAATCTGGCTGTAAAGCAAACTCTCCTTGATCGGTTTCGTCAGCACCGATGCGAACACCGACTCGTGTTCCTTGTTCCGTTCATCACCCAGAGAGCTGAGCAAAATGATCGGCAGCTCCGGAAGTCGTTGCTTCGCGAGTCTTGCGAATTGCATACCGTCCATTTCGGGCATCTGCATATCAGTGATGACCAGATCAAAAGGCGTACCCTGTGTCAACAAGGACAAAGCTTCCCTGCCAGAGCTCACTACTGTGGGATCAAGATTCCAAAGCTCAAGCTGTTTCTTAAGGATCTTTCGATTCGTTTTATTGTCGTCGATCACCAGGACATTTTTCCGTTTACACCATGCCATGTCGAATGGGGCGTCGCATGGCGCAGGTTGGTTGCTGACAGCCGACTGAATGCTGAACGAAAATGTTGTGCCGACATTGACCCTGCTTTCAACAAGAATTTCACCGCCCATCAGGTTGATCAGTTTTTCGCTGATGGCAAGGCCGAGACCCGTTCCTCCGTACTTCCGTGTGGTTGACGAATCGCCTTGCGAAAAAGCTTTGAAGAGTCGCGACAATTTCTCTTCCGATATACCGATACCCGTGTCGTGAACAGCAAACAAAATCTTGCAGTCATTTTTCATCCGGCTCGCCATGGTGATGTGCAGGAAAATTTCCCCCTGATGTGTGAATTTCAAAGCGTTACCTACCAGGTTGATCAGCACCTGTCGCAAGCGGAGGCTATCGCCAATGATCTGTCGGGGAACGTCCGGCTCAATTTGATAGATCAGGTCGAGGTTTGAGCTGGCGGCTTTCGTCGCAAATACGTCAAGCACCTCTTCGACACATTTCCTCAGATCGAAGTCTTTGTGCTCGAGCTCCATTTTTCCGGATTCGATCTTGGAGAAGTCCAGGATGTCATTGATAACACCCAGGAGGCTTTCACCACAGGTCTGGATTGTATTGGCATAGTCGCGTTGTTCTTCGGAAAGGTTTGTTTCGTTCAACAGGGACGCCATGCCGATCACGCCGTTCATCGGAGTTCTGATCTCATGGCTCATCGTGGCGAGGAAAATACTTTTTGCCCTGTTCGCTTCCTCCGCCTCATGCCGCGCTTTGCGTTCCTCCTGTGTCAGGTGCGCCAACTGCTCCGTTCGCTCCCGGACAAGGCGTTCAAGGTGGCGTCTGGTTTCACGGATCATACCAATTCGAACCCGGAAAAATGCGATGACCGCACCCGCCACGGCCACAACAAAAATTGTCGTGAACCACCAGGTTTTCCAAAAGGGAGGTCGGATTATGATTTTCAACGCAGCCATTCTATCACCCCATCGGCCTTCGTTGTTCAGACCCTTCACTTTAAAAGTATACTCGCCTGGATCGAGGTTGGTATATGTCACGTTGCGGCGTGAGTTCAGCGCGGACCATTCTTCGTTGAAACCCTCGAGCATATAGGAATACCGCTTTTTTTCCCTGCTCATATAGTTTAAAGAGGCGAATTGAATGGAGAACACTGAATGTTTGTGCGAAAGCACAATTTCTTTCGCGTCGAAGATCGGTTCAGCCAGAAAGGGTTCGGCAGCGTTATCTGTGGAAATTTCCACAGACTGATTAAACACATCAAAGCCGGTGAGCACAAGCGCCGGTTCAAAAGGCAGTGGTGTGATTTGCGAGGGCAGGAACTCGTTGAAACCGTTTTTACCTCCAAAGTAGAGAACGCCACTGCGGCTTTTACAGTACGCGGTGCGTTTGAATTCTTCCGACTGCAGACCGTCGGCTAGCCCATAAGTAACGACCTTCTTTGTTTTTTTGTTAAATCGCACGAGACCTTTATTTGTGCTGATCCACAAACTTTCCTGCTCATCTTCAAGCACACCGAATACCTCATCGGCGGGTAATCCGTCCGTCACGCCATAATTGATGAAGGTTTCCGTCTTCGTGTTAAAATAGTTCAGCCCCTGTCCTGTCGCGATCCATAAGTTTCCTTCTTTGTCCAGATGCATCCCATGAACCGAATTATTGCTTAGGCTGTTTGTGGATTCATCGTGCAGGTAGCGTTTGAACTTTTTAGCTTTTTTGTCAAACCGGTTCAAGCCTCCGCCGTCCGTTCCGACCCACAGGTATCCCCGCCGATCCTCCACAATATTAAAGATCGCGTTATGACTAAGCGTTCCGGGATCGTTGCTGTCAGTCGAAAAATGTTGAAAGGTTTCCGTACCGGGATCATAGAGGTCCAGGCCGCGGCCATATGTTCCGATCCAGATATTTTTCTCGCTGTCTTCGAATATTTTCCAAACATTATTGAAGCCCAAACTTGTTGAATCGTGTGGGGTGTGTTTGAAATGTTTATAGGTGTTCTTTCGGGGGTTGTAGATTGTCAGCCCGTCTCCCCAGGTTCCCATCCAGATGTTTCCCCAGCTGTCCTCCATTACCGTAAGCACAAAATTTCCGCAAATTGATTGCGGGTTATTCTTCTCATGCTTGAAGTGTGTGAACTTGCCGGTTGTGCGATCATAGCTGTTTAGCCCGCCTCCGTCGGTTCCAACCCAAATGTTGCCTTTTGAGTCTTCATTGAGACAAAGCACAAGGTTATTGCTAAGGCTATTGGGCGACGCTGTATGCCTGTGGTGAGTGAATTTCATGTCTGTGCTTACAAAGTTCACCCCGTCGCTGAAGGTACCCAGCCACATATTTCCTTTGGTATCTTTTACGATCGAATAAATTGAATTGCTGCTGAGGCTGCTCTTGTCGATATCGTCAGAAGTGTAATTATAAAATTGATTCCGTTCATGATCGTAAATGCTTAAGCCGCCATTTTCGGTTCCGATCCAAAGATTGCCCTTTTCGTCTTCCGCGATCGCCAGGATTGCATTGTGAGCAATGCTGTTTTCATCATCCGGATCATTTGTGAAATGGCGAAACTCACCAGTCCCGGCGAAGTAAAGGTCGAGACCGTTGTTGTATGTTCCGAACCAGAGGTTGCCTTTGCTGTCTTGAAAGATCGTTCGCACATAATTGGATCCGATGGTTTTCGGATCTTTCGGATCGTGAACGAAAGGTTTAAAAGTTTTTGTCTTCCGGTCAAATACATTGACGCCACCCAGCTCCGTAGCGATCCAGAGATTACCGTCGCGATCTTCAAAAATGTCGCGGATCATGTTATCGCTTATCGTGTGAGGATCATTCTTATCGTGCACGAAATGTGTGAATTTTCCGGTTGTGCGGTCAAACAAATTCAGTCCCCCGGAGTTTGCTCCGATCCAAAGGTTGCCCTCGCGATCTTCATAAATGCAGCTTAGAAAGTTGTCCGAGATCGAGTGCTTGTTGTTGTTGTCATGCTTGTATTGCGCAAACTTTTCTTTTTTCTGGTCGAAAATATTGAGTCCTCCCCCCCAGGTAACCACGTAAATTTTTCCGGCGCTGTCTTCAAGAATGTCGCGCGCATGATTATGACTGAGACTGGTAGTGTCGCCTGGAATATTTTTAAACGAACGTATCCTGTAACCGTCAAATTTATCAAGCCCGGCGCGGGTTGCAAACCACATAAACCCGCGTTTGTCCTGCAGGATCTTAACGATGGAGCTATGTGACAATCCATCATCAATAGTCAGGTGTTCAAATTTCAGGTTGCGCGGCTGTGTAGACCCAGCGAATGAAATCAGGAATACCAAAACGCAGCAAAAAAAACGGATGCTGTGCATCTTTATGGGTTGTTTAAATTGAATCGTATCAAAAATCATTTCTGGAACCAGGTTTTTCACAATCCAAAATTACACCCGCTGATACAACCGGGCTCCTCCGCGCAGGCGAACTTCTTTCGCGCGTAAGTAATGCAGGGTTGTGTTCGATTATCTAAATTTCTCTCGGGGAAAACCCTGAAAGTGTTTTCCCCGAGGCGTCGGGGAAAGCGGAAAGGAGAAGCAGAGAGCGGAAAGTGAGATCGGGCGCTGGCGTTTGTTTTTGGGGTTTCTGCACGCGGTTTCGCTGAAAGTATTTTTTTTGAAGCGAATTTACGCACGCTTGCTTGCTGTGTAAGTTTGACCTTGATTCGTTGGGTTCAGGGATTAACTTGATTGATTGGTTTGATTGGATACTGCATTGATCACGGAGAACTTCATATTGGTCGGTATCCGACGCGCCGTCTGACAGTTTCAAAGGGTCCGCGTCACTCCTTCGTCAGCAGAATCTACTCCTCCGCGCAGCGCAGCCATGCTGCGCGTCCCCGCTTCCTCCGTCAGAAAGCCCATCTACAAATCGCCGAACGATAAGACCATTTCTCAACGTGCACCTAAATTCAGAACCCGGTGTTTGCACCTAGCTGACAAAACTCCGCGCCGCCGCGGTGAAAATTCGCCGGCCGTCTCGCCTTTCGAAGCAGACCAGCACGGAACGTTTAGAACGTTTAATAAAAATTGTAATCAAGGGGATCCCGCCCAGGATCGGTTGGCTTTCATAGAATGTTCGGCTGGCGCGGGATGACAGTTTCAAAGGGCTTCGAAGCAGACCAGCACTGAGTTCAGACATTACTGAAATCGTTCGGTCGACCCGAAACGTTAATTCAGGACTAAACACACCAGCAACCAGCGACCATTCCAACGCACCCACGCCCTCGTTACTCTCAGTAAGCGTTCGGGCACAAGCTCGACAGTAAACGCCTAATCAATCACAAACCTCCTTCTCCACCACCTGCCATCCAATTCAACCTCTACGATATACAACCCTGACGGAAAATTCCCAACATAGACATTACGCATGTCATCTGCAGACATCTGATCCAGCTTTGAAATCACCACGCCCGACACATTCCGGATCTGCAATGAATTCCTTTTCGAATACGAAGATTCCGGCAGCTCGAGCTTTAGGAAATTCTCAACAGGATTCGGGTATACCTGTAACAGTCCCTGATCATCACGCTCGGCGCCGGTGATCACTTCCTTCGTGAATTTAAACCAGTTGATATTGAATCCTGGTTCCACCACCGACACACGTAACAAGGTGCGGCCCGCATCAAGTTTTATCTTTTCGGAGACAGTTTGCCATGTTTGCCATCCACCCGTGACAGGCAGACTTACAATCGCTGTATTGAGAACGGTTTTATCTTTTGCAAGCTGTTCAATTTTGATCTTCCCCGCCTGGTTCATGCTGGCAACCCTCACCTCCACACGATAGTCGCCGCTCTCATCAACGGTAACGAGATATTCAAGAAAATCATTGGAATTCGTATACCCGATATTCTGACCACCGCCCGCATCGGTAGTTGTCTCCAGGCCGAGACCTTCGTTCACGCTGAAACGTTCAGCTTCAACCATGCCCGGGATCGATGAATGAAACGGGATCATGTTCTTCACAGCCAGATCGGAAAAAACCTGCAACGAAGTTTGATCGGTGGCTTTCACATCGGAGCCAATGTACTGCACCCTGGCAACATCCTTGTCTGTCAATTCAACGCCAAGGTTCAGGATGAGGCTGCCCGGGTCGGTCGGGCCTGTGATCACTTCAGTGATCGGATTGGTAATGCCATTAACAGTAACCGAAAATCCGGTCGCGTTGAAAGTAGAACCAACTGCTTTTTTATTAAGGGCGAGAATGATCGTTTTCCCGTCAACGGTTGTTCGTGCAGCCATTGCATGGAAGGGGACTTCCGTGATTTTTTTAACAAGCGCGAAATTCAGATAACTGAGGTTGACCCCACCCTTCTCGATCAGCAGTACTATTTTATTTTCCCCACGATACATAACGATGTCATCAAAAGTCTTCGATCCCCAGTTGGAAAACCCTCCGGTAGATGTCAGGTCCAGACTTTTCGTTTTCTCCAGTCCATTGACCAGGATCCGGATCTTCGGAACAACCGTCGAGGCGGCGTATCGCAACTGCATCGTATACCCGGCAGTCGAGTCAACGGTAACGGTGTATGCCATCCACTCACCATCCTGAGTCCATCCGATGTCGTAGCCATTCGAGTGCGTATCGGTATCGGCATTTGCTTCGATGTCCACCGCATCATTTCGGTAGTTCCAGCCGCTGTTCCATGCCGTATAACTTCCGGCCGACACATGGTAGTTGGCGGTGTCCCTGTCAAAATACGCTTTGTTATATCTGCCGAGATCAAAATCCGACAAATGAATCACGCCAGGGATCCTGTGTTTTGTAAATGGCTTTGTCGTCGGATCATTGATCTGCCGGAACATGGCATCGACCACGTCTTTCCGGTAAATGCAGTTTTCAATCCTGAGATTTTCCGCAAGCTGAAACAACGATGCCTTCGCGGTCTCTACCGAAGGCTTGGCGCCTCCGTTTTTCCAATAGGTCAGAAGATCCTGGTAGCCCTGGTTCTTTTTTATACTCAGTGGATTTACCACAGAGCCGACTTTTTTCATCGGCCACCATGCCCATCCGATCTTATTTTTCTCCATCAGTTCAATGGCATTGCGAAACCATACGTTCGAGTTCTCGCCGGATTCACCCAGCCATATCGGTATGTTTTGCTCATTCCGCATATTGATAAAACCCTGTATCGAACCGGGGTCATTGTTATTCCAGTATTTGTGAAAGCTGGCCACCATGTTCGTGTCCCAGGAAGGGAAAATGCCATTGTAATTGTTAGCCCAGCAGTTGCCTTCAATGAAGATGATGTGGTTTTTATCGACCTGGCGGATCGCTGCGGTAATATCCATGTACAATCTTCTCAGTGGACCGTTGGTTGTTTCGTTACAGCCATTTGGATGCTCTCCCGAAAAATTCCAGTTTGGTTCGTTGATCAGGTCATATCCGCCGATCCAGGGTTCCGACGCATATCGCTCCGCGAGTTTCTTCCACAGCGCAACGGTCTTGTTCCGGTTGGCTTCGCTTTCCCATAGCGAAGGCTTCGACGTGTCATAATCCGAGATGGCAGCGTCGCGGCCCTGTCCTCCCGGCGCTGCATGCAGGTCGAGGATCAAATAGATCTTGTTGGCTGCACACCATTTCAGCAAGCTATCGGTCAGCGCGAAACCCTGCTGAAGCCACGTGTTTTCACCCGGCGTCGGCTCCTTTTCAACCGGCAGCGTAAACAGGTTGTAATGCATTGGTAACCTCACCGAATTAAATCCCCATGATGCAAGCGAGTCGATGTCGCGGCGGGTGCAATGATTGGCCAACCAGAGATTGTAAAATTCTACCGTATTCGCTTCTCCTATAACGTCGACAATTTTTGCGCGGATCTGGTATTGGGGATTAGCAAAGCTGTTGGTCTCCAGCATATACCCTTCCTGGAGCATCCATCCGCCGAGACCCATCCCGCGCAGGATGATCTCTTCATCCTTTTCATTGACGATCATTTTGCCCTTTACATGTAAATACTGCGCTTCCGTGGTTGAAGAGAACAGAAAATGAATCAGCAGCAGAAATATCAATGCGATCTCGTGTGTATGTTTTTTCATTAAAAAATTAGATAAAAGTTCGTATTCGGTTGTGTGGTGTGTGTGATTTGACGCAATCGTTTTTTACCTTCAAGTATATATCAGGAAGGTTGCAAAGGCACTTATTTGTCTACCGCACGATTACTCAGTCGCCGGAACCAAATACTTCCTTACTACTTCAAATTTATTGATGTGCTTGTGAATTAGATGCTTAGGAAGTGAATATGGCCTTGAAGATATTATTTTGCTGGTTTTCCCCTGTATTTTTTTCTATTGTAACAGTAGTTGCGCAGACGGACGAAACCGCACCGCCGGTTAACGGAACGCCGAGCGTGATCCATTACAACCGCAAGGAATTCAATGCCGATCCCCAAATGTGGACCATGTGCCAGGACAGGGAGGGGCTCATATATGTTGGCAGCAACAACGGCACGCTGATATATGACGGGGAAAAATGGCTGAAAGTCCCTCTTCCCAACAACTCGTCCGTACGGTCCCTTTTGCTGGGCGGCGACGGAATCGTCTATGTCGGGGGCTTCAACGAATTCGGAATCATCCGCAAGGACCCCTACGGAAAATACCAGTATGAGTCGCAGGTGCAACTGCTTCCATTGGGTGACAGGAATTTCGAAAATGTGTGGTCCATCCAGGAGACACAAGGTCACATCGTTTTCAGGACCAACAAGCTTCTGATCGCCATCACGAATAATAAGGCGATTACCCTGCCCGTCTCGTCCGGACAATTTGAATACTCGCGTGTCATCGACAACCGGTTTTTTGTTTACGACGGCGGCGGCTTGCGATTGATAAATATCAAAACACTTGAATCCGACCTTATTCTGCCTCGTTTTGATCCCGACAAAGGAAGTTTCCTGGCGGTACTCCCCGGCAACCCCGGGGAAAATCTCCTTGCGATCACACGACAGGGAGCTGTCTTTAATATAGACATCGAAAAACGCAAGGCTGTCCTGCGTCAGCAGCTTCCGGGTTTCACAACCAGCAACCGCATTACGGCAGCAGTCAAATCATCGGCAGGGGATTATTATCTGGGGACATTGACCAGCAAAGTCATATCGCTGGCCTCACTGGAAAAAATCGGGACTCCCCAACAACTCTTTCACGATCTGCAGGACAACACCGTTCACAATCTTTTCGAAACCGGCGACGGAAACATCTGGGTGATGCTGAACAACGGGCTCGATTGTATCAATCTGTCGTCACCTGTGACGAAGATCTTCGATAAAGCTTCCATCTCCGATGTAATTATTTCGAAAGGAAAAATGTATCTCGCCACGAACCAGGGCGTGTTCACAGGCGCGATCCAGGAAGGAAAGCAGGTATCTAAAAACATTTTCAAAAATGTCGATGGTATCGAAGGCCAGGCGTGGACGTTGCAGCAGATCGGAGATAAAATCATTTGCAGTCACGACCTCGGCGTGATTGTCCTGAACGAAAACGGTTATTCCCGTTTGACGGGACCTCGCGGCGTGTGGAAGGTCATTCCGGTACGGGAGCGACCCAACGATTACCTGGTTTGTACTTACGACGGGATGCATCTGATGCGATCGACCGGCGGCGGAGAATTCCAGATCCTGTGGAGGATCGAAGGTTTCCAGGAATCGAGCCGGGACATAATTGAAACGGATGAACCCGGAGTCTTCTGGATCTGCCATGGTTACAAAGGTGTATTCAGGATCAAAGTTGACGGCGATTACAAGCGGGTTGTCGGCGTCGAATACTTCACGGATAAAAACGGCCTCCCCTCCCCTTTTAACATCAATGTGTTTCGGTGGAAACAGGATATCGTCTTTACCACTAACCACGGCATCTACACGTATCAGCGGAAAGGAAACCGTTTTATCCGACACGAGTTTTTATCCGGACTGCTTGGCACAGACAAAAATATACGACAGTTAATCCAGCGTGATGACAAAACGTGGTTCGTTCAACATGACGAAGCCGGGTATTTCAATACCGATGATCCGCAACCCACGCTGGTGAAAGGATTATTCATGCAGGTGAAGGGGATTCTCAACCAGGGAATGGAATGTATCAAGCCCATCAATGAAAATAATGTCCTCATCGGAACGCGGGAAGGATTGTATTCTTTCGATCTGAAGTATCGGCCGAAAGAAGAAAAAACAACCCTGATCACGAATGTCGTGTACACCGATGGTGATAACGAAATTTCCGGAACGTTGAATCATGATCGCGGCATTCAGCATATCCCTTACCAGACAGCCAGTCTTACTTTTGAATTTACGGTTCCGGATTTCGACGACAAACTCAATGCTCAATACAGTTACATGGTTGAAGGCATCAGCGATTCGTGGTCCGAATGGCAGGACAATCCCTCCAAGGAATTCAGCTTACTTCCGGCGGGGAGTTATGTGTTCCGGGTAAGGGCGCGCAGCCTGTTGGGAGAGAACGCATCGGAAGCGACTTTTCCGTTCCGTGTTACACCGGTGTGGTATAAGACCAGGTTCGCGTATTTCATTTATACGGTGTTCTCGGCAGTACTTGCTTTGGTGATGTTCAGCGTCATTCAGAAGCGGATCGATACCGTCAGAAGGAAGACCCGGGCCGAGGAAGAAGAGAAACGAAAAGTCCTCGAGCTTGAGATCCAGCACATCAAACTCGAGCGTGAGAAAGCGGAGATCATCAAGGACAAAGAGATCCTGGAGGAGGACGTGATCCTGAAAAGCAAGGAGCTGGCGAACTACACGATGTTGCTCGTTCGCAAGCGGGAATTGCTGATCACGATGCAGGAAAAGCTGAACGATCTCCGGAGTCTTGTTCGTAACGACCAGGGCCGTCAGGGCGTACAGGAGCTGCAAAAAATGATCACGTTCAATTTGCAGAGCGAGGAGCACCTGAAAGTTTTTGAAGCCAACTTCGAGCGTGTCCATCATGAATTCTTCAAACAGCTCAAACGCGCTTTTCCGGATCTCAACAATAAAGAGCTACAGCTCTGCGCGTTTATTAAGATGAATCTCACCAACAAAGAAATCGCGTCTATATTGAATCTCTCCGTCCGCGGCGTGGAAAGTCAGCGCTACCGTTTAAGGAAACGTTTGGCGATGAGCCAGGAAGAGGATATGTCATCCTTCCTGGAAAAGCTCTACGCATCGAATGCGCCGGAGCTGACGGAATGAGTCGCGGCTGTGTATGGCACAGCCTTTCAGGGGCTTGGGCGCGGAATCGTCATCACATCCACCCCTGCATGCTCGCCGCGCAAGGAACTATATTCAAACGCATAAACTCCTGGTGAAGCTTGGTGACCTTGCGTCTTTGTGGCAAAAACGCGAATCTAATTTTTTACCGGATATTTAATGCAGGCGGCCGAAGGTGTTTCAAACACAAGCAATGTCGTACCTCATTGCCCGAAACAACATCCCAAAGAACTTATTAAATTCAATATTGATAAACTCCAGCTTGCTCTCCCGCCATCTCCAGATGTCTAAATTGGTAACAATTGTCATTCAGACCCTCCAGGATCAGGACCTGCCGGAATAGTTTACCGATTCCGGTTCCCTCCGGCGACCGCCTGTGGATTCTTTTATAATTAGGGTAATAACGTTTATTATAACCAGTAATTTCAAGGTCGGATCCATCCATAACCGACTCATGATCGTTCGTCTCATTCAAGCCCCAAAAATCGAAGTACGCAATTCCCCTCTGAAAATTTTGCCAGGCTTTGTCGTCAACTCTCTTTCGTCGATGATATACCAAATCACATTTTCCAGACTGATCCCAGCTTGTTTTAAAGACCAGCAGGTCAACCAGGATAGTGTCTTTTCTTTTGCCAATGGTAATATTGATTAGGGTATCACAAAATGATGCCTTGTGGGAGAAACAGTATGCTTCGGTGAAACCAATTGCGCTAAGGTGTTTGGGGTACTTGCAGCCGGGACGTTTAAATTCGCGGACCTGTTGTAGAGATGTTGCGAGGTAATCACGCTCCCTGCTTAGATATGCTGTGTCGTTGTCATAATACGCTTTCAAAAGCCTCATGTACATCTCAGTTTTGTCATAACCGGGTTGCATGGAGTCGACCAGCGCAAAATATTCTTTCATTATCCCATCTCGTGCCGAAAGTTCTCCTGAGTAGTTTGTACAGGAGAAGCCAAAAAAAATGAGTCCGAAGGTCAAAAAAAGATAACGCATAGACTGGTCAAGGTTAGGTTCATTCAAAATATAGAACGGTTGATTGTCGGAATTCTTGCCTGTGAAATACCTTATCGGTCTTAAGTTCAAAGCGACGGAACGTTCGCGAGACCCACGCGAACGATTCCACATCGCTGCCCTCAAGGGGCAAAATCTATCGACGCAGGGTGCAGCCCTGCGTTATTTGAACACGATAGTCCTCAAGCCCTGAAAGGGCGAAATGGAATTCCCCTTTCCTTTGGCTCGAATCCGCCATGCATTGAAGCCGGGGCTGCGCCCGGTCTAGTATTTAATTGCCTAAATAAGCGTACTTAAGTTTCTTTTTAAGGCCTCCTGGAAAAACAACAGTTTTAGTCCATTCAAATGGAGCCGCTTTTTTATTGTACGCCTTTTGGAAGTTAACTATGGC
>Ga0196981_1000191_pt1 | contig 43236 bp, 70 predicted proteins | sample S3_2013CmetaG_FD_155462 | JGI IMG/M metagenome (GOLD analysis project Ga0196981, IMG submission 155462) | Soil microbial communities from Anza Borrego desert, Southern California, United States - S3_20-13C | ecosystem: Environmental > Terrestrial > Soil > Desert | place: USA: California... | reverse complement strand
CCTCGCCGATGCGTCGACATACTCGCGCCAGGCCTCGAGGTAGCGCCCGCGCGGAATGCCGAGGACCTCGGCGAGCTGGGGCGCCTTGGCGCGCGGCGGCAGCGCCATGCCGCGCTCCCAGTTCGACGCGAGCTGCTGAGCGTTCTCGAAGTCGTAGCCGAGAGCGCGCGCCACGTCGCTCTGCGTGAGCCCGGCCTTGCGACGCGCGGTGGCGAGGAACTGGCCGAAGCGTTGGCGGGGGGTCATGTCGTCCCCTCCCTCTCCGTCAAGACCTCGTCCGTCACGTCCTCCATCACGAAGGTGTCGCCCTCGACGCGGAAGCGAGTTGTCCTCCCCATCTTGATCAACTCCCCCAGCGTCTCGCGCGCGACGCTCGTAAAGACGTTCGGGTGCTCGGCGACGGCGCGCTCGAGGGCGTCGAGGCCGGCGGGTGTGACCTTGCTCATGGCGCGCTCCTCTCTTCGCTCTCCGGCTCTCCCGCCGCGATCGTCGCCGCCGTTACGCTCGCCGCCATCCTCGCCGCCATCCTCGCGTGGTGCCGCGCTGCCTCCGGCGAGATGTCGAGCGCCACCGTCTCCTCCTCGTGGGCGATGCGACGGCCGGTGTTGTCGTAGATACGGACTTGGACTCTCACTCCGCTGCCTCCTCCACCGTCGCCTTCACCGTCTCCGCCTCGGGGACGGGCAGGTGGGCAGTGAGCCAGAAGCGGCGCTCCTGCGGTCCCTCCGGCCCGAGGCAGTCCAGGGCGGTCCCCATGCTCTCGTCGGCTTTGTCTGCCGAGTGGCCGTGCGCGGACCACTCACCCTTTTCGCTCACCACCACCGCCACCCGCACTTGAACTAGCTTGGTCACAGATCCCTCCCTCCCTCCGGCCAATTGCTCCGCGTCCAATCCTCGGCGCGCCTCTTTCTCTCCCTCCGGTTCCAGACCCGTAGCGCCTTCGCCTGATCGAGCTCCGGCGCGGTCCTGATCCCGCAGTCGAGGCACGTGATGCCGACGCGCGGCGGGAACGTGTCGTCGTCGCTGTAGTGGCCGATGTTGCGGCTTCGGCAGCATGGACAATCCTTCGGCTTCTCCGCGTTCACTGGCTCACCTCCGGTCTGCGCAGCGGCACGACAAGCGCAGGCTTCTTGGGGTGCCTCTGCGGGGGCGGCGGACACTGGTCCGTGATGTCGACGACGGCATAGACGCGGTCCCGGTGGACGAGTGGGATGCAGCGCTGGCAGGCGACCCGCATCGCGCCCATGGCGACGGCGTGGCCGAAGCTCGCGAGGAAGATCCCGAGCGCGATGCTGGCGACGATGATTAGAAATGCGAGCATCAGAGTTTAAAGCCTCCACGGTTCTTCTTCGCCTTGCGGCGCATCTCGGCAGTTAGGCGGTCCCATTGCTTGCGCAGCTTCGCAGGGCTCTGGATCGCGATGCTCCAGAACGGGTCGCCGGTGGCGTATTGCATCACCTCGCCGATCCGCCGGTACGAGAGCCCATCGGCCTCTCGCATGAGCCGGAAGACGTTCGCCCAGGCGTCGAGGTCGGCGCGGTGGATCCGAACGGCGTCGGGGTTGTGTCTCGCGATGTGCGCCTGGAAGCACGCGGCGAGCTCGCGGTCGAGGGGATCGAAGCGGGGTGCGGCCCGCGCTCGCTTGGGAGGGGGGGGCTCTGGGTCACGGACGAGAGCGATGACCCCAGAAGCGCCCGGCGCGTCCGTGACGCGACGCTCTTTGACTGCAGAGGACAAAGAACAGGAAGAGGAAAAGGAAGAGGGCAGCGGTTTAGCAGCGCTCAAGCACTGCTTGTCGTCTGCTTCCGGCTCTGCTTCGAGTTCTGCTTCAAGCAGAACTTCGTGCTCAGCAGCTTCGCGCTCGGCCGCCATTTTCGCGGCCTTCGCCTTCCCGCCTGCGCTGGCGCGGCGGATGAAGTTGTCCAACTTCTGAAGCTGCTTGGGATTGCCTACGATGAAGAAGCTATCATCGCTGCGGGGCTCGAGGAAGTGGATGTGGTCGGTCTCGTCGTCGGAGCGCTCCTTGCGGGAGCAGCAGAGGGCGATGAAGCGGTCAGCGTGGGCGGGTTCGATGCAGGCCCACTCGAGGACGAGGCGGCGCTTGATAACGCTCTTGCGGGCCTTCTGGGCGGCCTCGTAGAGCTTCGCGATCCGGCCGGCAGCGAGCCCGCGCGGCCAGTCGAGCTCGGCGTCGATGATCTCGGCGCGGGCGAAGGCATCGGACTTCAGGAGGACCGTCATGCGGGCCTCCGGACTCGTTGCGGAGCTCTAGCTAAAGGGATTTCGAGCGACGGATGCACAGCGTTCCGCTCCTAGTCCTGTGAGGACGTGAAGCGAGAACGTGACGGATAGAATGCCCGAGGGAAAGAGACCTGGCCGCTTCTATCGATCGAACAAGTGGTGCGAGTACGTGACGAACGAAGAGCGGTTAGGTCTTGGGTCGTATCTAGCGACCTCCCAGAACCCACGCAAGCGGATTCTTGCGGCCGCTAGATCACTGCTTCTCGGCGTAGACCGTCGTGCTGAGAGTCGTCGGCCGGTCCGCTTCTGTCTCTCCGGACTGCACCGTGTTGTCGCCCGGGATGTATCGCCTCATCGTCCCAATCTCCTCGACTTTGACGATCGTGTAGGTCACGGCGTCGCGCTTCGCCGGAGCAGAGTCGGGGTCCTGTGCTTTGTCCGTGACGTCCTGCGTCACCCCCACTACCCAATTGGTCATCCCATAATACGCTTCGGCGTTGGCTTCTGCGACGACCTCGGCGGAGAGGAGCTTGGCGGAGAGACGTCTCAGTGTGAAGTTGATCTTCTTGACGTCCGTGATGCCTTCAGCGTCGCCTACGACTGCGAAGGTTCGCTCAAGCTTCTCAGTGGAGAGCGGTGCCAAGCACTTGGAGTCGGAGTAAAGCGTCGAATCCACGGTCATCCGAAGGCCCTTGAACGTCAAGGTTGCGTTCGTGTTGATGCCGTTGTCGAGATACATGCAGCTGGTCTTCCAGATGCCTTCAAGCTCGGTCGCGGGCTGCCTTTCACCTTCGTCGAGCGCCGCAGCCGCCGCCGCAGCGGCAGCGTCGGTCGCTGGCTTGTCACCTTCCGCCGGAGCTGTTGGCGACTGCGCCGCGGGAGCATCGTCGCCATCGTTTTGCTTCGCCTCGCCGCACGCGAGGATCGCCATTGCCAGGAGCACACCGCCGAGAAATCGCATAGAGTACCTCCCCGGGCCGCTGATGCGACCATCGCCGCCGTTTCGGAGGTCAACGACCAAAAGTTTAGGCGAGCATGCTGGTATCGCCAATTTACGCAGTTCCCTCGGAGAGAACGCGGAAAAGGGATTCACCGGCCCCGTGACAACAGCCAGTCAGCCAGTCTAAGACGCGCAGCCCATCGGTCGGGCGCGAATGCGCGGAGCGCTCAGGGGGTGGGACCTGGAGTTCTGGACGGCGAAAATCGAAGACGTCGAGCTACTCTTTTTCGGAGGGGTCCTTCTTGCCCTTCGAGGCGCGGGCGGCACCGAGCTGGATCCCCAGGTTGTCGAAGAGCTGGCGCGCCGTCTCGATGTCCAGAACGACCCCCGGCTTCTCCGGAAGGTGCGCCGCCATAAGGACGACGGGATCGACGCCGAGGGCCCGGCCTAGGGCGATGAGCTTCGGCTCTCTGGGCCAACTTTCGCCGCGCTCGATCGAGAGCAGGTAGGCTGGCGACAATTTCGCATTGCGCGCGAGGGCGTTGAGCGACAGGCCGCGTGCCTCCCGTATGCGCTTCGCGTTCTCTCCAAGGCGTTTGGCCAACAGCCCCACCGGCATTAGCTCCGGCCGAATAGAATGGCCGGGCTCTGATAGCACCTTGGGAGGCGAGAAAGCACTAGCGATCATAGGGTGTTAGACCAGCCTGAATGATTTTGTTTGCGCTAACCGAATGACTCCGCTAGAAGGGATCCGCGAGTCCGTGACGGATAGATGCCCAATAGCTTGTCGATATCGGTGACTTAGGCTGGCGCCTGGGGAGCCGTGGGCGGGGTCGCCGGTTGGCTTCTCCCGCCCCGCAATAAACCGGCACACGCCGGCTCCGTAAAGGGGCTTCGTCATGACCGCAGCACAATGTCTCCACGCGCAGACCGACACAGCCTCTCCGCCCCCTCCTGACCCTGACCAAGGCCCTGACTCGCCGAGTCGCTACAAAGAGCAGGACGTCCACATCCGTATGTCGCCGGCCTTCAAGAAGCAGCTCATCGAAGAAGCGAGGCGCGCTCGTGCGAAGACGCTCAGCGCTTACTGTCGCAGCCTCATCGCTAGCCACCCATCTCGAGTCGGCGGAGGCTGACCGCGTTGCGCCGCCGACGACCGCTCGTTCCCGAATGCAGCTGTTCCATGGACCTCCTCCCCCACGCAGACCCCTGGCAGCACGCGCACGACTGCGCCGTGCTCCTCGACTGGAAGCTATCCGAACACGCCCGCGAGCTCGAAGACGACGAGAGGCGGGCCGAGAGACGTCGCGAAAGAACAGAGAGGGAGAGACCATGACGACGACAGCTCAACTTGCATCGGTGCCCGCGCCGGAGTCCTACTGGGCCACGATGAAGGACCCGGCCCGCATGTCGCTGGCGGAGCTTCTGCAGCTCCTCCGAGCGATTGACGAGGGCGCGGTCGAGGCGACGAAGGAGCGCATGACCGAGCTCGCTGCAGCCCTTCCTGGCAAGGTGGATGACCACGTGCTAGGCGTCCAGGAGCTGCGCGGGGGGGCGGCCGCGATCCGGGAGCTAGTGCGCCCTCACCTCGACAAGGCGGCCGAGCTCGAGGCCGAAGCGGAGAACCTCGATGCCGAGGCCTTCGCCGAGATCGCGACCGGCGCCGTGACGAAGCTCCCGGGCAGGGCCTTCCGGCTCGCGGTGAAGGAGTCGTGCCGGTGCGTGCCGCTCAGGCCGGCGCCGACGGATGACGACATGATGACACATGGCAGCTACGTGCGCGTAAAGCTGGAGTGGGACAAGAACGCGCTGACGAAGGGCCTTAAGGGCGCCGACCCCGCGGCCAAATCTGCGGCCCGATTCGAACTGCAGCGCTCTTATGAGTGGGAGGCGAATACGCCATGACTGCTCTCACCGTTCGTACCCATCAGGCCTCGTTCGATATCGCGCCGTCCACCTGGGCGATCCTGAAGGAACAGGCGGGCATGCTCGTTCGCTCTGGGTTCCTCCCGGTGTCGGTGAAGACGCCCGAGCAGGCGGTCACGATCATGCTTAAGGGCCGCGAGCTAGGCATTCCTGCGATGCAGGCCTTCAGCCACATCCATGTCATCAACGGCAAGCCGACGATTTCGGCGGAGCTGATGCTGGCATTGATCTACCGCGAGTGTCCCGGCGCCAAGATCGAATATGTGCGCTACGAGGCGGACGGCTGCACGATCAAGGCGACGCGACCAGGACATGCACCCTCGACTTTCAGCTTTACGCGCGCCGATGCGGAGGCAGCGCAGCTGCTCGTGAAGGACACCTGGCGCAAGTTTCCGCGCGCGATGTACCGGAGCCGTTGCATTTCGGAGATGGCGCGCAGCGTCTTCCCGGACTGCATCATGGGATGCAGCTATACGCCCGAAGAGATAGACCCGGACATTCGCCTCGGCGAGGACGGAGCGATCGACGTGACGCCATCGCGACCGACGCCACCCGCTCCGTCCGCCACGAGCCAAGAGTCTCGCGAGGAGTCCGAGGCGACAACCGACGTCCCCTTTGAAGGCCCGCCCGCCGATACTCCCGCGTCCTCAAGCGAACGCCCGCGCACCGGCGGCGGGGTTCTCTTCACGGGCACGGAGCCCGAGCGGCGCCTTGCGATGGCGCAGCTCCGAGCCAAGCGGGTTCCCGAGAACCATTGGGAGACCGTGCTGAAGAAGATGGTGAACCGACCGAGCGGCGAGATCCACGCCGTGATCGCGGAGGTCACGGCGCAGTGAACGAGAAGACGTGCGCCACCTGCCGCTTCTGGGAAAGCGTCGACCGCGATCTCGACGAGGAGGCCGAGTGCCCCGTTCTGCAAGCGACCGACGCTCTGACGACGATGCCGCGCAACGCACGCGTCTTCACGTCGGCGAACCACTGCTGCTCGCAGTACGAACGGCTGTGGTCGCAGATCTGGGCGGAGGAGTCGAGGCCGTGACGGGATCTGCCGTGATTCACTCCGCCGAAGCCCCCGAGTTCAAGCGCCTCGCCCACCGCGCCTACCGCCGCGCGAAGCGTTGGGGTCGGTTCAGTGTGCCGGCCGGCTGCGAGGACTGCGGCAAGCCCGGGCGGCTCGTCGGGCACCATGACAACTACCTGCGACCGCTTGCGGTCCGGTGGTTGTGCCCCGCGTGCCACCTGGCCTGGCATCGGAGGGCGACGCATTGACCCAACAAAGCCGGCGGGCTCCGCGACGAGAAAGTGATTGATCCATGCCCCGCAGGCCGCCGGACTGCCTGCGGGGTTTTTCCAAAAGAAACGAAAGAGGAGACCTGAGGCTTGAAGCACATTGTGATTTTGCAGCGCGGTTGGGTCGTGGTCGGTGATTTCTCGCAGGACGGCTCTCAGTGCTATGTCCGCAACGGACATGTCGTACGCCGGTGGGGGACGGAAAAGGGCCTTGGCCAGCTAGCCTCGGAAGGCCCGCGCCCCAACACCGTTCTCGATCCGACTCCCGAGATGACGTTCCACGAACTCACAATCGTGGCGCGGTTGCAATGCTCGGAGAAGTGGGACCGCGTATGAGCGCTGCCCCGAAGGTTCTTCCGACACCGGACCCGGAAGGGTTCGGTGTTCGCTTCGGCTACGGCGACGGCGACGGCTACGGCTACGGCGACGGCAACGGCGACGGCAACGGCGACGGCAACGGCGACGGCAACGGCAACGGCTACGGCTACGGCGACGGCAACGGCAACGGCAACGGCTACGGCTTCGGCTACGGCTACGGCAACGGCAACGGCAACGGCTACGGCGACGGCGACGGCTACGGCTAAGGCTTCCATTGCGGAGGAGAAGACATTGGAACGCGAATTTTTGATGCAGTTCTTCAGCTATGCGCATCTTCCGGAACACCTCCAGGTCGTCAGCCGGCCATTCGGTGAGCTCGCCGAGAAGATCCACGCGGAATTGCCGCGCAACCCCGAGCGCACCGTTGCGCTGCGGAAGTTGCTCGAGGCGAAGGACTGCGCAGTGCGCGCGCTACTTGCGAAGGTCTCGCCCGCCGTTGGCACTGAGGTCAAGACTTGACCCTGCTCTATGTCGCTCGCCTCCCGGGGGAAACGTATGGGAGGCAGAGTCCGTCACGCGGCCCGTCCGATGCGCCCTCCTCACTCCATCGCGCTATCCCGGACGGGCCGTCCTTTTCCTGCAGTCGGAGGTGAGATGCTGGTGATCTTGCGGAGCGTTGAGGTGGTGGGGCCGTATGCGTTGCACCTGCTCGGCGTGGCGTTGCTCCTGAGCATGGCGGCGTTTGCGTGGGCGCATCGGGCATGAAGCTCGTCGAGATGCGGCGGATTGCGGAGGCATGCGTCACTAACTTTGAAACAGGCGCCTGGACGATTTGTGACGACCGTTTCGTCTCCACCTTCTCCCCCCCCCGCGTGCTCAAGATGCTCCAGGTCATCGAGGCTGCCAAAGAGATCGACAAGTGGATGGCAAAGTACGGGACCGCGCCGTGCTCCATCTCCGAGGCCGAGCGGCTGCATACCGCCCTCTCCGCTCTTGAGGCTGACGATGAATGACCAGATCCCGTGCCAGGCCTGCGATCCAGAGGCGGAGACCGGGTGCTCCGTCTGCGGCGGCTACAAGGTCGTTCTGGCGCGCGGGATGTGCAGCGGCTGCGGCACTCGCTACTGGCATCGTCCTGGAGTCTACACGTCGTTCGACGGCAAGCGCTGGCGCACCTTCGATGGGCTGGAGATGGTGTGTCGTCCCGAGGCGACAAGGTGTGCGGCGTGCGATGCGCGCCTCCAAGGCTCCCCCGATGCCTAAGGCCCCCAAGAAGAAGACGGTGCCGCGGAAGCCGCAGAACTTCGGCCAACTGATCGACCCGATGTGGGCGAGGGTCTTTCGAGACAGCTCGGAGTATCAATTCTGGTGCGACCTTCAGATTCGAGGCGGATCGCCCGCCGAGGCCCGCCGCCTTGCGGCGTGGCTACTGAGCTTCGCCGCCTGGGCCGAGTGGAAGCGGGAGAGGGATGATGCCTAAGGCCCCCAAGAAGAAGGCGCCGCGGAAGCCGCGGCCTCTGGTTCTCTACGGCGGATTTAATAGTGCGTGGTCTGAGGCAGGGGATTCAGATCCGTTGCGAGCCTACTTTGACTTGCAGGGTGGGCACACGCCAGGGGAATGCCGACGCATTGCAGCGTGGCTCCTTCGCTTTGCGGAGTGGAGTGAGTGGATGCGGGAGAGGGACGATGCGAAGCGTTGAGGAGTTGATCAGGCTATCTCGGACGTACGGTCGGGACGACAAGTACGGCTCCGGAGACATCATCAACGAGCTAGCCGACGCCCTCGCCGCGCTGCGGTCGGAGAACTCCGAGATCAGGAGCGCCCTCGCCAAGATCGAGCACCACGTCAACGAGAACACGGTAGAGAACGAGGTCTACGAGAGCGTCGTGGCGGAGCTGGAGAAGCTCCGGGGCGTGGCGGAGGACGTGCGCGCCTACTTGGAGACGGCTAAGAACTGGCCTGTTGGTCTCGGCATAGCGTCCCAGTACACGGAGCGGTTTGAACGATCCATCGCCGACCTCGATGCCGGGAAGGGGGAGAGGTGAGTCTCAGGACATGTAACGCATGCGGCTGGGTTCACGTGGGCGTCTCTCGCGCCTCGGCGGAGGAGCAAATCCGGACCTTCAACGAATATGTCCAGTCGATCGACCCCGAGACGTGGAAGCTCTATTGGGGCAGCCGTCTTTCCGAGATCAGCGAGTACGAGCGGTGCCTAAACTGCGGCGGTAGCTACCAGAACTTTCGCGAGGCGAAGGGCCGAGATTGCCCGTCAGGCTGCACGCTCAATCCGATCATTGAGGAGTCGCCATGACCCTCTCCGACGAGGAGCTGCGGGAGATTGAAGCGTTCTCCACGTCTCAGCGGTTCTCCACGCTCGCCGCCAGAAGCTGCATGCGGAGTCTCATCGCCGACGTGCGGCGGTTGAGGGCGCTAGTCGAGAAGCAAGTGCAAGTCTACTCGGAAGCCATGGACGACCTAGACGACACCGAGAAGCAAAGAGACGCCGCCCAAGCCCTCGCCGACGACTCCGCCAAGCGCCTCAAGCTAGCAGAAGACGTTTGCAAGGCGGCCGAAGCCTTCGTCTACACCGACGACGATGCTGGTAGCGACGTGACCTATGCCGCCTTCAAGAAGGCCGTCGAAGCCTGGCGCAAAGGGAGCGGGAAGTGAGCCTGGCGCACTGGCTCGATCGGCAAGCAATGCTCTTCCTCGTCCTCTGGCACGCGTGCATCCTCGCGATCGGTGGGCTCCTCGGGGTCGCGTGGTGCGTGTGGCGGCAGGGGCGCCGCGCTCGATGAGAAAGCTATCCACAGGAAAATAGTTATCCCCAGGGCCGCCAGCGCCTGCCCCGATGCTACGCTCGAGCGATGGACCCTCGTCACTTCGACGACATCCTGGACCGGCTCAAGGTCGCACGCGAGGCCCTCGGGCGCTACCGCGAGAAGTCCCGCGTCGCGCTCGAGCTCTACTACAAGGTCGCCGGCGCTGAGCGTCTCGTCGAGACGCTGCGGTCGCGTGTCCGCGAGGTGGCGAGTCTGCTGGCGCGCCATCCGAGCTGGGAGAGCTTGCCACTTGCCGTCCGGGACGAGCTGGCGCCCTACCTGAAAGAGCTCGAGGCCGAGGAGCGGGCACGCTACGTGCCGCCCAAGCCCCCTCCTCCGCCCTCGCCCGCGCGCAAGCTCGACGCGCCCTGGGACTGAGTATTCGCGCGCGGCATTCGCGGCTTACGCGATTTCGCTAAAGTGGCGCCATTTCTCTCCCGATATGGTATACAAAAGGAGGGAATAGTGTGGCATTCGAGTGCGGCCATGAAAAGAGCGAGCGGACTATGGTTTCTAAGAAGAAGGCGGTCAAGAAGAAGCCGCCGCCAACGTCGAGCGACGAGATCGCGGAGGCCTTCGACCGCGGCGACGTGAGCGACGATACCGATCCCGAGAAGGTCACGCAGCGCGTCAACGTCGACTTCCCGCTCTGGGTGGTGAAGGCGCTCGACGAGGCGTCGGATCAAATCGGCATCACGCGCCAGGCGCTGATCAAGACCTGGATCCACGAGAGGCTGCGACAGGAGATGGCGAAGAAAAGCATCGTTTGAGGAACCGATAGCGAAGGGAGAACAGCATGGCCCGCTTCAGCTTCTGGACCCCCGAAGGCTTCTACCTCGGCGAGACCGTCGCCGCCGACCTCTGCGTCGCGGCCCTTGATGTGGGTATCAATCTTTCCGACCTCGCCACGGGGCGGGTGCGCTACGAGCGCGAGGCCGTGTCCTCCTGACGGAGGGCGATACCCGGACAAATTCGGACAGCCCAAGCCTTCCACGCCTTCCGGCTGCTAAACTACCACCAAGGCTCTCCCCCGCAGCATTCACCGCCGATCCATGGAAGGATCGACGATGGCCCGTTCCTCCGATCTCGCGGCTGGACCCAAAGTCCTCTTGTTCGACATCGAGACGGCGCCGCTCCTCGCCTACGTGTGGCGACTCTGGGAGAACAACGTCGCTCTGAACCAGGTCCATACGGACTGGTACGTCCTCAGTTGGGCTGCCAAGTGGCTACACGCGCCCGACGTCATGTACATGGATCAGCGGTTTGCCGAGAACATCGAGGACGATGGCGCCATCCTGAGAGCGCTCTGGGAACTCCTCGATGCGGCTGACGTCGTGGTCACGCAGAACGGCAAGAACTTCGACCAAAAGAAGCTCTTCGCCCGCTTTCTCTTGAATGGCTTCCAGCCTCCCTCGAGCTTCAAGCACATCGACACGCTCGAGATCGCAAAGCGCCACTTCGGCTTCACGAGCAACAAGCTGGAGTACATGAGCGACAAGATCTGTCGGAAGTACCGGAAGCTCAAGCATGGGCGCTTCCCCGGCTTCGAGCTCTGGCGCTCCTGCCTTGCCGGCAAGCTGTCGGCTTGGACCGAGATGGAGCGCTACAACCGGCGCGACGTCCTGGCGCTCGAGGAACTCTGGCTAAAGCTCGCGCCCTGGGATGGCGCGGTCAACTTCAACCTCTACCACGACGATGCCACGCACATTTGCCGGTGCGGCGGCGCCGACTTCAAGAAGCAGGGTTGGTTCTATACCGAGACCGGGAAGTTCCAGCGCTACCGGTGTCGGGCATGTGGCGCCGAGTCCAGAGACCGGAAAAACGCCTTCTCGAAGGAGAAGCGTGCTTCCCTTCACGCGAGGACCCGGTGATGCGGGTGCCTGTTCTGGTGCCTCTAAACTCGCACTGCATCCCGGTCCGCTACCTGAAGGAGCTCGAAGACCCGCAGGACTTTGGCGACTTCTGTCCTGAGGAAAAGATAATTCGAATTTCTAAGACGCGGAACAAGTCCGCGCACCAGGTCTGGCTGACTTTCTGGCACGAGCTTGGCCACGCGGCCTTGATGCTGTCCGGATGGGGACGCGTTCTTACAGAGGAGCAGGAAGAGGCCGTCGTGGCCGCACTTGAGTTCGCTTGGGGACCACTCATGCAGCTAAATCCCGCGGCGCCCGGCGTCCGCTGGCGAGAAGTCGTGTTCCCCTTCGAGAGCTGAACCCAGTTATACTGACAAAAATCCTCCGGAGATCATGGATGAACTCCTCGCCCTACGCCGGCACGACGCCGGTTCTCTGCTGGTATCGTGTCTTCCGGCGCGACCGCCACGCAGGACGGATCACGTTCGAAGACGGCACGATCATGGTCCACGCCCAAAGGAGCGAGCACCTGCCGCACGAGGTCGAGTACGCTGTCAGGGCTCTTCCGCTACCACGCTGGGCCCAGAAGGTAACGCACGTGCAGCTTACGCACTACCTACCGCGCTGCGGACACGCAAATTTCTAGCTGTGCGTGCCAGAAAGGAAGAAGCCGCGCTCGGCTTCGCGGCGCTTCTTGAGCCCCCTGACAACCCGCCCGCCCGACCTATTCCAGACCAGGAACTGATCGGCGGCCCCCAGGAAATCCCCGGACCGCAGACGCTTAAGCAGAGTCGACTCCCGGAAGGCGTCGAGTCCGATATTGAAGGCAAGCGACACGAGCGCGTCGAAATGCCACTGCTGCAGCGGCACGCCGTCGCAGTATCGGGTAACGCCGCTCTCGAACTTGCGCACATCGTGCAGCAGAAGCTTCTCCGCCGTGCGCTCGTCGATCTCCATGCCGGGGTAAACGTGCTCACCCGTATGGCCGTATCCAATCGTGGTGACGCCGCCGGGGCAGATGTAGGCCTTGAGCTCGCAGCCCTCGAAGCTCTTCAGCATCGCGATGCCGGCCTTGCTGAGCTTCATCAGTTCCCCCGGAAAGGACGGGGCCAGCCACGTGCGCTCCCCCACGCACGCGGCTGACCCCTGATTGTTCAAGCTGCGATGCCGCGGCGCTCGTCAAAGTCCGTCTCGTAGGCGAAGAGCGGGCAGACCTCGCCGAGCGTGGTCTTTTCGGTGGCGTTGAGGTTAAGCGACTCGAGCTTGGCTTTGCAGGCGTCCCGCAGCTTCGGGATCTCACGCGCCACCTTGAGCGGCGAGAGGCGCTCCCACTTGCCGAAGATGCGCTCGAAGAACGCGGCGAGCTCCGGCAGCTTGATGATGAGTTGAATAATCGCCACGAAGAGCGGAATCAGAGCGACCATGATTCACTTCCCCCCGACGACGATGACGACCATCCCCGGCGGCAGGTAGAGCGCCTTGCCGGCCTTGTTCTTCGCGAACCAGCCGCCCGAGGTCGGGTCGTCGCGGAACTCGGTTACGCGCCAGAAGCGGCGGTAGAAGAACTGCTCAGGGGCCTTGTACTTGATGCGCATTGCACTCCTCCTCAGGTGGATCGTTCTCGAAAAATAGGTGACCAGCCAGCAGCCCAAACAGGAACGGGATCACGCTGAAGCGCTGGCCCCAGGTCTTCAGCGTCCACGAGATCGTCGCCTTGTAGCCGCGACTCGCAAGCAGCCAGACGTCGACCGCGGTGATCGCCGCGACGAAGGCGACGATGATCCAGACGGTCAGGGTTGCTTGCGGCATGTCGCCCCCCCGTTCTGATCGCGTTCGGCCAGCTCGTTCTCCTCGGTCCAAGCCTCGATGAGCAGCGCGGCGAGTGGAGACTTCTTCCAGCCGACCCGCTCGCACTGAGCCGCGAACCGCTCGGCAAGGTCGGCCTTGAGGTAGATCTTGAAGTCGACGCAGCCCTCGGGCTTCTTGGTCACAGCGGCACCACCTTGACGTTCTCGACAACAGGCAGCATGGCGAGATCCTCCTTTCGCTTGTCGTGGGCGATGAGGCGCCCGCGCGCCGGGCCGGAGCGGGCGCGAGGGGCGCAGGAAACTTGGGACGAGATCAGGCGGCCTGGCCGAGGGTCTCCGTGAGCGCCGTGAAGGCCTCAAGCGCCTTCGTGGTGCAGGTGGCGAGCTTCGTCACCAGGGTCTCAACCTCGGCGGCGTCGAGATCCTTCATCTCGGCCGGCACGAGCTTGACGCCGCGCACCGCCTCGGCCTGAGCCTTCACCGGCCCCAACGCATGGCGGAGGTCGAGGATGCCGAGCTTGCGGTCGGCGCAGGCTGCAATGACGCCGTCGAAGGTCGATTCCGCTGCTACGAGGACGTCGAGCGTTTCTTTAATCCCGAGAGCCATGGGGTATCCCTCCCTAGATTTGAAAGCGGCGGACGACCGTGTCCGCTGCAAAGACGAAGTGGACGAGCTTGTAGACCTCTTCGGCTCCACGCACGTATTTGGGCGGCGCGTAGGCCGGATTGAGCAAGAGGTCGAGAGCAGGCCCCATGTCCCCGGTGTAGACGCCGTAGGCCGCTTGAAAGAGGGCGTCCTGCGGGTTGTCCTCGGCGTTGCCCTTCAGCGTTAGAAACATGTCGTGCTGGATGCCGCCGGCGACTTCGCCCTGAAGCAAGACCCCGAGCACGGCGATATGCCGCTCATAGTCGGCGCCGCCGGGCACGTAGAGAGCGGGTAGAAAGCGGTACTCCGGACGATCACTGGTGAGGGCGGCTAGCATGCGCCCGAGGAGGCCTTTGAGGTTGGCGCGCATGTCGGTGCGAGAGCGGTCGCCGCCGCCCATGACCCAATCGTGCCGCTCGCCGTATTCCGCTAGGCGCTGCGCCGCGTGTCCGTCCTTCCTGCGCCACGTGGCGTAGAGGTAGCCGGTCAGCATGTCGCGCGAGATCGTGCTCTTGCTACCCTTGTCCTCGCCGTCCCAGCAGGGCGGCCTCGGGCGCCGGTGCATTTCGCCAGGGCTATACTCGGCGAGCTCGAGATCAACCGACTGACCCGCGGCCGCTGCAAGTCCGGCCCATAGGAGCCCGTCGCAGTCGGTCGCCGACGGCCAGCCCGTAAAGGGATCCGACGCCGCAGCGAGCTCCAGCCGCTCTCCCTCAAGACGCGCTAAGAGCAGCTCGACCCGCTCGTCTCGAGGCGTGGCCGGCTTCTCTTTGTGGCGGGGGATCTGGCCGCACGAGACAACGAGAGCGAGGGCGCCGAGGAAAGCCCATCCTGGGCCCCTCGGCACAAAAGGGAATCCCATCCTAGGATCCTTTTCGTGTTGAACGAATCTGCTGCGGTCAGACGATCAGGTACGTGAACGTAAAGTAGACGGTGTGGTTTGATGTGGTCTGGGACAGCCAAGCCATTGCCGCTCGGTTGTTGGTTGAGTCGGCCGAGATCCGCATCGACTCCGCTGTCCCGGAGACTTGGTCGCCACTGCTGCCGGCGCCGCCGCACTGGAAGGAGTTTGCAAAGTCTGAGGCAATGGGCAAAGAGATGCCGATCTCTGTACCCGTAGCTGCAGCCGCCGTCGGGTCTACGTCCAACTGTCCCGATATGGTGACCGTGTTCCCTACACGAAGGTACTGACACGCCCGCGGTGTACTGGCGGCGACGTTGCTGCCGTTCGTGAGCGTGGGCGTGTACGTCCCGCTCTCCGACATCAGACCGGTCGTATAGAAGTTGGTTCCATCGCAGACGACCTGAACGGTCGCATTCTGCGAGTAGATCGCGATCGAGCTGACACCATCGATCGTCCCGGACGACGGAGACACCGTGAGAGACCCGCCGCCGGCCGTCTTCTTAAAGAGAAACACGCGACCGGTGTTGTTCCCAGGGGTGGGAAGAGTGAAGGTTTGCGTGGAAGTATGCGTCCCGAGAAAGACCTCAAATCCGTCGGTGTCGAGAATGGTGTAGTCACCAGCCGCTGTCTTGACCCTCGCCGTATGTCTGGGAGCGAACGTCCTAACAAGTCCGCTGAGGGCGCTGGTCGCCTGGAGAGATCGGCCCAATGTGTGCCACTGCGTGCCGTCGCAGTGAAGCGTTGCGGAATCGTACTGGGCGCCGAGCGCAACAGTCGTGGTGCCATCGATCGTTTCCGACCCGGCGCCATCAATTGTCAGTGTTCCGGTCGTAGCGCCCGTATTCTTGATCGTCAGCATCCGATGCGTGCTTCCGGCCGCCGTCGGCAGGAAAACCGTGTAGCCAGCGCTGGTGTTGACGTTGACGAACAGAGTCCGGATCGAATCTGAGCCAGTGATCGTGTGACTCGCCGCTGTGCTCGCTATCTTCTGCCATGCCGAGCCGATCAGTATGTCGCTCGTGATCGTATTGAAGAACGCCACGTTCACGGCGTTGTTTGCGTTCACCTCGGCGCTCTTGGCCTTGGTGTTCGGAGCAAAGACCGTGTAGGCGCTGACGCTCAGGAATGACATGACGTGCTCTGCTCCCAAGGCGTTGGGACATTGGCGTTGTCGAACATCATCCAAGTCATCGCTTCACCCTTGTGCTGGGTGGAGATGTCTCCGAGGATCTTCGCGCACCTCCTGGACTGCTCATAGAATTTTAGCCTGGCGTCCTCGTCCTTCGAAATTTTGCCTAGCGCTCGGAAGCAGTTCATCAGCAGACCGAACACGTGTGGCCCATTGGGGCGGAGACGATTCGCTGTGTCCAGATGGCCTATAGCCTTTTCGTATTGGCCGTAGCGGGCGCAGATATCCGCCGTCAGATAGTGCGCGTCGGCATCGTTCTCGCATGCGGCGATGGCGGGTAAGCAGAAGTCTTTGTAGATGCCCTCGAACCCTCGCTCGTGGAAGCTCTTGCGGTTCATTTCGTAGTGCGCCGACCACGCTGGCGGGCAATTGGGCCAACGATCGATCACCTTCGAGAAGTCGCCCACCTGAAAAGCTTCCGAGGCTTCAAAGAGGCGCTCCAGGTGACCTCTGATCGTCGCCGGCGACTCGTGGAGTGGAGACCTGTCGTCCGAGCGCAGGGAGTCGTTGCGCTTCACGAGGTATGTTGCTTCGTAATAGGTGTCGTTCCTCTTGACCACCTCTCCGCCGCACACCTTGATCAAGCCCTCGAAGTGCTTGCGGGTCCAGGTATTGATGTGATTTGGGCTGTAGTAGTACTCGATGTCGAATCCCTGCTGGCCGAAATTCTTCATCTGCTCGAACCACAGCGGAACGGACAGGTAGAGGACGCCGTCCTCCTTGAGGCACGAGATGTAGCGGCGCAGCTCGATATCCGGGTCGAGGATGTGCTCGAGGCTCTTGTACGACGAAATCAGGTCGTACTTGCGGCTGTCATCGAACTCGTCGAGGGACTTGATCTGGAAGAGGTGCCACGCATTGCGGACGTACGAGGTCGTCAGCTCGACGCCAACAACGTCCGCACCGGGGAGCTGGTGTCTCGCCCAGTTTAGGAACAGTCCGAAGGCCGATCCAACGTCGGTGATTACGATGTCCTTCCGACCTGAAGCGCGCCATTCGTTGAAGAGTTCGGCGAGGAAGTGGGCGTGGTACTGAATCTTTCGCTCGCCCGTATAGATGCTCCCGACCTGCGGAGCGGAGCGATACTCCTTTTTGTAGTAGTCGATGATTTCGGATTTCGACTTGTAGCGGTCTGGATAGCTGATAAACCCGCATGCCTCGCATAGGGACATGCCTTCGGGCTTCTGCCGGAATTTGTCGACGTTCGTCCATTTGGTCGCTGCGGATCTGCAGATTGGGCATTGCACCCTCGGTTACCTCGCGTTCGAAAGATGGGTAGCCAAGCGCGTCAGCTCGGGCGCGCTCGCTGCGTGGATGGAGTCTCTGTAGACTCGGCCTTGAAACGACTGCCTGCCGAAGAGGTTGAAGTGCTTTTCGATCAGCCGGCAGCCAAAGTCGTCGATTGCGATTAGGCAGCTTATGACGCCACGGCAGTGGTCGGAGTAGCCGACAGACCTGTGGAGCGCGTCCTCGTATTCGAAGATCTCGAAGAACTCGACCCGTTCGGGAAGGTAGGGCGTGACGTACATGACGTGCATATTCGTCATGACGTCCCTGTTCTTCCAAAGGTGCGAGGCACTGCCGCTAGGGACAGAAACGATGACAGGATTCCGATCCTGGTCGTTCCATGTCTTGAGTTCTGCGTCTGACATCGAGCCGAACTGCCCGCCTGCGATCTTGTAGGGCTTGCCAGGCCAGTATGTCTTCAGTGCCTCATACTTCGGACCGAAGACCGAGAAGAAGACGGGAATGCCCAGCTGGCGGCCGTAGTCCTCAAGGCTCAAGTAGCCATCGAGGCCGAGGTCACACTGCCAATAGAAGTCACGCGGCATAGAGCCGCCGGTGAAGGTTTCGGGGTCAATGGCCTGAAACTTGGCGTAGGCAGCACCGCAGTCTCGAGCCGCTCGAATCAGCTCTCTTGCCTTGCCAATGTCCCCGAAGTGATGGTTGCCGATTTCGGCGATGAGGCCCGTAATCATCGGCCGTCTCGTAGGCGGTGAGCGACCATACCAGCGCACAAGTCATTCTTCGCCCACTCAAGGAGGCCAATCGAATCCGCTAGCGGTAGACCAGACGTGCACATCAGAACCGTCGTGGTTCCGCTTGTCGGCTGGAAGACAAGGGAGGCCTTACCTGGCAGAGAGTTCAGGAAATTCTGGATCAGCTCACGGGTTGTCGGCCATTCGTTTTCGAACCATTCCCTGTGAGCTTTGAGTCTCTCTTCCTCGGTGTTCTTTCCATATGACGGGATCCGCTTAACCTTGTCAGACATTAGTATCGAACCTTTCTGAGGAAGGTCTCCAGTTCGCGCTGCTTTCTACGCTTGTCCTCCAGGTGGTCCCGGTGGAGGGCCTTGTCGGAGCTTGTATAGAGCGGGTTAGCGTACTTCTTCCGGTGGATATCCCGCAGCGTGTTCTCGACCGACCGCTGGAGCCGAAGGAAGAGGACATTGACCCGCTCGGTGTTGAGCTTCTGCCGAACGAGGTCGTCCATACCCATCTGGAGGCGCCGCAGCACATCCGTGAGCCCCGGGACGTCGTCACTGTCGAGAGCCCTGCTCAGGAAAGCGTTCCACTCGCTGTGCGAGCCTCCGGCATAGAGCTTCAGGATGTCGATTGCTTCAGAGCGCACGACGCACCCCAACCAGTTCTTCGCCCAAAATTCCCTCTTCGATCTTGCGCGCGACCTCCAGACGCTCTTCGGTGCAGCTCTTGCTTAGAGAGCCGCTGCGCTGGCGATAGTAGAACGTGGGCTCCGTGAAGTAGCCGATCTTTCGGCCGGCCAACATCGCACGGCGGTAGAGGTCGAGGCCCTCGAAGTGGCGGAGACTGTCGGTGAAGCGCAGATAGTCGAGCGTTCGCTTCTTGAACATCGAGCCGCCGACATGGTGCTGCTCGCAGCCCTCCTGAATCCGCCCGTTCTTGTAGTTGTGGGGATAGAGGATATCGACGTTGGTCTGGTCCATGTAGCGCACCATGCGCTCCAGCACCTTCTCGTCCACAAAGTAGTCATCCGCGTCGAGACGGATGACATAGCGCCCTCTCGCCATTGCGTTGGCGACGTTCGAAGAGCTCGCGAGTCCCCGGTTGGCCTGATTTCGGACGACATGGACCCTGGGGTCCTTCCGATACCGTTCCATGTGCTTGTGGACCGGCGTGCGAACGGACCCGTCATCTAGCAGCAGGTACTCGAAGCTCGGAAGCGACTGGCCAAGAACACTCTGCGCGCAGCGGTCGAGGTACTCGACGTCTTCGTAGCTGCACGTGTAGACCGTCACGTCGGGAAGTGAGTTGGCTTGCGGCGCGTTGTCAATGACATCGACGATGCCAGTAATGCCGCAATCAGTCCCCGCCTTGGAGATGACGCGAGAGATCTGTTCCACGTCCTCGGGATAGTCGATCAAGAGACGCAGTCCCGAGTTGGGCTTGCGGCGACTGAGCCAGGTGCGGCTATACGGAAAGAGGGTGAGATTCGTAACCGAACGAGCTACTGACTCCACCGCGTAACTGATGTGCTCAACGTCCTTGAACGTTTGGTGGGCACGCACCAGGACATCCCGGGAGAAGATCTCGAACCCCATTCCCGGGATGAAGTTCGTCGAATAGAGGTAGTCGTTGCGGTTCTCGAGGTAGTAGTGAAGGAAGTGATCGACCTGTTTGTAGTTGATAAAGATCTTGTCGTGGTTGACTCGGATGATGTGATCAAGATCGTAGTGCTCGGCGGCGTCGTGCATTCGCTTGAGCGGGTCGCCCCTTACGCCACCAAAGAGAAAGACGGTCTTGCCGTCGAGATACAGCGCTAGGTTCCTGCGATAGGTCTCCACCTCATCGTCCGGCACAGCGAGATAGACCGATAGCCCCGTCGCAAGCAGGCGATCGAGTAGGTAGGCGAGTAGATACTTGCCCTTGATCTTGATGAAGGGCTTGTTCGGTAGCCGCTGCGAATCGGTGCGCGAGCACACGACGATGCCGGTCTTAGCCACCACGCTACGATCCCCAGGAAGGCGTAAAGCCCTTGTACGTCTCGAAGCTCGAGCAGTTCTTACACGGCGAACGCTCGAAGGCCTTGAGCGACAGCAGGTCCTCGCGCAGGCGCTTGGCGGCTTCCGAGTTGAAAATCTCAGAGACCGTCATGTCGCGGATGTTACCGAGCTTGAGCTCCTGGCGGATGTCCGGGCAGCAGGCCACCGCCGTACCGTCCCAATCGAAGATCAGACGCGCGTGGGCCTGGATGCAGGACTGGCGCTCCGAGTAGTCGCGCTCCCGGTGCTTGATCGCCGAGAGGTCCTTCGCGACCCGACCCTCGACCATGTCTCGGATCGAGATCAGGGCTGCGGGCCAGCGCTTCTTGGCCTCGCCCTCGATGTCCTCGTTGGCGTTGAGGCGAGTCCTCACGGCCTGGATAACGAGGACGTTGTCGCGGCCAGGCCAGTTGTAGAAGCGGTCAATATTGGCGGTCGTTAGGGCGTGATCCCCGCCTGCTCTTTGCCGCTCAAAGACCTCGGGTCGGAACGAGTCATAGCTGACCTTGACCTTAGTCTGGTCACAGAGGCCTTTGAAAATGTCGTCCCGCTTGGTGTCGAACTTGAAGTTCGAGTTGGTCAGGCGGTCGATAAAGGTCGCGCCAGCGGCCAGGCCCTTCGCCATGGCGGTCGCGGCCCCGAAAAAGGGGTTCATCGTCGACTCGCCGCGCCAGTTGAACTTGACCGAGTGGACGCCTAGATCAGCTGCCTGCCGCAGGATCTTCTTGATCGTCTCTGGCAGCATGAATTGCTGCTTGAAGGGCAGGTTCTTCTTGTCGGCGTGGTAACAGTAGCCACAGTGCTGGTTGCAGAAGCTCGACAGCTCGAGCGAGATGTCGACCGGGACAGTGAGGCCCAGGCTCGGGGCATTGAGGTACTTTTCGCGATAGGCCCGATAGGGCTCTAGCGGAGCTTTTCCCATTCAACCGTCCTTGGCTCTACTGCCAGGCCATCATGGCCTAGAGACCGGAGATTATTGCGCTTTATCCATCAAAGCTTACGACAGACGAAGCGCGACTCCAGATTATCGAGATTTATATTGATCGATATTACTTTAAAGGCAGCGTTTTGCAAAACGATTGCATCGCCACGGGAGGCATCCCAAGTGATGTCATCCCAGTCGCCGATGTCCCAAAACTCGTTTCGAGTCGAGAAGTCGGTCGCATCGTAGGTGATGTTCACTCGGTCTAGCAGGTTCAGGTGGGGAACGAGCGAGGTCGAGAAGTTGATCTCCTCCTTGAGCGAGGAGACCTGGTCGAAGATCGCGCCGGCGATGCTGGCGGCGGCGGCGCTGTTCGGGATCCAAAAGTTCTCGACCGAGAACGTTCGATGCCCGAGGTTCCAGGCGGTGTTCGAGCCGCTCACGGCGAACGACAGACCAGTGTTGACGAACGCCGCACTGGAGTTCGTGTTCTGAAATTTCACGGCCACGCGCGAATAGAAGTTCGTGAGCTTCTTGCCGTAACGGAAGATCCGCTTGATCGTGTGGCCGTACTCGGTGTCCGGCGCGTAGCCGACACCGAAGAAGGAGAATGTCGCCGAGGCACCCTCCGTCTTCGGAACCCACCTGAATTTTCCAGTCGGTGAGATGTACGCGACGTAGTTCTCGCACTGCCCCAGCTTCTCTACGACATCCCACACGGTCATCTGATAGAGATCGTCGGCCGTACTGGTGCTTAGATTTGCATAGACGTGGCTAGTAGAGGTGATCTCCCAGTAGCTCGTCGTGTTGTTGAAGAACGGTCGGAAAATGAAGCTCCCGGAGCCGTCCGTCTGGTCACGCAGCATTTCCATGTACTGGCTGGCCGAGACTCCGGTGCTGGTGTAACCCGTAATCAAGTGAGCCGGAAAGTCGCGGAATATCTGCGACAGAGGCTGTACGTTGAGCACAACCTCGTTCTCGTCTGAGGCGCCCATGTCGCCGGAGATGATCCCGACAAACACAGTCGGGTCCTCGGGGACGACGTCCATGCGATAGACGCCATCGCTCCCTAGCCAGCGGTGGTAGAAGCCGAGTTCGAGCTTAACGAGCGAGCGCTGCTGGTTAGCGTAGCCACTCCAGAGACTGTCCTCGTTGTCTTCCGGGTTGTAGCTGCCATTGATGTTGGCCATCACGAGCTGAAGGCCCGAGAAGGAGAGTCGGCCGAGCTTCTCGACGTCGATGTCGGTGTTGATTGAGCCCCAACGCTTCACATCGTTGGTGACCTCGAACCAGTTCGCCTCGAATAGGCCCGAGACGGCATCTCGACGCTTGATGTAGGCCTTCCGCAAGACCCAGCTGTGTGGCCGCTTGATCTGCTGCTTGATGTCCGAAGTCGGACTCCACAGCATCTCATCCCAGTTGTCCAAGTCCCACAGAGTGGGTGTCACACGGCTCAAAACGGCGTCTCCCTCAGCTTGATCCCGCCGCTGAATCCCGCCTCGCTAGCATTGTCGCTATAGCGGAAGAATTCGAAGCCGCCCTCCCAGACACAGGGAAAGATCACAGCGTCCCATCCCGTGGTCGTACCGAACGGCGCAAAGACAAGCTCCTCGTGGTCGTCGAAGATTTCTTTCAGTTCATCGCGCACGTCCTCGGTGAGGTAGTCGAACGCCATATTGACGCTCCACTTGTCCTCGATCGTCTGGATGCGGGTTCCGCCATCGGAGAGCCTGTGAACGACGCCTTGTGAGTCCAGGACCGGCTGATACCTGTTGGCCGATGGGATCCGTCCGCCGAAGTTCGTCAGCTTTTCCGAGACAACGACGTAGCCAAGGTACTTATTTTGATTCGCCACGATGGTCGACTTCGCATGGATGCTGATCGTAACGGCGTTGATCGGAGCGAACCGAAAGTAGTGCGAGGTGTCGGAATTCGAGCTGTAGTCGGACGTCGTCGTATTGGACGTTGCCGTCAGGTTGAGAGTGTTGGCGGTCGATCCGTTGTAGAAGATCGTGAACGCCTTCCAGTTGTGGTTTACCAATGCGATCCGGTCGACAGTCGTCGTCTGCGTGAAGCTAATCGTGATCGCAGCCGTGGTGGCGTCGTCGTTCATCTGGTCGGTAAAGTACTGAAACCTCGTGTCCGAGTTCAGAAGGTTTGACGCCGACGCCGTATTGTTGATGACACTGATCGCAGTGGTCGTATTGACGAAGTTGGCTCGAAGAAGCTCCATCGGCGTCCCCTCAAAAGACTGCTTTGTCGAACGCGACGCTTTGATTGGTCTGGCGGAGCTTCAGGAGCTCCGAGTCCATGGCCTTGGCAAACTCGCGGGCTGTCTTCTGGTCGCCCATGAGGCCGCCGTTGACCGTCAAGTTGATCGTCACCGGCCCGCCCCCCGCGCTCCCTCCACTGTTGATGGCCTCCAGGTCTCCGCGGTTCTGCCGAGTGGCCGCCGCGTTCACGACAAACTCCCCTGGCGTCAGCATCGCCGGCACGGTGTCCGTTCCGCGCGGCATAAAGTCGATGAGGCGGCCGCCCGAGGCATAGACCGGCTTCTGGCCGCCAACGATGCCGCCGGCGGCAAGCCCGAGCGGATTAGACGCGGTGGGCTTTTTCGAGAACGGCCCCCCACCTCCGCCGCCGCCGCCCCCGGCAGAAATGTCGATCGAGAACATACCCTTCACGTCTTCCCAGGCCTTTCTCATTGCGTCTGAGAAGATCGAATGGAGGTCCTTGGCTCCATCGCGAACCCCGTTGGCGAAGCCATTGGCGATACCAAGGACCATGCGCTCGTAGAACTCAGGTTTCGAGAACGCAGTTCCAAGCGCGATCGCGATGCGCGGGCTGTGCTCGATCAGCGCCTCGACCAGGCGCGTCACGATGTCAGGCAAACGTTCGGAGATCTTGTCAATGAGCCCCGGCAGTGCCTCGCTCAGCCGCTCAAAGAGAACGGGGATATTGTTCGCTATGTTGTCGAGAAACTGGGTACTGAAGAGGGTGTTGATGGACTCTAGAAACTGGTTCGAGTCCTGCGACAGAAGCGCAAACATCTGTCCGGCGGCTTGGCCAAATCTGGGAAGGAAGATTTCGGTTAGGGCCGATACACCCGACTGCGCGACCCCTTGAAAGCCGGAGCTCAGGAAGGTCGACGTCTGCTGTCCGGCCTCATACAGAAGCTCCTTGTAGATCTCGGCAGCGCGCTCGGACCCTTCGGCTCTGATCTGGTTGCGCTCTTCTTCTACCTCCGCCTGGCGCTCGAGTTCCGCGGCAAAGGCCTCTTCGTCCATCTCCCTGAGTTCGCCGAGCGTCGAGGTGTGCTCGACGACACGCGTGCTGCGGATGGTCCTGGCGTTCTTGGATTCTTGCCTCTTCTCTTCCTCGAGTCGCTGGCGGCTCGCCCGCTCAATGGCGGCGTCCTTGGCGAACTGCTGCTCCATCCGCTCGTCGTTGATCTTGCGGGCAAGGTCCGCGTCCTCAGCGGCGATCTCTTTGCCGGCGGCAATGGCGAGTTCGACACGCTTCCGGTTGTACTCCTCCTGGATTTTCGCGTGAGCGGCCGCCAGTCCCTTTTCGTTGTCTTCTAGCTTCTTGTTGATCTCATCGATGTTCTTTAAGGCCTGATTCATGTCGTCCTTGTCGAACGTCGCGGCGTTCCAGACGACTCGCAGGTACTCAAAGGACTTCTGCAGCTGCAGGACCATGCCCTCGAGGGCGTTGGTCGCAAACTTGACGCTGTGCGCAAGGACATTGCCGAAGGCGAGGAAGGCCTCCGACTCGGTGATCTTCTTCACTGTTTCGAAGATCCGACTTAGTCCCGCGAACAGCTCGGCGATCGCCGGCGTCATCTTGTTGCCGATGGCAATCGCCGACTCTTCGAACTGAACCTTGAGCCTGGCCCACGTCTTGGCCTGGTTCTCGTTCGCCGCCCCCATCGCCTCGGAGTTGGCCAGACCGATCGCCAGAGCCTCGTTGATAAAGGCCTGCTTCTTCTCGGCTTCGGTCAGCTGCTCACTCGTCTTGCCGAGCGTCTTGGCGTACTTGTCGTATGCCTTTTCAACATCGATCATGATACCGAGGTTGTCGAGGATCAGCTTCGACTGTCGGCCGAGTGCCGTCACGACGGAGTCGAGCATGAACTGCATCGACTCGCCGGTCGCCTCGGAGGCAGCCTTCGCGATCTTCAGCATCTCCGGGAACTTGTCGACTGGTAGGCCGAGCAGGATGGCTTTGTTCGCAGCGACCATCAGGTCCATGCTGCTGACCATGCCGTCGGTCATTTCCTTCATCTTGGCCAGGATGGCGTCGGCATCTTTGCCCTGCGACGTCGCCAGCGAAGTGAAGGCCTGCTTGACCTGCTCGAACTTCTCCGACTTCACAACCAGGGCTGCCATGGCTGTCGTGACGCCTACGACCGCCGCTACGGCCTTCCCGGCATTCAGCGCCACGGAGTCGGCCAGCGCGCCGAACCCCTTTTTGACCTCGTCGAGCTTCTCCTTGCCCTCGGTCTTGATCTTGAGGAGGAGTGTCGCTTCGCTCTTCTTCGTCATGGCATTGCCATCCTATGGCGTCTATCGCCCCTTCCGTAGGGCGAGGTTTCCCTTGGCCGCCTGGCGTCGCTCTTCTTCAACGGCGACGGAGGCTACAAAGAGATCGAGCTGATAGTCCGCTAGAGAGGATTTTATAAGGGAGGAGGGAAGGCAGCCATATCGGCGAGCGAGGAAGTCCAGCTCAAGGGCGCGCTGCTTGCTGACGCTACGGGTGCTTAGTTTTTTTTTCCGTAGCCGTGCTCGAGAATCGCAACGCAGAGCTTCTGAGCCAAGTCGGCATCGGCCGTAACCTCGTCGACGTGGATGGCGCCTTCTTCCGGCGGATTCTTCATCGAAAGCTTGGGGCGGACAACGCCTGCGAAGATGAAGTCCCGCATGAACTTTCGGATCTTCGCGGCGTCTTCGCCTGCAGCCGCGAGGTCGGGCTTCTCGCGTTTATAGAGATCGTGGAGCTTCAGGATGACGTTGAGGCCCGCGAGGTGGTCCTCGATGGTGATCCTCTTGATCTCGAAGCGTACGCCATTGATGACGACGCGCTTCGTCTTCCGGAGGTAGTCCTGAAGCCCCACCTCTTTTCGCTGAAGGAACCCGAACAAGGGCATTACGCGTAGCTCGTGACGTTGTTGGTAAGTAGCGCCCGGACGGCATATCCCGCCGCAGATTCGTCGCGCAGGACGTTGAAGACTACGGTCGAGACAAGGACATCGTCCGGCCCGCTGATTTCCGGGTCTCCCGCGTCCTTCACGACGAGCTTCTGGAATTGAACCTTGAGGCCGCGCTTGATCACCGAAGTGGTCATCGTCGTGCCTTGGAACTCGAACTCTGCTGCGAGTTCCGTGGCGTTGATCATGGCGTCGTAGGCCGTCGTCGTATCGAAGCGAATCTGGCACGACAGCTCATAGCTCTGAACACCGACCGGGAGGACGGACAGGACGTCCGAGCCGATCCTGCGGGCCAGGTTGTCGTTCTTCAGGTTGTTGTTGAGGGCGAAGTTGATGCTCTGGACGTGCCAGAAGCTCGTCGAGGTCAGGCTGGCAAAGTTGCTCTCGACCGAGAAGCGGCCGTTGGCGAAGCTCAGCACCTCAAAGGCGGTTGCCGTCATCAGCGACTCGATGTCGTCCGACTGCTGCGTCGAGTCCTTGAAGATCAGGCCAACGTTCATCTTGAGGGGCTCGTCGAGCTCGGCCGTCAGGGCGAGGCTATTGACGCGCCCGCCGCTGTAGCGCCAGACCTTGCCGCCGGACGACGGTCCCTTGCGATGGTTGACCGAAAGCGCCTTGTACGTCTGGTCCATCGACCCTTCGCTAAACGTGTGCGTAAAGGCGGCCCCGCCGGCGGTCTCGCCGGTCGCTGTCGCGCTCGTCACCGTTCCGCCGAAGGCGTTCTGAAGGATAAAGCCCATGGCGGTGACTTCGGGCGCCAGATACGCCTCGACCTCACCCTCGACCGTCTTCCCGAGCGAGAAGGCCTTGGACATGGTTCGCTTGCGCTCGACCTGCTCAAGGATTTTCGAGTCCTTGATGGTCTTGATCGACGCCGACAGGAAGTCGAGGCCCGCCCCGGCCGTCGCGTACGTGCCGTAAGTCGTCTCGCGGCCGAACCCCAGGTAGCTTTCCCCGGAAAACAGGGCGGTATCGCCTACTGCCATGTTAGGTCGTCCTTATAAGCTGTTTGAAATGGTCCCGGCCGATATCGAGGATCCGCCGGTTAATCCCAGAGATCTTGGCTTCGTACTCTCGTCGATATTCTAGCAACGAGATGACCTCTTTCGCATCTTCGGGCTTGTAGCGGTACTGCATCTGCTCGGCGAGGTTGCCGACCTTGTGGCCCCTGACGACCGAGGACCGGCTGCATTGGATGGCGGGAATCTTGAAGACGCCGACATACTTCTCGATCCACTTGGCCGAGAAGAGGAGGTTCGGCGACGTATAGACCATCTCGCCGGCGAGGTTGAAGCAATAGACCGACTTCATATAGTTGCGCTTGCCGCTGCCTGTCTTGTCGAAGGCGTAGTAGCTCTCTTCGCCCCACGAGTAGTCGAAGCCGATCATCAAGAGCTTGTCGTAGCCAAAGAAGTTCTTGCGACCGGTCTCGTCGCACTGCGTCAGCATAACGATGGCGGCGTTACTGACGTTGGTCCCGGCGGGGATGACGTTCGGGCAGCCCGAGAGGGCCATGAACTCGCGCTCGGACTTCAGGACGTCCTTATTGACAAAGAAATAGGTGTCCTTCCAATTGCCCTGGCCCGACCACTTCGGATTAGCGCAGACGTTGATCAGAAGCGTCGTGTTCTGGAGCTGGTCCTTCACGGGCTCGAGGTACTTCTCGGCCGAGACATTGGCATCGCAGACAAGGCAGTAGGTCGGAACGATCCCGTTCTGGAGGCAGTGGGCCAGGCACTTGTCGACGCAGAGGATATCGACGTTCCCCTGGTACTTGCGGATGGTCTCGATGTTCTGCTCGAAGCTATAGCCATTGGCGATGACAAGGCACGCCTTGCCGACACCGATGTTCTGAAAGTCGAGGAGGTCCCGCATTTTGTAGCGCGCGTGTTGCTTGGCGTGCTCGCGCCACTGCTTGCACCACTGGCCATAGGCCGCCCTCGACTGCGCTACTACGTCTAGCTCGTGCTGCTCTTGGCTCACTCGGTTCGCTCCCTTGATACTCACCAAACTCAGTAGTCGACCCGGCAATTCAGGGATAGGACGCCGATCCGCATCTGGGTCTGCTCGTCGAGCGGCAGCGAGTGGTAGCTCACGTCCTCGACCTTTGACCACGACACGGTGTTGTTCAGCTTGAAGTTGCGGCGAATGATCTCTTCGATGTTCTCCATCAGGATCTCGATGTTCTCGTCGGCCTCGTCCTCGGTAACGCTTGAGACGACGGTTTCCCAAACGGCTCCGACGACGCTCACCGTGAGGTCGCCCCGACGTTTGGCGTTGAGCTGGTTGACGGCAATGGTCTCGTGCTCGACGTCCTTCTTGTCGACAAAGAGGGTGACCCAGGGGAAAAGACTCGCCTGCGGCATGATGCGCGCCGGGTTCACCTTGAAGACCTGGGCGACGCGCGTATTGAGGCCCGTCGACAAGTCGAAGGCCGCCGTCGACGTATTGGCCGTGTCGAGGATCGACTTAAGCTGAGACTTGATGTTGCTAAGATTGACGGCCACGGGCTCGTTCCTTGAACAGTCGGCGACATGTGCGTCGGTCTAGGCCATCACTGATCGTTTCGATCAGCGCATAGAACCCCAGAACGACACAAGCGACGAGGATATCGGCCATTGACTCACGACTCTAAGAATTTGAGGACTTCGGTCTCCATATCGGAGAGCGCTTCGCCCGAGAGCCACATGAATTTCCGCATCGGGAGGCGCCCCTGGCCCTCGTCGTGCGCTGCGGCATAGGGGAACCCCTTGGCCGTCTTGGCCGGGTTAAACCACGTAATGCCCTCGACCGAAGTCTTGACGTTCGTCGGCTGGAAGGCGTTACGAAGTCGTCCGCTGAACTGCAGGATCTTGTTGCCGCGCCTTCCGATCGAGGACAGATAGCGCGTGTAGCTCGGGCTCCAGCCGCGCCAGGGACCTTCTGGTCCTTCCTGGCGCTCGAAGTGACGCATGACGTCTCGGAAGACGATGGCAGAGAGGATGCCAACGATGGCGCGGTCGCGGGAAGAGATCTGGCCTTCGCGCGTCGTCAGGCCGTCGAGATGGCGACGGACGTCGGCGTCCTTGAGGGTGACCTCGGCCTGGATGCTGGCCACGGGGCTTAGTCCCTATCGCTAGAGATGTCGTCGAGCTTGTCGGGGTCGATGACCCAGCTAAGCGGATCGTCCTCGCCAAACGTCGAGGTGTAGTCGCTCGTGCTCGAGAGAACGCCCTTGGCGGAGCCGCGGGGCGTGATCAGCGATCCGGCCGTGTTAACGAGCTCGAGCATCCCCTTGGCCAGCTCTTCGAGGTTCTTGGTGACCGGGTCGATGAACTCTTTCGCTCGTGCCAGGCCGTCTTTCCCGCCGCGCGCGTTGTGCCGGTAGAAAAGGCCTGTGGCGAGCTGCTCGCACATCCCGCGCACGTGCGGCGGAACCGTCGTCTGAAAGGACGAGATGTCGTAGCGCTTCGCGAGCTTCTTGTTGATCTCGTTCTCAGCCCACGTGATGCACTGGCCTACGAGCGAGGTCGTGGCCGAGTCCATCGTGGTGCCGATGAGCCAAGTGGAGAAAGAGGTGGTCGTCGCGTAGGTCCCCATCTAGCGCCCCTACTTCTGGTAGACGATGCCCGCTTTGTCACACTCCTTGCGTGTGCCTATGTAGACCGAGTACTCGTTGCCGCTTGGCGATACGGTCTTCTTCACGACCTTGCCGCCGTCGACGAGGTGGAACGACTCTTTGCCCTTCGGCTTCGGTCCACGCTTGCGGGCTTGGCGCTCGTGGTAGAGGTCGGCTTCTGAGGCGCGGCCGGGGCTAGCGCTCTGCGCGGGCGACTTGGCGTCCATGCCTTGTCTCCTAAGAAAAATAGAGGGGATTTCTCCCCTCTATTCTGTATTAACAGCATGCCTTTAACAAGGACGCCTTATCAGGTGACGTCCTTGATCAGGTAGCCCGAGAGCGAGGCGACGACCTTCGGCTGGTACTTCATCTGGACCTCGATCGCCTCGGACTCGCGCTCCTCGACCCGCCAGCGGCGGACCATCGGCGTGGCGCGGCGGAAGACATAGCCGGACGACGGCTTGAGCGGGCTCGCGCGCTCGGGCTTGTAGCCGACGAAGCAGTGGTCGGGCCAGATCTGGCTGATGCTCGAGGCCACGCCCTCGGCGGCCGTGTCGTACGAGCCATTGGCGATCAGGATGTCTTCGAGGTCAAAGAGACCCTTCAGCATCTCGGGCGTCATGTCGGACGACGTGTACTTCGTACGGTCGAGAACCGACATGTGGTTCTTGATCGCGACGAAGCCGTCGCGCGGGATCACCGCGAAGTTCGGCTTGAAGCCGCCGTTGTTCAGGATCGTGGTCGCCGCAGTGTCAAACACCGGGATCGGGTTCGAAACCGTGGTGTTCGCCGAGAAGGCGTTGGCGGCGGCCAGCGAGACGTTAAGCGACCAGTTGGTCGACGTGAAGAGGTCGGCGACCGTCTTCTCCAGGCGGAGAAGGATCTTCTCCGTCAGCTCCTCGGTCGTGTCGGCGCGGAGGTCCGCGACGTCGTAGTTGTCGGCGTCGTTGTCCGACACGTAGTCCTTCAGCGCGTGGTACTCGAGCGAGTAGGACGCCGTCGTGACTTCGAACTGGTGCTCGCGCGCCACCGCCTTGTTGGCCCGCTTGGTCTCCGGAATGCGGAAATTGCGGGTGTAGATCCGGTAGAGGTCCGAGTCCTTCTTGACCGGAACTTCCGGGAAGACCTGCATCCCGATAAGGCCGGAGGGCGAGTATTTGACCGACACCTGGCTGAGGAGCTGGTCGACGTGTTGCTGGCTTCTCAAAGGCATGGTGTATCACCCTTCCTTAGCGCATGAGTTGAGGACAGATGAGGACGTTCGCAATCGTGGCAGTCGCCGCGACCGAAGGACCGACAAGGGTCCCGATGACGCCCGTCGGCAGCGTCAAGGCCGAGCTCGTGTTCGCCGGCGTGAAGGGCACGCCGCGGCCGCTGGTGTCGTAGGCAACCAAGAGGCCCGTCGTCACCGTGTCGTTGAAGAGGAGCTTGGCGATGCCGTTCACCTGAACCGGGATCGACGAGGTCGTGTCCTTGACGTCGTCGATGGTGATGCCGAACGGCAGCTTTTGCGTGGTCTCGGGATACTGCACCTTGTCGGCGGTACCCGAAACGGCAGCGACCACGCGCCAGGCGGCGAGGGTCGTAGCAACTTTGAAGCTAAGAACAAGAGGTCCAGACATCGGTGATCCCCTCTGTTAGGCGTCCATTTCTTCTTGGTACATGGCCTTGGCCGCGAGGTCCTTGCCGCGGGTCACCGCGCGATACGCGGCGCCGAAGGAGACCTTGTTGTCCTTGGCGTACTTCTCGACTTCGGCCTCGAGGTCGGGCTTGTCGGCCGCCTTCTCGTCCTTGGTCGTCTCGCTGAAGTTGACCTTGGAGGCTTCCTTGGCGCCCTTCAGGATCTCCTTCAGGAGGTCGCGCTTGGTAGCCGCCGTGTTCTCGCCGATCGCATAGGTCTCCTTCTCGGGACCCATGAGCTCTTTGACCATGGGCGCCATAGCCTTGCTGCAGAGCTTCTCGCCTTGCAGCTCGGTCACGAAGGCGTCGACCCTCGCGGCCTCTTCCTTGGCGGCGGCTTCGGCGGCCTTGGTACGCGCCTCCTCGGCTTCCTTCTTATACTTCTCGACCTCAGCTTGAGCGGCGGCGGCCTGCTCTTTCAGGTCCCCCACGTCTTTCTCGGCTTGCTCGAGCTTGGCTTTGTACGCGTCGACTTCCTGCGACATGCCGTCCTCGCGATTTGTGTGGATGTCTACTGAACTAATTATAGCGGCCGCCTCGGACCTCGCAAATTTTGCAATGGACGGCGCATGGCTGGGTCGCGAGTAGAGCGAGAGGATGTCGCTCAAGTTCAGCACGCCCGGGAGGTCGGAACCCAGGAGCGCTACGGCCCCAAGCATTTTGGGGTAGGTCGCGCCGTCGATATTTACGTTGTTGTAGATCTCGCAGCTTACCTTCCGGTAGGCCCGGTTCGATATGAGCTGATAGATCTTCTTCGGGATGTCGACGAAGTCCGCGACGAGCTTCGAGCCGACCTTGCGGACATTCTCCACCCAGCCGGCCGCCGGGAGACCATCCTGCTGCAGAAGCTTTTGGTCCTCGTCGTGGCCTAGCTTCAGGAACGGAGCAACCGTCCCCCTCGTTGAGTGGTAGGCCTCGACGATCCGGTCGAGATCTTGGTCGGTGATCTGCTTTCCGTTCCAAAGACCGGTGGAGAAGATCTCCACGTCTTTGACCGCATGCAGGTCGGCCGGCTCAATTGAGAACTTCTGAGCGGCCAACCAGGCATGGGCCTTGTCGGTGTCGAAAGCGGGCTTCATAAACTCGCACGCCACGACGCCCATAGCGCCGTCGCCCTTGCGCCTGGCCATCGTGACGAGGACCCCGTCCATGTCCTTCGTCTCGTGGCCTTCGGCTTCGTACTCCTCGGGTGCGCAGCCGTATCTGATCGAGTGCTCGTCCTCGCCCATCAGTGCGGGAACGTGCATCTGGCTCGAAAGGGGCATGGCCGTCTCCTATACCTTTTTGATCTTCTTGAGCTCTTCGAGGCAGAGGTTGAGCTTCTCGAGCGTCTTCTCCTGGATCTCGTGGCCCTTATGTAGACACTCCAGGATCGCGGCGAGTGACTCTGTCATCACCTCCCACGGGTTCTGGTTGTCACCCACGCGGGAAGCCCCTTCCCTTGTTCTCTTCGATAAAGTCGTCGATGTTCTTGCCGCCGACCTTGGTGTCGGGCTTCCACACCTCGAAGTTCGTGATCGGGATCAGAAGCGAGCGGCAGTTGAAGTGGAGCGGGGGGACGGGCTCGGTACCCGCCTTGAAGACCTTGCTGTGAAGGCCGCGGCAGATGTGGGTCGTCTGTGCGTCAAGCACTGCTGAGTACTGGTACGCCCCGACGACACCTGTGCTCTTGAAATAGTCAAGGCGCCCTTTATTCGTCACCTCGGTGAACTTGGTGCGAGCGTAGCGCTCGACGGCCGCTGCGGCCTCGGTCGCGCCTTCGCCAGCCATGATGTCGATCACGGACGAGATCGGGCGCCCGTCCTTCACGGCAGCGATGATCTCGGTGCGGGCCTTCTTGGTTAGCTGGTATTCCCAGTCACGGATGAAGTTGTAGTCCTCCTCCTCGAGCGTCTTCAGGAACTCCGGTGCCGGCTGCACGGCGAAGGTGGTCTTGAAGATCTCGCCGTGCGCCATCTCGCGCGAGCGATCGAAGGCTTCGGCGAAAGAGCTGTCGAGCAGCTTCTCGAGGCGCTTGAGGTCGGCCTTGGGTAGCGCGAGCTTCTCTAGGCTCTCAAGCTTCTGAGCGTTGGAGAGGTTGAGCTTGCGGAGGCGTGCCGCGAAGCCGTCGATGACGCTCTTTATCAGAGGCGAGGTCTTGGCCAGGAAGAGGTCGAGGTTGCTGTCGAGCTGCTTCTCGATGGCGCGGAAGTTGGTCTTTTTATGGTAATCGCCGTCCGGCAAGTTATAGGCCTTGGCGAAGGCCTCTTTGTCTTCCTTGGCCGGCGGCGCGGCGTTCTTCTCCTCGTCCGCTTTGGGCTCGCCACCCTTGAGCGTCTCGGCCATCGCCGCTGCCTCTTCGATGGCGTCCTGCTGCTGCTCTTCCCACTCCTCTTCCGAGGTCTCCGGGAAGTCGATGATGCGCTTAAAGCTATTGATCTCCTCAAGGGAGGGCTTCCATGCCTTGCCCTTGACGGCTTCGAGCCAGAGCTTGGCGTTCTCGGTCGCCACACTCTCGTCGATGGGGTTGAGCTTGAACTTGGGGTAGTTGTCGAGGAAGCCGTGGTTCCACGTGACGATCGGCTTCACGATGTGCGCGTTGATCAGGTTCTCGAGGCTGCGCCGGCGCCGCCAGATGTGCTTGAAGAAGACTTTGAGCTGGTGCTCGCCGAGCGCGTAGCTGCCACCGGAGATCTCGCCGCCGGAGAAGCCCAGAAGGTCCGGCACGAAGAGGGCGCGGCCGATGAACATGTTGAACATGTTGATGCCGTTGATATAGGTATCGCCGCTGTTGCCCTTCTGCTCCAGGAACTCGACCTCGAGATCCTTCGGGATCGTGAGGGCCGACGAGGTCTGCAGCTTCTTGATCGTGTCGTGGAGCTTCTGGATCTCGGAATCTTGCGCGATGTTGCGATCGTACTTGGCGACCGGTGTCGGTGACGCGGCCTTCTCAAGGAAGATTGCGTAGAAACGGATGATCTGCTTTTTGATGAAGTACGCCGCGTAGGCTGCGCGGAGGTCGCTCGTGCCGTAGGGCTTGCCGTAGCGCGGGGCGTTGACGAAGTGAATGATGGAGTTCGGGTCGATGTCCGCGAACTCTCGTGTCGTTCCCTGCTGCTCGTAGCGGACGACATTTCCAAACTTGTCCTGGTGGAGGAGCCAGGAGATGGGGTTGCGCGTCTTGAGCGCCTTGAGCGTGACCGTGCCGTCGTCGCGCGTCTTGAATTGCTTCTCGGTGACGCTGAAACCGATGTCATAGGCCGTCAGGATGTCGGAGAGGCAATCGTCGAAGGAGGTCTCGATGTCCTCGCCGAGGGCGACCTCAAGGTCTGCCTTGATCTCGTCTTGGTCCTCTTCCTCGCAGGCGATATGCCAGCCCGAGCCGATGATTAGGTCCTTCTTTACGGCCATAGCGACCGAGACCTGATCGTCCTTCATCATGTCTTCGTAGACGGAGTAGTTGCCCTCTTTCTGGTAGAGGTCGTCCGGATTCCAGGGGTTGTACTGGCTGTCCGGATCTACGGCCGTCATGGCGGCCGTCTTCTCGAGCTCGCCATCAATCAGATTCAGAATGGGATTGTCGGAGTCGGAGCGAAAGGCCCTGGCGGGCTTGGAGGGTTTGGCCTGCTCCTTGTCGACGGGCTTTAGATCTGCGGCCATTTATTATATACCTTCTGTATGGCTGAAATCGGACACGGAAGGCCCTGCGGCGCAGCCTTCACCTGCTACCGGTGCGGACACTACTTCCCGCATTCGCGCGGGCTAGTTAGCGAGCACCCGGTCAATGCTCCCGGTCATGACGACCCTGACGAAGTAAGCTTGTGCGATGCCTGCTCCAAAGCGTTCGAGAAGGAATGGTCTGAGCGTTTTGGAGCACCCTATCCCTACGAGAGCCGTGACGACATGCCCGCGGCTAAACCAAGACCTTAGTCTCGATGTTCTTGTAGATGTTGACCCTCGGTAGACGCTCGAGCGCCAGCTTGACCGCTAAGGCGGCGGCGATGACGCAGTCGTCGTGCTTGCCGTCTTCGGCTTCGATCTTGCCGTTATTATCGACGAGGGTAAGACATTCGGCAAAAGTCTCGCGGCTGCGCATCGCGAACAGGTCGCTGTCGATCGCCTCGACAAAGGTGTCGACGAGAAGGGGACGCGTCAGCGACGTCGTAAGGTGGCCGATCCTCTCGTCAGGCGCCACCCAAAGCCCCGGATACCGCAGCACCTCGGTAAGCTTCAGGATCACGGCGTGGCCATGGTTATTGCGCTCGACGATCACCTGCGGCCAGATGTGGGCCCGGGAATAGAGCTTTCCCATCTGGTGGATCTTGTCGGCGAACTCCGACGGCGAGAGATGGCCCCGGAAGAACGCCACCTCGCGCTTTGTCTCGACGCAGAAGCAGGTCGCCACCGAGTAGTCGGACCGGACGCCCTCGGCGACGTCGGCTCCGATGACATAGGTAAGTGACTTGTCGAAGGGTTCGTATATACGAATCCCGTCCTTCACCGTACAGTCGCCGGACGCTTCCTGTGCCTTGGCTTTGAGCTTCGCCGTGTCGAACGGATTGCTACCGCTAGCAAGGAAGCAGCTCTGATCGTCCTCCGGGTACTCCTGCTGAAAGACGCGTGGTCCTAGTTCCTTGATCTTGGCTCTGCGGAAAGCGATCTGCTCATGGCTGAGCGCGACGTTGTACCTAGTAGAGGCAAATGCCGAAAGCCTCTGCTCCTCGTCAGTAAGGGAGAACGAGACGCCCACGGGAATCCGATACTCGTGGTGGAAGAACCACGGAAAGAAGAAGCGCTCGTAGCCATCTCCCGTCTCCCCCCACAGGTCGTAGAAATGGTTCAAGCCATTCGGCGTCGACTCAAATTCGACGATCCCGTCGATGGGAACAGCCTGTAGCGTGGCGTCTATACGCGCCTTCGGAATGAAGGCTGCCTCCGAGACGTGCAACTCGTGGATCGTGCCGCCGCGGACCTCGAGCGTCGTGTAGATGACGGAGTTGAGTTCGGGGAAGCGGTACTCGTACTTGCTGCCGCCACCCTTATCGAGGACGGGCCTTAGCTGCTCGGGCAGGTTCTTGTACGCGGTCTTCACGATGCCGAAGATCTTGTCGAGGACGTCCTGCTTGTGGGCGAGGATGCAGACCGTCTTGTTGCGGTTCCAGATGCAGGAGTCGAAGCGCCGGAGCACGGCGTCGGTCGTGATCCCGAACTGGCGAGCCTTGAGCGTGACCTTGCGCTTGGACTGGCTGGCATGGATCAGCTTCTGGACGGTGTTTGGCGCGTAGGTCCGAAGCCGCGAGGCCTTGTCGGTGATCTTGTAAAGGTGGGCGAGGCGCCAGGCGGGATCGCTAAGTTTGTCGATCACGTTCATTATCGAGTCGCTTGCTGTGCTCGGCGTATCGGCCGCCTGGCACCTTGTGGCGCTCAGCAATCATCATTTGCTGAAGTTTGGTGATTTCTTCGCACCACATGATGCGCACAGCCTGGTAGCCCAGTACATTTTCCAACTCATGCAGAATGGTCGCGAGAGGCTTGCCCTCGTGGTGTGGAGCATTGTCGACACCTAGCGTCGCCTCCGAGATCCCCTCATTCCCGTCGTTTCCAGTGCAGAAAAATGACACATAGAACCACCGGCGAGGGAGGTCACGACGAAACCAAGACGCAAAGATCACGCCTACCCCCCACGCTTCGAGATCACTTCGTCATCCTTGGCACAGCCAATGCATCGCGACAAGCCTCGATCTGGACTCGGTGCACCCTCATATGCTCGTCATGGCGCTGAATCTCTGATGCCCATCTGGCGACAGGCAACCCAAAGAAGGTGACCAGGAAGAGCTTCCAGTGGAAGGACATCTCCCAAAATCGCCTGGTTCAACAATTACCGGGGACTGCGGATACGCTATGAGCGGAAGGTGCAGAATCATCAGGGCCTGCTGGAGTTTGCGGCGTGCCTGATGTGGTACCGGCGGATTGAGCGAGCGACTCGGCCATCCGCTTCGCTGCAACCTCGAAGTAATTGAGTTCCTTCTCGATGCCGACGAACCGCCGTCCAGTGTTCAGGGCCGCTACCCCAGCGGAACCAGAACCCATGGTGTTATCGAGAACAACCTGGCCTGGCTGCGTGTATGAGCGGATGATGTACTCAAGCAAATCAACGGGCTTTTGTGTGGGGTGCAGCCGGTTCCTCCGGTCAGCATTGGAGAACCGCAAAATCGTCTTCGGGTACGACACAGCCACTTCGTGGTTTTCTGCACTAACGTGTCGGAGCGGCGAGACTTCGGATGACTTGCCGTAGTGTCGAGTCTTTCTTGGCTTCGCTTTGGGCTCTGTCTGTGGGGTATAGGCTCCAGCTGTTCGGTAAAAAACAGAGATAATCTCGTGCTGTTTCATTGGGATTTTCTTGGCCAACTGGAACCCCGAAGGGTTGGCCTTGTCCCATATCCAGTCATACTTGAAATGCTCAAGCTGACTGTTCCGCAACTGGCTGCTGAAGGGCTCGCTGCCGAATAGCGCAACAACCCCGGCAGGTTTCGAAACCCGCCAATACTCCTTCCATAGCGGCTCAAAGGGAATCATTACATCCCAGCGACACTGGGTGGTGCCGTAAGGCAAGTCAGCGAAAACCATGTCCACACTCCCGTCCGGAATCTCCCGCATCCGCTCAAGGCAATCCCCAAGCATCAGCGTGTATGAATCTTTGATGATATCTTGCATGCACGCGCTCCAGTTTGTTTGCGGAGACTCAGTTAGTTTTGGGACGCCTTCTTAGCGGCCCCCATTATCCCGCCTTCTCCGTCCCCTCAATCGCCCTGACCAGCTGCGACTGCAGCGACTCCACGGAGACCTTGCTGTCGACCTCGTGGCGATCGCGCCAGCCGCAGAGGTTCTTGAGGCAGAAGATCAGCATCACGTTGTCGCCTCCCTCGGCCTTCTGAACCGCCTTGCGCACTATGTTTAGGCGGGTATGGACCATATTTTGGTCCCGAAACTCCGCAAAAGTGAGGTCGTGTTCCTTGCGGATATGGCGCGAGATCGTGTCCACGGAGCATTCGAAGAAGGCGGCGACGTCCTCGAGCGTCGGGTTGAGACGTAGGAGCGCCTTGAGCTTCTGACCGTCGACAGTAACAGGTGGGCGGCCGGTCTTAGCCACGAGATCTTTGCCTCCACACTTGCTTGCGTTCTATAACCAAAGCATATCGCCACAACAGCTTTACAGCCAAAATCGGAGTCGACGGGTAATGGACTACCCCTTGGAATCGCCGCGCCGCAGTCGCACTATCATCATCAAGGTCAGCGAGGCCGAGCGCGCCGCTATCGCGGAGAACGCCAAGCAGCACACGCACGGCAACGTGTCGCAGTGGCTTCGCAAGGCCGGTATCTCGTTTCAGCCGGTCGTCGAGGAAGAAGACGCCTGCTGACTAGAGCGAATCCGCCCAATGCGCTCATTCGAGCTCGCGACCTCACGCAGGAACTCCGGCGCGTAGCCGCTCTCCTCAGCGAAGGCGATCAGGGCAGCTAGGTCCTTCGGAAGGCACTTCCCGGAGAACGGCTTATTGTTCTCGGCGAAGACCGCCGTATGCATTGGGTTGATGCGCGGGTCGAGGAGCCACAGCTCTCTGACCTCGTTGAAGTCGATCCCGGCGTTCGCGCACAGCGTCGCCATCTCGTAGCAGAACGTAATCTTGGCCGCGTAGAACGTGTTCTCCATGTACTTCGCCATCTCGGCCGCCTTGGCCGAAGTCTGGCGATAGGTCTTCACGGGGCCGGCGACCTTTAGGAAGAAGTCGACACAGACCGAGGTGTCCTCGGGGGCGCCGCCGAAGGTGAAGAACGGCGTCTCTTTGACCTCGGTATGGAAACGGTACGGCGTCCAGTAGCTTGACTCGCCGCAGTACTCCGGGGAGAAAACGATCCGCTTACCGGTCTCGGCGCGGAGGCGATCGGTCGTACCGATGGCGACGGTCGACTTCAGAAGGATGAGTGGTGTCTCGAGCCAACGGACGGTGTGCTCAACGATAGAGGTGTTGCAGGCCCCGCTTTCGCTCTGAGGGGTCGGCACGCAGACGACCGCCAAATCGCAGCGGTTGATGCCGGCTTGGTCAACCCATTGCGCGCCTTCTCTGGTAAGGCCGGTCTCGGCATCGCGAGGATATGCTGGGTCGTAGACCACAACGTCGTAGTGGAGCCGAAAGAAGTTCCACATCGCCCTGCCGACGTACCCGTACCCGACGATGCCAACGCGCTTCCTGCTCGTCATAGGCCCCTGTCCTCCGACGTCGTGCCCGCTACCTCGACCGCAGCAAGGGCGGGGAAGTGCTCCGGATAGAGATCTGGCAACTCAACGCAGAGCGTCCTGACCTCCTCCGCAGTGAGGTGAATGCGCACTCCCCAGAGCGTGGTGATTCTGAGTCCGGTCTTGCCATCGAGAACGAATTTTTCAAGGCGCATGGGAAGACGACTATCCTAGTCTTAGCGGCGTGAGCGCCTGGGTTTGCGTCGACCACCGGTGATAGCGTCCCCGTCTCGGATCTTGTCGGCCTCGCCGAAGGTCCAAGCGTCGCCCACCATGAGCTTTCGCGCCGTTTCGTACTCCTCTTTCGGGATACCGAGCTTGGCGCAGGCGTACTGGGCGGTGCGCGTCGGGTTCTCGGCGAGGAAGTGCTCAACCCGCATCCACATGCGGCGCGCCGCTTCGTTGGCGAGGTATCCCCAAGGGAGGCACTCGGCCTTGGCCGGCTCGCAGTCCTGCACTTCTGCAAGCCCAACGGTCTCGCCCACCGCGCGCATCAGTCCCTCCCCGCCGCAGAGATGACGATGCCGAGGAGGACCACGAGGAGCGTGACGCCGGTGGCGATGCAGGCGCGGAGATGATCCGCGCATAGGCACCAGAACATTCGTGGCCTTCCTAGCCATCCAGCGGCGCATCCTGCACCGCTGCCACCTTGACGATTGCGTCAGGCTTGAGCTTTGAGATTGAGTCTCTGCTCAATTCTTATGCGGGCGGACCCTATCTGTCTCCAATTTTCCGATGCGGCGATCGTGCTCCCGGTCGACGGTCTCGCCGACGGCCATCCCCTGCGTGACCTCGACGAGCTCGCGCCGGAGCTCCCGGATCTCGGTGGCAAAGAGCTTGTTCTGCTCTTCCATGGACCGCTGGAGGGAGTTGATCGCGCCGGCGACCTCGGCGCTCCCCTGAGGTCGGATGGCGGCGAGAATGGCGTCTACGCCGGCGCTCCCGCCTCCGGCCGAGATCGCCAGAGCCAACAGCAGCTTCGTGCTCAATCCCCCCTCGGCATGAGGCTCCCTCTGCTCCATCGCAGAATCCTTTGCACCGGAGCCCGGGCACGCGGTGAAGGACGCGGCTCGGGCTCCAATACGACGCACCGTTGGTTGTGAGGGGGAGATCTCTAGATCTAGCGTAGGGCGCCCGGGTGGATCGGGCAAACTGACAAACTCGGACATCCACCGGTGACGCGGGCCGGGCGCTACTCCGGCTCTGGGCCTTCCTACTCGCCGGTACCTTCGTTGCCGTTGCCGGCCTCGTCGTCGGGCCTCCCGTGTTACAGGGCAACCGCGCCGATTGGGGTGCAGTCGTGCTCGACTCTTACCCGGTCTAAGTCCCCAGCCTGAATGCTAGGCGTGTCTCCAGGAGAGCGAGGATTTCCACCCCATTTCCGAGGACCGGTGTTTATTCGGCCTCTCTCCAGCTTCCCACGCCGCCGCGTCTTCTACTCTCTACCGGTGGGAGCGACCGCCCGCTAGCACGGGATTCCCTTCCTGCCAGAAGGTTTTGGGTTCCAGCGGCGTCGCTCCCGGGGCCATTTAATCAGAAGGCTCCGCCGAAGCAGAGCCCTCCCGAGACTTAGTCTGAACAGAGACGCCCCACCAGCCTACCAAAAGAGAGGGCCCCACGGCGTGGAGCCCTCAAGACAATGTTTGGGTTGGACCTCCTCTAGCCTACCAAAACGAGGAAGGCCCACTCACCTTGGGGCAGCCTTGAGGCAGCTGGTATTGCCCATCTCGTCCAGCCGCGCGCACAGGACTCGGCGCGTGCCAGACGCGTGCCTTCGCGTCCTCTTCCTGCCGTTTCGTGCCGCTCCCTGCCGGAGAGCTTGCGCCGCGTGTCCTTTGGCGCTCTAGGTGTTGAAGCGAACTTGCGTACTTGCCCTTGGTACCGCTGGGCGGTTCAAATCCGGCCTACGGCTCCACCGATCGCCTTGATCGACCTCAAGTTTCCGCCCTCTTCGGCATGCTGCGTGCCAGCGCTGCGTGCCACGAGTCGAGAAGCGGCCTCGTGAAGCTGATCGTCGGCCAGGTGGGCATAGCGCTGAGTCATGATCGGCGAGGCGTGCCGCAGCATCCGCTGCACGGTGTAGAGCGGAACCCCATCCATCACCATGATCGAAGCGCACGTGTGCCTGAGCCCGTGGAAGGGGATCGGGCGCACGCCTGCCCGCTTGGCCAGCCGCCTGAGCCTCTGCGGGGCATGGCGGAAGAGCTCGGGCGGGAAGACCGGGGCAAACGTTGCCGCGAGCCGGCGGTCGGCCAGGGCCTCAAAGGTGGGCTCGTTCATGGGCACGTAGCCCATGCGCCCCGTCTTCGTCCGCTCGAGGCGCTGGCGCGCCCGGAAGCAGTAGGTCGCGTCGACCCGGATGAGGCGCCTCTCGAAGTCGACCTGGGCCACCTGGAGCCCTGCGAGCTCGCCGAGCCGAAGTCCCGTGTGCGCCGCGACAAGGACGAGGTCGGCGAACGCCGGGTCCTCGTGCCTGGCGAAGCGGAGGAAGCGGTCCCTCTCCACCGCCGTCCAGTAGTAGAACGGCTGCTCGGGCACCTTGACCGCCGAGATCCCATGGGCAGGGTTCACGGGCAGGAGGTCCCAGTCGACGGCGACGGCGAGCATGCGCTTCAGCGTCGCCAGGACGAGGTTGACGGTCTTGGGCTTCAGCGGCGCTCCGGTCTTCGGATGCTTGGAGTCCCTGAGTCGCTCGCGGAAGCCCGCGACGTCGACCTTCGTGATCTCGCGCAGCCGCATCGCGCCGAAGACGGGCAGGATGTGGATCCTGAGCGTCGACTCGTCTGCGTACCACTGGCTTTGCGCCTTCTCTCTCTTGCAGTAGTCTCGCATCCACCGATCGGCGAACTCCGCGAACGTGAGGTCGACGGGTTCTCTCTCGGCTCTTGATACGCGCCCAGCCTTGAGCTCCACCTCAAAGCGCTGGGCTTCTCTCTTGCTGTCGAACTTTCTCGAGTGACGCTTGGCGCCGACGCGCCACTGCACGCGCCAGCCGTCTCGGTCACGAAACATTGATGGCTCTCTTTCTGCGCTGAAGGAGCCACGCCTCGCAGTCTTCCGGCAGGAAACGGATCGATCGCCCCATCGGGACGTACGGCATCTTGAAGCGGCGGACGAGCGTGCGAAGGTGACGCACGCTGATGCCCATGGCCTCAGCTGCCTCCTCGTAGGTCCAGGCGATCTTGTCCCTACGGCGTCCAGTTGACCCCCTTTCTGGGGCCTGATCCTTGCTCATTGCTTCCTCTGTGACAAACAGCTTTCGGTCGTGCCGATACGATCCTGGAACAGCGGCCGGTTCCCGAGCCTCTCCAGCGCCTCGTGGCTCGCTTCGGCCTTGCGCAGGCAGCGCGGTCCGGCGCCGCGCTCGACGCTGCGCTTGCCGTGGAGTGGGCGGCCGCAGAAGCGGCACTTGACTTCGGTCGCGGTCATGCCCGTTCCTCAAACTCCGCCCTCATCGCCTTCCAATGCTCCCTCGCCGATGCGTCGACATACTCGCGCCAGGCCTCGAGGTAGCGCCCGCGCGGAATGCCGAGGACCTCGGCGAGCTGGGGCGCCTTGGCGCGCGGCGGCAGCGCCATGCCGCGCTCCCAGTTCGA
>Ga0196981_1000190_pt1 | contig 43317 bp, 77 predicted proteins | sample S3_2013CmetaG_FD_155462 | JGI IMG/M metagenome (GOLD analysis project Ga0196981, IMG submission 155462) | Soil microbial communities from Anza Borrego desert, Southern California, United States - S3_20-13C | ecosystem: Environmental > Terrestrial > Soil > Desert | place: USA: California... | reverse complement strand
TGGCGGCGTCGGCGTAGGCGGCGGCGTAGGCGGCGTAGGCGGCGGCGTCGGCGGCGTCGGCGGCGTAGGCGTCGGCGTCGGCGGCGTCGGCGGCGTAGGCGTCGGCGGCGTCGGCGGCGGCGCGAGCTACGCGCCTCGCCTCCTGACACGCTTCGCGGGTGCCTTCCGTTTCGCACTGCACCGCGCACGCTTCCAGTTCCGCCGCGTATTTCGGATTCACCTTCGCGGCGGCGCGCAAACCGACCGGGACGGCCTTCCGGATCGTCATATCGATGATCCGGCGCGTGAACTCCGCATCCTTCACCACACCCGCTGATCCGAGTTGCGCGATCGCGAGACGGCGCAGGCCCTTCGCCCGCGCCTCATTGGATGACCAGTTCCGGTCATTCAGCGCGATCTTGAAGCGGCGGACGGCATTCGACACGCACGCAGGGCGATCCCCGTGCGGCAGACCCATGGCGTAGTTCACGGCGGCTTCCACGCACATCTTTCCCGGCGTCGGCTCACCCACACCAGAGCACAGGCCCGCGTCTACGATGTCGCGCACCTTGAGAGCCAATGACCGATCAATCGCTACACTCACGCTCGCACTCCTTTTTGCCATCACAGGTACCACGCGATCATCCCGAAGAAGATCGCCAGAAAGAGGAACACCACCGCCCCATTGGAGGAGACACGCGCAGAGGCGGCTCCACTAATCCAGGCACAGACAATCGCACCGAGGATGGAGAGGGCTTTCATGCGTATGGCCATCCGTAGGGCTCCCACACAACCGTCCCAACCTTCTCGCCGTCCAGCGTCGTGTCGATTGCGAACGGCTCACGCAGCGCCGCAATCGTGAGCGGCTTCTTCAGCATTTGGGAGTTCAGGCATCCTCGGCAGAGATGCAGCATCCCAACGTGCCCTTGCGCCCGTGCGCGGCACCGCTTGCCCTCAAGCGTTCGCCAGTCGCATCGACGCCATGCTCTCTCTGGGCTCATCGCTGCGCTCCCATCACACGGACGTACTCCGCGCATTTCGCCAACAGGTCTGCGAGGGCGTGTCTTTCCGCGTCCGGCCCGCCCACCGCTAACCCGGTCTGCTCACACAGCACCAACGCGATCTGACGCGCCAGCGCCAAGGGCAACGCCACCTTCATCAAGCGATTCCGCTTCGCGTTTTCTTCCGTCTTCCAGTCGAACGCGGCCGAGAAATCGGGCGATGACAAATCCATCAACGCCGCCATCTCCTGTTTCTGCATGCCCAACCGCGTCCCGGCCACCACGAAAACCTCCGCCAGCGTCACGCTCTTAATCGAGTTAAGCGGACTTAAGTCAGCGGACTTAACATTTGGAACTCCCATTGGCCCGATGGTGAGCTGTCTACTGGTAGCCATGACGAACCGCTTAGCTGCTGAACCGCTGCGTCAACTCACGTTGATCCGTGATGACGGCATCCCGATCCGCGATGAAGGCGTGGCGCTCGACCATGCGCGACGGCAACGGGTAGAGGCGCTGATTCACGCTGTCAAGCGCACACGGCGACAACTCGCCACGCTCACGGCGCTTTTGCAGGACGAGATAGCTCAGGTCGCTCGCAATGGGGTTGTTCATGACTAAAGGCCTATCCTTTCGGCTTGCACAACGGACCGTCCGTTGCGAATGGCTCGCACGAGCACTTCGCTCAGGCCAAGGTCTTCCGCGAGTGATGCGGAGGAACGAAACCCGGCGCGACGAATCAGGCGGATCGCGTCAGGCGACACGCCCGGATACAACCGCCCGAGCCGATGCGGGTTTGTGCGCCGACCTTTCCGGTAGGCGTCTTGCGCGTTATCTGAATGAGTGCCGAGGAACAGATGCGAAGGATTGACGCACCGGCGGACATCGCAGCGATGCAATACCAGCTTGCCTGCCGGGATCGGGCCGACTTCCAACTCGTAGGCCACGCGATGGGCGCGAACAGACCGCCCATCCACCGAGAACTTGCCGTAGCCGCGATGATCCGGGTAGTTGGCGTCCGCCAGCCAGAGCCAGCATTCAGACGGGGATTTGCGGTCTACCTTGGCCCAGAAACGAGCGGCAAGCGTGGTATCCTGCTGCCCTCTCCGGCCTTCACCGCACGGCTGCCCTGTGCGGATATTTCCGCACATTGACAGTCCATGTATTATCAGACTTCCAGAATCTTGTGTAGTTTCTGCACTCATGATTCGACCCGTTGTTCAAATCGTGCGATTTACGCCGCTTTGTTGGGTGCAAGGCTCTCGATCGGCACTTTGCACACGCGGGCGATCTTGAGTGGCTTCACCAAGGAGCGGTAGGTGCGACCCAGCCGGAGCCGTGTCGCCTCAGAGCGGTCAATGTCTAGCAGCTTCGCCAGTTCCGCGTCGTTCAGGCCGGAGGCCCGCATGAACGCCGCCACGCTGTCGAACCGCTTGTCGTCGTGCGCTTTCGCCATGATGAAGGCAGTATGCATGATGAAATCGCACAGTGCAAGCACTTTTTTACGACGATTCGTCCGCATGGCAGAAACGGCCATTTTCCCGTGGAAATCGTGCAGTTTTGCCACTAGGATCACGCCCGTGCCGCATGAATAAATTCCAGGAACTTGTCCGGGCACGGCTCCGCGAGCGCACACCGAATTACTCCACGCTCGCGGCGTTTCTTAAGGCGGACCCGTCAACAATTCAGAAGAAACTCAAGGAGGGCGGGACCGCCCTCTGCTTAGACTGGCTCGACGCCGTACGCCCGTTCTATCAGATGAGCGTGGCCGAAATGTGCGTCACCTCGGATGCTGGGTGGCAGGAAGTCAAGCCCCTCGAGGCCCAACTTCTCAGCCTGTTCCGCGACATGACGGAGCTAGAGCGCCGTGGCCTGCTGGACATCCTTGATCGGCAGCCCAGGCCATCCAGTCGCCGCGCCAAAGCGGGCCGCGCCGAACTTACCGATGAACAGCAGCTTGTGGTCGATCTCTACGCGCGATCCGAGCGGCAGGCCCGCGAAGGCGTGTTAAAGATTTTGCGCGGAACCGCAAAGCGGGACGCGAGCCAGCGCCACGCGTCCGACGATACGAGCGAATGATGTCCCTAATCCCCTCTTGCGTCTCTGGAGGGCAATCGTGCTGAAACGTGTAGTAATCCGCCGCTTCTTCGTCCGAACAAAAAACCCACGGCATAAACCGACCTCACATTGGCCGCTCATGTGGCGGCGTGGCGCGAGAGCTAGGGGGCTTCCCGGATACAGGGGAGCAAAGAGTGAGAACGTTATAGCCGAGGTAGGACAGATGCAAGGAGAAAATGTCTCCTTGTGTCAGATAGGGTCACAAAGCTGGGCCGTATAGCCACGCGCTGAATGCCTCTAATCTTAGGAGGCGGAATCCTATCACGGATCAGGCCGGAATCCGGAAAGTGCCATGGATAGATTCAACGCGCCGGCCGCTATGGTAGTGTTCGGTCTCAATGGATGAGGCCCTCAAAGATACCATCAAGACCGTGCACGGACTCGCGAAGGGTGCGTTGAATCTCTCGACCCTTTTTATGGAGCTTTATACGCGCCTTATGGCGCTGGATGACTACCTGCGCGAACAGCCGTTCTATGATCCGGCTCGCTTCGCCGAGTTGTACCAGCGCCGGAAGGAGAAGCGGGAGACAACGCCGCAAGAACAGCTCGACGATCAGCTGCGATCTCTGCTGCGAGACTTTGAAGGAGAACCTCAGTAGCCCGAACGTAATCCTGCGCCGTGTATGGATCGGCCATGACAACCTCGTATCTACGCATCCGTACGCGTAGATGCACGGTATCCCAGATGAGGGATTTTGTCCATGCGAAGAAACCTTAGCATACGGCTGAAACTATCGGCTTTTCCACCGCGGCCGTTCTTGCGACACTACGCGTCATGAGATATGGCTGGATCGTCGGCGTGCTCCTCGTGGCGGGCTGCAGCTCGCCTACGTCGCCCTCGTCCACGAATCTGACGGGTGGAATCATCCCCGGCTCCGCTGCGCCGCCGGCCGTGAGTGCGCCGCCCGTCGTGACGCCTCCAGTCACCACGCCCACTACGACACCAGCGCCGAATCCGCTCCTCAGCGATCCACGGTTTAGCCTGAGCTTTTATCGTGACTTTGCGCTTGGGCTCTATTCGCATCGCACCATCTATCCACTAACCCGCTTAACTCGCGCCCCCATGATTTTCCTGAACACCGAGGACGACCGTGGCGCTGCCATCGGTGCGGCAACCCTGACGACAGTTATAGATGCGTTTGTGGCCGTGGCGGGTATGTGGTCTGGGCAGCGTTTCGGTCTTGCAGGCGTTGAGCGTGGTATTGGCAGCAAGGAATACCAATCAGGCTGGCTCACCGTCAAATTCAGCGCCGACACAACAGGTCGGCTGTGTGGCACATCAAACACCGGCCAGGACGGAGGTGTAATTACGTTCTACTACCGCCAGCGGTGCGGATGTGGCGCATCAGCGATTAGTCCAGCGGTCGCCAAACACGAACTCGGGCACGCCTTTGGTTACTTTCACACGTCGAATCGTGATGACGTGATGACTGGCAATTCGCTTACACAGTGCGATATGACACCATCAGCCCAGGAACAATTCCACGCACAGATCGCCTATAGCCAGCCGCTTGGATCGCTTGATCCGCGCTAGGCCGCTTTCGAGTCCGCCTCTTCAGTCCTGCGATACCGCCGCCACGCCACCCACCCGCCCGCACGGACACCGCGGTAAATGCACCACTCCGCGGTTTCCCGTACTCGCATCACGTCCATCGCGTCTCTGAAAATCTGATCCGCTTCGCCGCGGTCGATCTCACGAATGGAACCATCGACGCATTGCACAAACGCGAACTGGTAGAGGAAGTCATGCACGACCGCTGGCAAGTCCCACGGCCCACCCGGAGACGGCCAATGGACCCGCAAGAGGCGCGGGATGCTGGCGAAGTCCGTCACGAACCCTGAGGGGACCGTGACAAACTCTACGTCACTCAGCCAGAACGTGAACCCGTCTTTAACGCACCACTGCGTCCCGTCGATGTACCCGAGGTGAAATTCCTCGTGGCCAGTAAAACACGCCGCGCTCATGGCTCAGGCTTCAACCCGAGCAGCCCGCGCCACTCGCGGCGGTGTTTCGCAATCGAGGCGTCCAGCGTGGCGACGTTCTTGGTCAGCCAGTCATAGGCCACGCGAAAGGCGAATCTGAACATCTGCTGATTAGGCTGCTGGCCCGCTTCTGCGAAATCCACAAACAGCGCCACGCCAGCACCGTCCAATGCGTCTTCCGGTTGCGGATACGGCGGATAAACCGGTGGCAACGGCGCGGGCGGAGCCGACGCGACGTGCACGGTCGGATCAAGGCCATCAGCTTTGGTGTACTCCGCCTTCTGCACGATCCATCCGGGCCCAGGGTTCGGTCCACCGGACCCACCGATAAAATCGACGGCGACGGACAATGCCGGGGGCGGTACCAGATAGATCACCGCGTCTTCGGCGTGACCGTGTACCTGCGTCTGCCCCGGTTTCTTTTTGAGGTGCAGCCACCGCTCGTCCTTCGCGTGGAGCGTGGACACCACGACATCGACGAATGCGCCGTGCCCCTCTTCGGTCTTCAGGTCATAGAAACCCGTGTCATACAGCTTCTTGACCAGCGCGGATTCATTCGGGACCTGCGCGAAGGCTGGTACCGAGACACACAGCAGAAGTGCAACAAGGATGCGGCGCATTACGGCTTCCCCTTATGCTTCAGCGCAATCTCAGCCACGCGGCCCGGTGACAGCGCGAGCACCAGATCAACCATCCGCAAAGCTTCACTCGCCGCCGCGCTCGCCCGCTCCGGATCAAACCCGAGCGCGACGAAATGTGCTGTCATATTCGCCTGCCGCTGTTCTGGCGGGCAGCAAATCCCAAGCAAGCAACATTCGCCCATTACGGTTTCCCCTTCTTATCGACTTCGCGCTGCAAGGCCATCGCCGCATTGCGCAGGCCTGCGGTTTCGATCTTCGCTTCGAGGGCAGCGAATCGCTGCTCAAGGTACTTCTGATTCAGGTCGTCGATCTGCTTCGCCGCCTGCTCGCGCGCTTCAAACTTGTCCGCCATCGAGCGAACATCGGAGCGGACGCTATTCAGGGTGTAGGCTTGATTGAGGGCGAACGTCACGACGGCGACGACGATCACCCAGACCCATGAGACGGGCAGGGTGAGGGTGGTGGCATCCGTCGATTTAGCGGGAGGGCTCACGTCTGGGGCATCCTGTGCGGGCCATGCCATCGCCTCTACAGCTGGCATGATCGCCGTCCGATAATGCCCGGTGGTGGGCATGGGCAGTGTCGTTGCTCATGGTCACTAGGGGCCGCGTGCGATTCGCGGTCGTGCGCGGTCCCGCTCCTTCTTAGATAGACGGCCATACTCACGTTTTCTCTCTGTACTCAAAGTGTCCCGGATCAATCTGGACACCGTTCTTCACGACGCCCCACTTCAACCCAAGCGACTCCCCAATCGCGCCGATCTTCTTCCACACCGGATCGCCACCGTCCCATTGCAACTTGTCGGGACCATGCAGGTCGTAAACACTGAAGGGGCAAATGTCGATCGCATCGCCCGTCAGGTGTTTGCTGTGCATCGTCCAGCTCACGCCCTTTTTGACGTTCGCGGCCTGCTCCTCTTTGGTCCGCAAGGTGTCCACGATCAACACCATGATGCCGGCTTCGACGCAGCGGGCGATCAGTTGCATCGCAAGCGGCAACATACGAGGCGAGAGATCGTCAAGCTTGCGGCTCACTAGTAAAACTCCACCACTTGATAACTCACGGTGTAGCTGATCGTACCCGCCGTCACCCGAGCCGCCGTCACCGTCGTGGCGTTCGTGAGTGCCACCGTGTGTTGAAACTGCGTCGGATTCCACCCCGTCGTACCCGTGTTGGTATCCGCGGACACTTGCCCAAGGAACTGCACCAGTGATTTCGCCGTGTTCACTGCAGTAATCGCGGCTGTATTGGACGTGGCTGTATCCACAACGATCGTGCCGCGCTGGATCGACTTGATGACGCCCGCCTTGAATTCGAGCGCCGCCCAGTTCACGTTTTGGGCCGATGCGCCGGGGTTCGCGGCTCGTGAGGCCGTCACCGTTGTACTGTTCGTCAACGCCAGCGCGCAATATCCTTGCTGCGGCGTGTTGCCCGTGTTCAGCGCCGTGCTGAAGCCCAAAAAGAAGAGCATCGTATTCGCCGTGTTCACTTCAGGGCTGAGTGTGGCCGTCGCGGATGTCGCGTTATTGAGGTCGATCGCGCCCGCTTGCACGGATTTGATTAACGAGAACTGAGGCATCCACTGCGCGACTCTGCCGCCAAACGGCAGGCCACCGAAACGCGTGCGTGGACCAAAGCGATTGCTCACTGGGTGATCCTGTTGACGTAGCCTTGAACCATTACGACGTTGGCGCTGGCCGCGAAAGCGCGCACCACCACGCCGCCATTCAGCGGCGACGATCCAGGCACTACAAGCACCAATCCCGACTCAGCCGGGATCGTGACTTCAAGGAGATCATCCGGAGAGGTGACGCCGCCGTACTCAATCGTCAGCTTGCGATCGCTGGTGTCTGAGTTCACCGCGTAGAGCCACACTTCATCCATCACGCCTGACGTGGATGTGGCCGTATGCACCAACGTGCCAGGTGTACTCGTTGCAACAACTTTGATTTGGCGTCCGTTGGTCGCGCCGGACAATTGAACCTTTGAGAACGCTGCCATTAGGTGAATACCTCAATTTCCAGAACGCTCACGGAGTTTTGCGGAGGGTTGACGGCGATGGCTAACAATGTGGTGGATTGGGCTTGGCCGACCTGCCGCGCAAACGTCGGCGCGGTCGAGGTCACCGCTCCAGCCGTGGCCGACGCGTAATAGATAGCCCCAGGCGTCAACGGCCCGGCCAGCTCAATCTGGCCGTCCGTGCGCATTGTGCCGGTGTCCCCAGACGCCACGGCATCGACCACGAATCCCATGACCGGTGTCACAGAGGCGTAATTCAGATCGGCGTCGGCTTTGTACCCACTTCCAGCCGTCAGTCCGCCCGATCCATCAGAGAGGTAGATCAGCGCTCCCGCCGACAAGCTCTCACCCGCCGTGAAGCTGATGTCCACATTCACCGTGGATGTCGGGACTGCACCGATGTTGTCTTGGGTCCAGACGGTGACGCCAGCCGAGGTCTGCGCGATGAACTTGTAGCTAGAGCCAGGGGAACCGTACATCTCTCCATTTTCTGGACGGCCGGCGCTATCCAGCTGAACATACGCACCCCATGAGGTGCCACCGCTGGTTTTGTAAAGACTTAGCGGTGTGGATGTTCCCGCCGCGTACGTATAGATACGTCCGCCATCTAGCGGGTTGCCACTATTGTCGAAATATTGCCTCTTGGCGTAGGGCAGTAAAGTGAAGAGAGCTATGACACACCGCCTTGCTGTAAAATTTTGAGATGGCCTACCACCGCATCGTGATCGGTGAACGCTTCCGGCGTCTTGTCGTCTTGCAGAAAGATACCGAGCGGAAGCATCAATACATCTGTCGATGCGACTGCGGCGCGACTCGCTCTGTGTTCGTTGGCAACCTGACGGCCGGCCGGCAGATTAGTTGCGGGTGCGCTAATAGAGAACACGCACGCCAAACACACCGCACACACGGACTGAGCGAATCTGCGGAATATGAGATTTGGTCGTCTATCAAGAAACGCTGCGGTAGGCCAAACCACTCCTCTTTTCGGCTCTATGGAGGACGAGGTATTAAAATTTGCGAAGAATGGGCCGACAGTTTTGAAGCCTTCTACGCCCATGTGGGACCAAGGCCTACCCCAACACACTCGATCGGCCGTATTGATAACAACGGCCATTACGAACCGGGCAATGTTCGATGGGAGACGGCGACAGAACAGGCCAACAATACGCGCCGCGTCCGATTGCTGAATTCCACTCCGGCCCATCTCGTAGCTCGCTCCAATGGGATCTCCAAAGCCTCTTTTCATCGAAGAGTTCGCTCCGGATGGCCACTTGAGAAAGCCGCGACGACCCCAATGAAAAAGGATCGTCGTAGGGTGGCGTAAGGTATAGGTCGCCACAGTGCTACAATGCTCCGTTCATGCCGCTCTGGCTGGTCGCCATCGCCGCCGCGTTTATAGGAGTGCTCTGGCTCGCGTTGTCGATTGAGCGCATGGGCTGGAGGATGGTCATCGGGCTCCTTGCCGTGGCACTGTTTTACCGCTACCAACATTCGCGAACGCCCGGCGAATCAGGGCATCCGTCGTCTGCTGCTCCTTCAGATACTTCGCCATCTCTCGACCCGCACGCCCCGCCGCTATATCCGCCGCGCCGCTAAGATCGCCCTGCGCGATCTTGTAGGCACCCTTCGCCATATCCGCCGCTGCGCGGACATTACCGATCTGTTCAGAGAGACTTTCCGGCTGTTGACGCTTCGCCACGTTGGCGCGTCGTACGGCCGCATCTTCGATGTCGAGCAATGCCCCGTACCTACGATTGATCGCTCTCGCGGATGCGCCTTGCGTGTCGCTGTCGATGGTCTTGTAGATGGCGTCACGCCACGCCTTCCCCTGTGCATCGAGCAATGCGGCTTCTGGGTCGCTTAGCAGCGCCTTACGCTGCGCCATTGGATACTTGCCGTAGAACGAATCCAACTCCGCGTTGGTTTCCTTCATCAGTAATTCCGCTTCCTCAAGCGGGAACGTGCGTCGATAGGTCTGGGCGCGCTCCATGAGGCGCTTGGCGACTTCCGGCGCTTCCAACTTCACCTTGGACGGGATGCTTTTCTCCATCAGGTCGGCAACGGCGTTACCGTCTACTAATGAACCGCGCTCACGCATCGGCCCCGCGTAGGCGTCGTATTCCGCACGGACGCGCTTCTTCGCCGCGCCAATGGTTTCGATCAGATCATCAATGCCGTTGATCGCCTTGCCGGTTTCCTGTGCCGTAGCCGCGAGATCAGCAATGCCGGTATCCAGCGACTTCTCAAAACCGCGCTGTGTCGCTCGCGGCTTGAGCCCTTGGACGAGCATCGCCTTAGACGAGGGCGGGGCGACATTCCGCACCGCGCCCGCGAGCGCACCAGTGACACCGCCCTCTTGTGCGCCGGCCGCCGCTTGTTTGACGCGATTCGCCACCGCGCCCATGCCTTTCGCTGCAAACGGCAACACGGCACCCGCCGCCGCGCCAACGGTCATAGAGGTTGGATCGCCGCCCGATTGGATGCCTGCCACGCCCGCACTCGCCGCTGCTTCCCCAGCCATCCGCTGGAGGATCGGCATCCCCTTCGTGACGCGGGCGATCTTGGCGAGCGGGACGCCGAACTCTGCCGCCTGTTCCAGCATGAAGCCCGCTTTACCAGCCGCGCTATCCGGAGGCGTCATGGCGGCTTTCACTTCAGGCCGATCGATCACCCGCTCCATGCCAAGCCCGCGCCGAATCAGGTCACCACCGTGGAACATCGTGGATACCGGCCCGGTCAACGCGCCCTTGACGGCATCAATCACCGCGTTTCCTACGCGGGCGTGCGGGTGCTTCGGCGGAGCGATGTCCGCCTTCGGCGCATTCGCGGCGAACCAATCCCCACTCGGCTTTTCAGCCTTCTCGTCCCTCTTTGGCTTCGGGGCGTTCGCGCTGAACCAGTCTTGCGGCATCTACTTCTTCACCTTCGCGCCAAGGCTTTCGAAGTGCTTCACTTGATCGGGCGGTACGTTCTTCACGGTACCGTCCGGGGCAACCATCGTCACCAGCAGTCCCGTATCCGCCGCCTTCCGTTGTGAGCGTTCGCGGTAGCCCTGAACGAGCTTTGAGGCTTCTTCTGAATCGCCAAGGAACTCACCGAGCGCCTGACCAGACTCAAAGCCCAATGACGCGAGCATCGTGGCGCGGGCTCGTCGTTTCTGTTCCTGCGTCTCGAGATCATCGCCTGGCTGCACGAAGTACGTCTTACGGTCACTCTCAAACTCGTTTTCGGGAATGGCCGCGCCTGAGTCCTTACGGAGACGCGCTTCCGTGAATGCCCGCTGCGCTTGGGTGTATCGCTGGCCGAGCCCGGACTGGAGGAAGTTGGGCATGACGCTCATCCATGTCTGCCCACCGAGATTCATCTTCTGAATCTCTTCCTCCATCGTCTCGAGGTCGGTATCGGCCTGCTGTGCGCGGTTAAAGAAGTTCAGCGCCCGCTTCTCGAGGCCGGTGGCCGGTTTCTGCTGAGAACTGGGCACCAGTTGCCCCCGCGCTTCCGTACGCGTGCCGTACCGAGTCTTACCATCGGGGCCAACCACTGGCACCAGTGCATCAGGAGCGCGATCCGTCTGCCGCAGGCTCCGAATAATCTGTAGGGCACGCTCCGCGCCCTTGTCTCCCTTGGCCGCCAACATCGCGAGTGAGGCTTCGGTCGGATTCGGTTCCCGCTCCGGCTTCGGCGGCATCACGACTTGCCCGTTGGGGCCAATCGTCCCGCCCATCTGCTTAATCGCGTTCTCGGTCTCAATCCCGCGCCGCTGTTCGCGTGTCGGCATCAACTCCGGACCATCTGCTGTGCCCGGACCAAAGGCGTACCGCACGTCGCCCGCGCGTTCCGGCGACTGCATCACGGTATCGACATCCATTTCCGCCATCGGGCCGTAGCCGATCGCCTTGGCGCGGGTATCACCGGCCTTTTGCGCGTCCATCGTGGCCTGACGCTGATCGATCTCACGCTGTCGCGCCGTGGCCTGCTCGCGCTCTCCGATTCGCGCCAGCAGATCGGCTTCGCGCAACTGCTGATCGCGGCGCTTAAACGCGTCCTCCTGCTCCTGTCGCTGCTGTGCTACGCGGCCGGCCTCTTGCCGCTCTCGATCCTGCCGGAAGCTCGCCAACGTGCCCGCGATCAACTCCCCGATGTTCATCACACCCTGTGAACGGAGCTGCGCCCGTTGCAGGTCACTCCGCGAGCGATCCTGCGCCGCCATGCGCATCAGGTCCAGCAACGATTGCTGATCCGGCACGTAGGGTGATCGGATGTACTCAGCCATTAGCTATTCAGCCCAGCCACAGACAGGTCAGACAGCCAGTTCCCCTCAGCCAGCCATTTGTCGAACGCTTTCTGCCGATCAAACTCCATGTTGCGCGTTCGCCCGCTGTAATCGAACTGGGAGTTGTTCAGATTGAAGTCGTTCAGGCTGTTGGCCCGGTTCGCTCCGAACGAATAGGCGTCCTTGCGGCCGGTATAGCCGCTGTTCCACTCATCGAACGACTTGCCACGGTTCGCATTCCATGAGCCGAACGCGTTGTCGCGGTTGGTGTCGTACTCTGTCAGGGCACGGTTCCAGATGTTCCCGTATTCCTGTGACGCGAAGTTCTGGCCGTACTTCAGGACATCCTTCAGCGTGCCGCCTGAACGCAACGTACCTCGGCCCGCCGCAGAGGCTTCGAGCGCCTTGCGGCCTTGGTCCATGCGCCACTGAAACGAGGGATCGTTCTGGATCTGATCCGGCTGCGGGCCGACAAACTTTTCGTACGTGAAGTCCGGGAACGAGAACGACGGCCCAGGATCAAAGATGCCAGGATCAACGAAGTCAGGCGCGTTGTACTCGGGCCAGCCACCGCCCTCGAAACTGAACGAGGACGACGGCGAACCGGTGGGCGTCGGACCGCCTGTTATTGGCGTCGTGTTGATCGGCCGCGCGCGCCATCCATCGGTATCGGTCCAGTACCACTCGTACCCCGGAAACGGGGCCGGCGGCTTGTTCGGGTCTTTCGTGGGGTCATACGGCGGCTTGGTCGTCGTCGACGACGTGGGCGTCGTGGTCGCCGCGGTGGGCGTGGCCGGCGTCGGCCCCGGCGGCGCAAGCACGCCCTGCGGCGGTTCCGGCTGTCCCTGATCAGGATCGCCGCCCGCGGCCAGCCATGCCTCGTAGTCGTTGGTGTAATCGCGTTCGCGTGACATTACCGCCCTCCCAAGCGCAGGAGATCGCGCATCCGCAGCAATGCGTCATTCGACAGTTGGCGATACGGTGCCCGCCGCTGCTCTCGCGCCTCATCCAAGGCCCGCACGCGGTTCTCTTCCGCGATCCGGCGCTGGCGATCCTCTTGCAACATGGCGAACTCTTGCGCGCGCTGCGCTTGCTCGGCCTGATACCGCTGCTCCGCCAACGCGTTCTGCTGTTGGACGAGTTGCATCTGCTGCGCGAACTCGTTTTGTCGCATCGTGGCGTCGTTTTGCATCGCCCGATTGTTCTGGCGGTTGTTGTAGATGTTGGTGCCGAGCCCCACACCCAACTCACCGAGCTTGAGAAGATTGCCGAACGTCATCCCGCCTCCTGCTGTCCCTGCCGCTCCTGCTCCCGCTGCGCCTGCGCCGGCACTTCCAGCTGCCGCGCCTGCGCTGGCACCAGCGCCCGCTCCAGCGCCGGCCGCACCGGCTCCACCCGCCGCACCACCTGCCATCAGCGCGCCGCTCGCTGCTCCCCCAGTCGCAAAGATCGCGGCCGGCAGCACGCCCTTGAGCCAGATTTGCCGCTTGTTATCCGCCGCCGCCCACCGCTCCGCGTCCTTAAACGTGCCGTCCCACCCATACACACGGCGGTTGTTGGCGCGGAACTCGTCCATCGTCGGCCGTCGCACAGGCGCGATCGGATTGGCTTTTGCGTTCGCCTGATTGAGCGTGTAGTAATCGTCCGGGGTCATCGCCATTAGCTCGCCACCGTCGCTACCGCAGATACCATCGGATACACGTCAAAGCGCATCGCCGCCGCCGGATTGCTCAGATACGCCACCGCATACGTGATCGGTGCGCCCGCCTCCGCGTAGAACGCATACCGCCCCCAGCCCGTGGTCCCCGTCGTATTGCCCGTGATGGCGGCAAACACGGTCGTTTTCGCGCCGCTATCCGTCCACCCGAGCGTCACTTGCGCCGACGAACTCACGCCCGCCGCCGTCCGAATCGCCAGGTAGTACTCAAAGGCATAGAAGCCTGATTGCGTCGGCGTAAACAGCGTCGTGGTGCCAATCGTCGCGTTCTGATCCGCCACGCGTGCGATCGAGGGCGTCACACTCACCGGCAACTGCGCCAAGTACTGCCGCTGATCGCGGAAGTAGATGCCCCAGCGCCCATTCAAGCGAATCACCGGCGGTTTCCCAGGCAGCTCGTTCGGTTCGACCGCGCCAATCGGCGCATCCGGATACGGCGGTGGGAGGCCAACAGCCATTTACGCCGCCTCCAGCGATCGACGCGCATCAAGGTACGCCTCGGAAATTTTCCACGGTACGGGATCCGTGCAGCTCAGCTCATACACGCGATTCCTCGCCACGCCCAACTGCCAGAACCACACCAGCGCGGAGGTATTCCCAAGTTCCCCGACTGAGAGATCGATTTCATTGCCCCACGTGATCCCGCCATCATCGGAGTAGCGCAGCATCAGGAGCGGATTCGAGCCCGTCCCGCTGATCGGGACATCGATCCCGACCTGCATCAACAGCGTGAGCTTCCGGTGATACACGTAGGTCTGCGCCTGCACCACGGCCGGCGTCCGTCGTACCCGGCGAATCACGCGCCCGTCCACGTCAGACGTAAAGTTCATGTCCAAGTGGTAGAGCACGCCCGATTCACGATCCCCCGCCAGCGTGTGATTGAACGCGAAGCACACAAATACCGGGCGGAAATAGGTGTACTCAGACTCTTCCGGAATCCACGTCCCGACCAGCGTCCACCAGCCAGAGGTAAAGTCAAACTGCCAGGTCTTTTCAATGCCCGTCGTCGGTAACGTCAGCCGGTACCACGTATGGCCCTGCATGCGGAACGACTGGCCAATCGCGTTACTGATCGAGAGGCCGTCGCGGACGTACTCCGCCAACTGCGTTTCCAGCGCAAAGTCAGAAATGCGCTGCGGCTCCAGTCCCGCCGCCGCGATCACTTCAAAGTCGCCGTCGTTGTTCTTCGACAACCACACCAGCGTGCCGCCCGCATTCGTGAGCGAGAACGCCGCCGCGCACCCCTTGACGAATGTCGCCGAGGGATCAGGCTGGAACGGCAGGTCAAGCTCCCCGTTCGGATACCAGCCCTCGCCCGTCTGCTCCCCGATTAGGAAGATGTAGTTCCAGGAGGTGACTTTCATCGCCACCCAGCGATCGGGCTGATTCGTGCGCTGGAAGAAGTTGGTCGGATCCCACGTCGCCCCGTCCAAGAGGTCCGAAAAGTAGACCGTGGACGTGTTCGCATCGAACGCGAGGAAATAGCCACCGAGGTAATCCCCCTGCGTAGCCAGGCCGTTTAGGGCTGCGATTTGCGTCAAGACGTTCGTGGCCAGCGTGTAGCAGTAGCCATTCCCGCCTGACGTAATGAATAGCTGCCCGCCACCGTCGCCATTCGTGCAGATCGTCGCCGGGTTGTTATCGAGCGCCACCGTCCCGCGAGAGGTCGCCACGAACGAGCCCGCGCTCATCGTGATCTCGTACAGCGTGTCTTGGCAGACGCCGAAGCAACGGCCGTTCATCTGCCACATGGCCCGCCAGCCCACTTTGGCGACGAGCACCGCCTGCTCCACGCCCGGCGTCGGGAGAAAGCTCACCTGAGACGTGGCCCCCTTGGATTCACTGATCTCGGCAAACCAATTAATGGTCAATTCCTGATCCGTGATGCGGTTGCTCAGGGTATAGGAGCGTCCGAGGGCATTCGGAAACGAGGGCATATGCGCTCAGTCCGGGATCCCGGAAATCGTGCCCGCCAACTTGCCGTCGCTCACCAACTGCGAGAGGACGCGCCGATGCAACGAATTGGATGTCAGATTGGCCTTATTGAGCGCCGTCATGAGCGCCGTCGCGGCAGCACCGGAGTACTCACAAGTCGCCGTCTCGTTATTCGGCCCCAGCAGGCCGACGTGGATATGACCCGCCGCCCAGTTCAGACGCAACTCCGCTACGCGGTAATTCGTGATCGACGGGACCGGAGATGTGAGCGTGATAATCTCTGCCACTAGCCCTCCTACGCGCCGGCCACGGTCCAGTTAGTTCCGTTGTAGTACGCAAGCACTTTGTTCGCGCCACCGCCAGCGATGGTGGCGCCCCATGACGCCGTGTTGGAATCATTCACCGAGGCAATCGCGCCTTCGGCCGCCGTGGGCAACGCCGTAAACGCCACAGGCGTCATACGGAAGGCTTTCGTGGTATCCACACGTCCGGCGGCTCCGCGAGAGAGGGAGACATCCGCCCAGCCGAACGAACTGCCATTGTCAATGGACGTGAGATTCCCAGTGGCCGCTGCAATGCGCCACCATCCAGAGCCCCCTGCGCCGAGATCCAGGTCCGTGCTTGTTGCGGCAACGAGCCGTGGCGCTGTGATACTCAGCGTGCTGATCAACGCCGAGGACGAGAGAGACAGTCTCAGCGTCCCGCCCGCACTCCACCCCAACGTATCCGCCGCCGACAAATACATCCCGTTGTCGCCGTCACCCGTTCCGTAGAAGCTGAAGGTGGGCGCGGCTGCGGTCCCATCTGCGCCTAAGAACCGTTCCGCTTGCAGGTTGCCGGGGAAGATGACAGTGGAACCGCTCGCCTCAAAGCGAATCGGGCCGAGCCAGCCGATCCAAACGGATTCCGCCATTACGCCACGTCACTTTCTGCCTTCTTCCGGCGAGGCTTCGTGAACGCAAGCGGCTCAGCAGGGGCATCCTGTGCGGGCTGTGGCTGCATCAACTGTTCGAGCAGCGCCATCCGCGCATCGAAGCGGATCATCTCCTGCTCCATCTGCACAATGGCCGTTCGGGCCTGCTGATACCGCTGGCCGAGTTGGGCCGCGGCGGCTTTCTCTGCGTCGTAGCGTTCCTGTAGAGTCATCATCAACTGCCGGTGTATACGTTGCTGTTCTGCGCGTTCGGAATGAGCGCAAGATCAAATCCCAAGTCCTGCAAGCGCGTATTGACTTTTTCGATGTCGCCTTTGGTTTCACGCGCCTTCGCCATCACCCGCTGCGCGATCTGATCGGGCACCGCAAACGCCGACAGCAACTCTTCCGAGAGGTTCCAGCGATAGAACCGCGTATAGCCCGGAGGCAACGCGATCGTGTCCGCCAGCGCCACCGTCGTGGCCGCCACAGGCGCGTAAAACACACCCGTGAGCGTGCTGACATTCGGCACCGGCCAGAGCGTCAATGTCCCATAGGGCGCGGCACTGCTGGTGTAGGTCGGGTTGTAGTACCAACTCGTCGGATAGGTCGCCGCCAGCGGCTTCTGTGGGATCGCCTGGTAGGCGTCATCCGTGAGCATGAACAGCGGCAGCTCAATCTCTGCGTTGCTCGCGGTGTCGATGTAGGTGACGTTGCAGCCCTGATAGTTCATCGTCGAGGGCCGCGCAATGTTGATTGTCGCGCCGGTCCCCACGGTGTAACTCGCCGTCCCGTTCGCAATCGTCCACGTCACGCGCTTGATGACATGCGTTAACAGGCGATTCGTGCTCCACGCCTCGATCAGCATGTTCAGCGAGGTCAGCGCATCATTCGCCTGTGACCCGCCGGCCGTCTGCCCCTGTCCGAGGACGCCGATGTCTTTGAGCGACAGCGAGATCAGTTCGAGGACGGTCATTACGCACCGCTAATCGTGACGGTGGCCGTTCCGCCACCCGTGACCGTCGCACTCACCCGCGCGCGCACCCACAACCCCGCCCCCAACTGGACATGCGTGCAGAGCTTCGCGCCACCCGTAAACCCGGACGCCGCCTGTGAGGCAATCTGGCTCCACGTGCCGGTGTAGGACGGCAGATCAGACTCTTCGATGATGAGCGTCCCGCCGGAGGTCGTCCCCTCCGAGGTGAACGTCACGCACACGTCTTTGTGCGAGCCGATCACCTGAAAGGGCTTACTGGTGCCCGTGGTGACACGATCGAGCAAAAAGACTGGATCGGTGCCGGTATTGGTGATGTTCATGAGTCCTCACCATGCGAGGGAAGACACCGTGTCCTCCCCCGCCAGGCGTTAGTTGGCCGGCAGACCCGTTTCAATCGCGTCGGACAGCGTGTTACTCCACACGTCGCCGGTCACACCCGTGGTCCCACCGGCCGGATCAAAGTCCGCCGCCGTAATGTTGAAGTAGTTGCCGACCACGAAATTCGGCGCGGTGCCACCCGTCAGGTTGATGTTCGACGCCGTGCCGTTTTCGATGACACACCCGGCGATCGTCGCGTGGGAGAAGCCCGCCGTGATGTTGGCCGCGTTGTTGAAGAACTTGCAGTTCAGGATGCGCCAATCCAGCAGCGTGCCGGTCCCCAGCCCCGTTGATACGGTGATGGCGATGTCTCCCGCACCCGAGAAGCCAAAGAACGTGCATCCCTCAATCAGGACGTGGTTTGGGTTGTCCGTGGCATGCACGCCTTCATCCGTGCCGGTCAGGATGCAATTGCGCAGCGTGAACTTCTCGGAACAGTTCGACGAGGGCGGATCGCCCGCGTTCACCAATTTGACGCACGGATTCGCGGTGGCCGAGCAGTTGAAAAAGACGTTCTCAACCACCCATCCCTGCCCGTTCGGCTGAAACAGCGCACCCGTGCCACTGGTCGGAGACAGCCACGTCGCGCCGCCGCCGTTCGCGACACCAGAGGTGGTCGCCTGCCGTGGCAACGTGCCCGCGCCGACGATCTTCACGTCGTTCACTTTCGGCGTGGACCATTCCTGGTTGATCACGCCGGCCATCGCCACGACGATCTGCTGCGAGTAGTTGTGATTCTTCCGCCAGAGCGGCAAGAGATAGTCGAGCGGCGCAAACGTCCGAAACGCCAACCCCGGCGAGGTGCCCGGATTGCCGTCAAAGCCGTACGTGCCGTCCACGTAGAAGGTCGCGTTGATGGCCGCAAAGGACGCGCCCTTGAGCGAGTCCGCCGTGAGAATGCCCTGCTGAGCCGAAAGGAGATTGGACATAGAGAACCGAGTCTTTCCTTAGGCGACGGAGGTCGCCGTGTCTTCCGTTTTCCGAGGACGCCCGCGCTTCTTGTTCAGCACAGGCACCGGCAAATCCACCAGGTGTTCGGCACCATTGGCCCGATCCGCCGCATCAAATTCGGCTTTCGCCTTCTCGCTCATGCGCTGGTCGTCATACGCCCGCATCGCCGCCTGATCCGCAATCGCATCCAGATACTTCTGGTGCGCTTCCTTGACCTGATCGGGATGCTCCGTCCAGCCCTTGCTCAGCCAGTCCTTCAACTCGCGATCGTTCTGCACGAGACGCGAATCCCACGGCGGCAGCAACGACTCCGCCCGCTCACGCTCCAAGGGGAGCAACAGATTGAGCGAGTTGAGCCGTGCGACCTGGATCAGTTCGTCGCGCTTACGCGAGTCGGTCCAGACGCCGTAAATTGCCGCCGGGTAAGGCCGGTATTCGTAGGCCGGAAACGTCATCAGTCGGCCGTTGATGCGAGGCACGACCGTGGCCTTGTTCATTTCTTCGTGCAGACGCTGCGAATCCTCGTCGGTGAACTCGCCGCCCCAGATCGTTTCCGGCTGAATGTTGCTCATGAGACTCCTGAAGAGAGGGCCAGCGATCACCGCCAGCCCTCATGGTTGTTAGCCGACCGCCACAGAAATAGAGGTCGAGGTGCCCGTGATCGGCGCGTTCACCGCCAACCAGAAGCCATTGCACGCAATCACCGGCATGCACACCTGTCCCGCGTTTTGGAAGGTGATGCGGTCGTAGCCGGAGCCCGCGTTGCCGAGGCCGTTCGTGGCGTCGAAGTCGATCGTGGAGGCCGACTTGCCGTTGCCGATGATCAGCAACATGTCGCCATCCATATCCTTTGTGGGGGCGGCGACGGTCATCGCCAGCGTCCCGGTGCCATTGAGCACCGCCACCATGTCGGTACCGGGTGAGGGCAGCGTGATCGCACCAGAAGCGCTGTAACTCAGCACCACCCGCTGACGACCTGCGAGCGGATACGTGGTGGACGTCGCCACCGCATCACCGCCGAAGTCGTCGTACGGATTGCCGACTTTGACATTCGCGCTGGTAGGATGGGCCTTCGCCACGCGGCCGTTGACACCACGCCGCACCGGAATGATCGTGGTAGAAGCGGAATCCGCATCGGCGGTCTGCTCAAGGAACTCATCGTCGATCTGAATGAGCTTCCCTTTACCGAAGCCGGTACCGGATGTCACCTTGATCGTGACCTGATCCGCCGAGATTGCGCCGTTGAGGGTGGTCGTAGTCAGAGCCATGTTCGTGTCCTCCCTTAGCCCTGAATGCGGCCGGCCCAATCGGCGCGCTGCGTTCTGAAGCCGTAGATGACATCCAGACGCGAGGGGTGTGAATCGGTGCGGATGTCTGAGGCTTCCCAGTACCGCAGTGACAGGCCCGACTTCGGCGCACGCACGCGCTCGGCCTTGCCCTGGTTCGGCATCACCAGATCCGCGCCCGCCATGACGAACGCTTCCCGGTGGAAGCCCAAGCCCTGACGCGACGTGACACCTGACGAGCCCGTGACGTTGATCGTGGCGTTATCCGCCGGCGAGGCGACCACCGTCTGATATGCGCCCGAGGTGATAATGGACGGCGAAATCGAAATCGTCATGGCCCCAGTGGAATCACTCACCGTCTGGGTCACGACAAACTTCTGCGCCAGTCCCGCATCCTGATAGCCCTGCACGTTCACGGCCTTGACCGCGGTCGAGCCTGAGCCAATCGTGAACACGTCGCCCTTGTTCAGCGTCGAGGCACCCGAGGACCAGCCATCCGTCACCAGCGACGTGCCGGTCTGCGATGCGCCATTCACCAGCGGCGTGCCGCCGTAGGTGCCGTAGGTGTGAGACGCAATGTTCACGTCCTCCCACCACTCTTTCCACTTAAGCGCGTTGGCGGCCATCATGCCCTCGAAGAAGTCCGCCTTCGGCTGGAAGAGGGTGATGTTTGCGTTGGCAATCGCGGTGCCCATCACGGCATCGATCACCATGTTGCGGTTGTCCTTCGGGACCGCCGCGATCTGCGTCAGATCATCGGCCAGCGCAAAATACGTAGTGTTGGCGGTCGGCGTGGTCCCCGGCGTGCCCTGCGCGAAGTAGATGTCCTGATACAGACGGCCGAGGCCATCCTTGTCCATCGTGTTCGCGATCTGCACGGCGGCCGGACGCACGTAGCGCTCACGGGTATCCTGCACGTCGAGCGTGGCCTGCATCGAGGACCAGCCCCATGCCACCTGCGCCTGATCGGTGATGGTCACGTAGACCACCTGATCGTTAATGCCCTGTTCCTGAAGCGCCTGGCCCTTCTTGGTCACGAAGCGCTGCGGCAGACGGACACCCACGGTGCCGCCAACCTTGGTACCCGAGACGAGGAAATCGTCTGAGAGCTTCTTGTCGATGTTGCGGACAAAGCGCGTCTCGTTCTCGGCTACACGCAGGACTTCGCGTCCAATCCAGAGCGGCGACTGAAAATAATTGTTCGCCATACTTACCTACGACCGGCCCGTCTCTGTTCCGCTTCGACTCGGTTCCAGTACGCGGCGTGCTCTTCGTACGACGCGTCTGGGCCGGGCTCACCGGAGCGAGGGGCCGCATGCGATCCACTGACCGGACTGACAGGAGGATGCGCGGACGTTTTGGGCTTAACTGGAGCGGCCGATCCGGTGGTCGCAGCCTTCTCCAGCTCGAATTCAATCCGGGTGAGTTCCCGGTACTGCTGCAGAGGGGGGGCGGCGCTGATGCGCTGCTCCGCCTCCGGGTTTTGCGCGAGATACGCGCAAAGTTGCTCAGGGATTTGCGATCCCATGATTACTTCCCACCCGGCGCGGTGCAGCTTGGGGCCATGTGGCCCAAACAACTGCTCACGCAATTCCGGGTTGGAGGCGAAATGTGTTTCCATCCGCTGACCAAACTCGCGGATGCGCGTGACTTCCTGCTCACGCTTGGCGTGCTGCTCTTGCTCAACCTGCTGGCGCTGGAAGGCTTCGCGGGCCTGCAGTTCTTTCTGTTCCTGCTTGTATTCCCACTTCGCAAACATCCAGGCGGCGTACGGGTCTTCCTGATCCTGGAAGTCCGCGAGCTTGGGTTCATTGGGGTCAGCAGCAAAGGCTTTCGGCTTCGGCTGATCCTGCTGCTTTGGAGCCTTCAGCGCTTCGAGTTCGGCCCGGAGAGACTGGAACTCGCTCGTATACCGGCGCTCCGCCTCTTCGCGGGCCTGCCGCTCCTTCGCCGCATCACGCTTGGCTTCTTCGCGCTCAAACGTGATGCGATCAATGCGCTCTTGCGGGTTCTTTTTGCCCTTGGGGGTCTTGTCGCCTTCAACAGGCTTGGTCTCAAGACCGGGCTTCGGGGCGGGATCGGCGGGCGTGGCGTCGGCAGAGGCTTCAGACTCGCCGCCCTCCGGTGTTTCAGGCTCGGGAGTGGTGACAGGTGCGTCGGCAGGAGCGTCGGCTGACTCAAACAGCGCCTTCATGTCCTCGCCGGACATAGAATTGCTGTCGTAGCGAACGCCGTCAGACTGAAAAGACCCGGTCGTTGCCGATCCGGCGTCCTTCAGCATTTCTTTCCGCCCCGAGAACCCTTTTTATGTGCCACGGGTTCTAGGGTGCGAGAAATGCTTAGCTAATTGGCTTTTGAGGCACCACGAAAGTCCAGCTTTTTTTCTTCGGCGCGTTTAATCACAAAAACCCACCACTCGCGGGTGATCTCTTGGACGGTTTTCCCGACGTACTCCGCGTACAAGCGGATGTCGTGCTCGACTTGGGGGTCAGCACGAAGGATGATCCGGCGATTATTGTGGCCGCGTCGGACTCGCATATCGTTAAACAGGGTCATCCCCAGTGCGCTGTTCCATGTTGCGGTCCAAGACGGCGAAGAGCGCGTCACGCGGCGATGGCTTCTTCCGATGCTCTACGACTGCTCGCGCTCGGAACCACTTGGTGACGCCATCCGCAGGCGTGACCGTCAATATTTGCGGTTCGCAGGCACGGCAGGCGCAATCGTGCTCATGCCAAACGACGCTCGGCTCGACTTGATGCACGGCTATTCACCCTTCTCCGGTTTCGGCTGTCGCGCCTGCAAATCCACCGCTTGCGCGTGCCCCTGTTCGCCCTTTTCAAGTTCCTGTGAATGCGCCACCGCGCCCTGTGCCACTTCCCGCCGCGCCTGGTTCTCGGCCTGCGCCTCCGCGAGTTCCGTCTGCTGTTCCAGCTTGGCCGATTCATGCGCCCGATCCACCGCGTTCTCCGCGTGCTCAAACCGCTGCTGATCGTCCTGTTTCGCCATCGCCGCGATTGCCTTGATCTGCTCCTGCGCATCCTTCGCCCGCGCCTGCATGGCCGCAATCCGCAAGTCTGCGTCCATCTGCATCTTGGCGATCTCAAGCTTCGTGGCCCCGTCGATCTTGGCCTTTTCGAGGTCCGCCTGCGCCTTGATCTGGTCGGTTTCAATCAGCTTTTGCGCCTGCTGCAACTGCTGCGTCAACTGCTCGATCAGCATTGCCGCCTGATCGCGCTGCGCCTTAATCGCCTCGGGGTCGTTCTCCTCATCCCCCGAATCCTGCAACTGCGGTGGCAGCATCTTCTTCATGCGCTTGGCCGCTTCCTTGTGACCGGGGAAGTCTTGGAAGTTCATCCAAATATCCCCGAGCATCGGGATCATGTTCGGGACACGTTCCAGAATCGCCCCGAATGCATCCGAGCCTTCCTGTGCGCGGGTCTTGTAGCTCTTGCCGATGTCCACAATGACGCCATAGACGCCCTTCGACAGATCAAACTTCTGCGCCTTTGACGGATCGATGCCCGGCGGCATCAGGCCAATCCCTTGCGGAAGCGCCAACGGCCGGCCCGTCTTCGGATGCTTCACAAACGGCTGGCCGAGGATCACTTCCCGCTGCGTCCCGTCCTCCTCCCGAACTTGCACCATGCGCCCGGCACGGTCGTAGACCTTCGGCATCAGATCGAGCACGACCTTCGCTTCATAGGTCATGCTGATCTGCGCCATGTTGTCGACGTACTGGGACTGACTGACGGTGTTCTCTTCCGCCATCCCCGCCAAGGTTTGATGCGCCACCTTGCGCTTGGCGAGGTTCTGCAGCGAGGACGTATCCACGATGGCCGTGCCGGTGGAGAGCGCATCCTTGGCCAACTGAATCAGCGCGATCGATGAGGACAAATCCGGGCTATCGAGGTTCCGCATCGGCAGCGGGGCCAACTGCCCACCAACCATGACCGGATCAACTTCCAAGTGTGTAAAGTTGCGGACGTTTGCCAACTGCCACTGAGCCTGCATTGTCTTGAATTGGCCCACGTAGCCCACCCACGGCGCTTTTGTGGATAGGGAGTCTTTAATCACCGCCGACGTGATTTCGTAGTTGATCGTGCGGGCCGCATCCTTATTCGGGGTGATCATTCCCGCCCACCGGCGCTCGGTGTCGAACGGCTGCAACTCTTCACCAATCGCCGGGATGATCGGGATATACCGCCCGTTCCAGGTGCCCTCTTCCAGCACTTCGAGCGCGTTGATCTTGCACCACTTGACGACCGGCTTGCGCTCTTTGCCGGTGCCTTCGTACTCCATGTAGAAGTACTCCGCGATGCACACGGCGTCATTGGCCCCGTCGTACCACTTCACCTGTTCCGAGCCCTTCATCGGCTCACCGCCCTTGATCGGATCGACGTTCCAGATCGTAAAGTTCGGCATCTGGGACTGCATATCGATCATTTCGTCGGTGGACAGCCCCGCCATCCTCGCGTCGGGAAACTCCCGATTGAACTGGCTACGGCTCATCCACGACACGATCAGGCAGCGCGTCATGTCGCAGAAATCAGGTTCCACCGCGAACGGATCCCAATAGACGCTCGACTGGCGGAGAATGCGCTTGATGACGATCTTCAGGTCGTCCGGATCGTCGGTCTCCTGGTCATAGACCACATCCACGCGATACGCCCCGAACCCACACTTAAAGGCCCGATCTGCGGCCCAGTTCCGAGCCAGATACGCGCGCGAGTCCACCTCGATCTGCCGGTACAGCCCTTGGATGACTTCCGCGGTCTCCTGATTGGCGTCCTGTGACTTCGGGCTGACGTGAATCCCCAAATGCGCCCGTGTGAACTGGTTGTAGACCTGCCGAATCGGCTGATTCAGGGAGGGGATCGAGAGCATGGGCTGCGCCGGCAACGGCACGCCCTGCACGGTCTGCCCCTGTCGCATCTGCTTGACGTTCTCCGGCCACTGCTTTTCAGGCACCTGGAAGGCGAGATCGTCATCCTCGCGCTTGCGCTGCATGCCGAAGGCTTCAGACGAGAGCTTCTGGAAGTCGAGGGCCGCTTGGACTTTCTCGTCACGACCGAACAGGGCGGATTTAGCCATGCGTCACGCTCGCGGCTTTCAGCGGTCGCAACTCGTACGTCGCGGACTTATCGCTGCGCTGATCGAAATCAGTCGATTCGGGATCAATCCAGTCCGGCCCCCCGAAATGAATCACCCGGCCAAGCCCAATAACCTGCCCATCCTGTGAGCCGCCCCTTACTAGCACCTTCATAGCGCGTCCAATCCTTCCGCCCGCTCGGCTTCCAACGCTTCAACACGCTTCGTCAGGTTCGCGTTCCCATCCAGTAACGCCTCAATCTGAAAGTCCCGCTTCTGCAGCTCGTAAAACATCTTCTCCAAGCCACTCATCAGGTGATCGATCCCGTCCGCGTGGTTGTTAATCACCGCCATGATGGCGGCGTGCTCCTCGCGTTTGTTGGCCAGCTTCAGAGCTGCTGCCTGGAAACTCGTAAATCCGTTCTGCCCGCTCATGCGCCCATCCATGCCAGCGGGTCATTGAGGTTCTGTCCCGCCATTGCGTTCACCGGCTCCGGCTTCAGCCCGAGATACGGCCCACCCGACACCACTAGGTAGCGCGTGGCGTCCATTAAGTGATCGTTCGCCTTCACGATCTTCCCCTTCTCGTCCCGGTGATACTTCCGGAACTCCGCGAACCACGCGAACAAATGCGCTTGCACCTTCAGCCGGCCCGAAATCAGCAAGTTCCACATCACCGTGATCCCCGCTTCCACCGCGTTCTCCGCAAACTGCAGGTCTAAGCCCAATTCCGCCGAGCGATACACGTCGATCAGCTTCGTGCCGTCCTTGATGTTCGACGCGACCGATGCCGGATCAATCACGCCCTTGATCCAACTCCCACGCGCACGGATCGCGGCGGCATGACTCGCGGGCTCACCCTGTCCCTGATAGTGGAGGTCGTACAACTCAAAGCCACCCGTGCCTGGATCTTGCGCGGCCCAAATCACTGCAGTGCGGTTCCAGCCCACATCCATCCCGTAGACACGACGCCAGCTCTCCGGTACCTGACGAGTCGGGACCGTGATCGCCTCTTCATTGATCGGGTAAATCGCGCCGGCACCCAGCGACGGCTCGCCTTCCGTGCGGGCCTTTAACTGAAACGGCGGCGTGGTGGCAATCAGCGCCGCCTTCTCGTCCTCGTCCAAGTGCGGGACATGGTTCCAGCCCGCCTGCACAAAGTACTTCCGCGCCTTGGCGTCTTCCGTGGGCTCGAGAAAGCCCGTCACCACGTCCGACATGCCCTGCAAGGGCGTAAACGTGACGAGCACTAAACCCTTTGTGGTCATCGTGCGGTAGAGCATTTCGGTGTAGCAATCCTGCGGTGGCTCCTCATCGCACCAGATGACATGCTTGGCCGTGCCCTCGAACGACTTGCGGCCCTGTTCGTACGTCTTGAGGCCAACCACGGACTTCCCACCAGAGACATGCCGCACCCACACGCTTTCGAGAGAATTGGGCAAGCCGTGCGGCCGGCGCGTGAAGCTCGAGATCAGATGCGGCGGCACCATCCCGCCTGTCCAGTCCCCCACCTTATCGATCGGGCCGAACAGCTTGGTCTGCACAATGTCCCGCGTGGTTTCTGAGGTCGTGCCACACGCCCAGACTTCAACGGGTCCATCAAAGCGCCGGCCCGCCCACCAGGACGGATAGCGCCCGGTCAGGTGACAGGTCACCTCAAAGGCCCCGCCCTCAGACTTCCCGACACGGTTCGCGGCCATAAACAGCCGCTCTTTAAACGACGCACCACCCTGAAAAAAATCCATGTGGCGCGGATAGAGCTCGCGTCGAAAGGGGCCATCGTCCGGAAAGTAGTGCCCAAACTTACACGCCGCCCGGCGCTCAAGCTCCGCCACCACCGCCACCAGTTCACTACTGGCCACGCTTCACCTGTGACAGCAACAGCGCCGCCTTTGCGGCTAATTCCTCATCGGACATCTGGGAAACGACCGCAACCTTGACCTCTTGCTCCTGGTCTTTTGGTTTGTCGAGCGCCCGGTTCATCAGGTCCGTAAACGCCTGCACAGACGGGTCTTTCTCCCAAATCTCGATCACCTGCTCGTCCGGTTTCAGGTTCTTCGCCTGATCCTCAGCCACCCGCAGAAACTTGCCCGTGGCCTTGTCTCTGACGACCATGTAGCTCAGGCCCTTGGCTTGGGCCATCTGGGCAGCCACGAGGCTATCCATCTCGCGCAACACGATCTGGCGGAGGGCTTCTCGCGCCTGCTCCTTGCTGATCGTGCTGGCATGCTTGGTGCCCTTCTTGGGGCCGGAATTCGGTCGGGGTCCGCCGCGTGGCATCTCAGGACAAATCCAAAGGGTTCAAAGGCGCACTCCCTGTAGACGCGCAGCCATGTCTGCGTCCGTAATCACCACATTGACGTAATGGTCCACAATGGGCTGAGGGTTGAGCGCATCGCCATCCCGCACAACAAAACGCTGCGGCAGACGGACCCGAACGGTGTCACCGATGCGATAACCAGCATCAGGCTCAGGCTCGAATGCTATGGGCGCGTCCGGGCGGCGTAATGCGATCGACAAGCCGAGCACGCCAGCGCCAATCGCCTTAAGAAAGCCTCTGCGTCCCAACATCACATCACCCCGCCCTTCGGCTTTGCCGCTTCCATCGCAATCGCTAAGCCTTTCTCTCTCCGTGACTTAGCGACTTCTCGCTCCTGATGCACGTCTTTGGATAGTTCCGCCTGGTAGAACACGAGCAGCGCGTCATGGTGGAATTTCAGGGACGGCTCTTCCGCCCACGCTTGATCGAGGTGATCGGGATCGGACTGGTGCGCGGCCTGCCTCAGCTCATAGGCTTGCTGAATCGCAGATAGAGCATCATCCACACGCCCAGCACGGCGCGCGAGTTTCGCGGAATTGTGGAAAGCCCTGGATTGGGCGAGTCGATCAGAGACAGTCACCCTAGAATCTAGGATGAGGCAGAATTTTGAGAGTGTTCGGCTGAATTGGTGAGTGAGAGTATTCGGGAGCGCATCCGCGCCACGGAGGGCGGTAGATGATCCGGTCTAGTGCGTGCAGAGTCAGCTACCGCACGTCGCCGCTGGTGAGGGTGAGCATCTGGAATCTGGAACCATCGCACCGATACCAGCCGTCAACATCCTCTCCGCTGAACACCACGCGGCCTTTCCGGCAAATCTTGTCGGTGCCTGCCGGCACGTCGTCCTGCCAGTAAATGGGCCCCATTCTCACACCGCCGCAATCGGGACACGTCTCTTTCGGCTTCTTGTCACTCATGGTGCCTCGTGAATCAGCTACCGCACGTCTCTTGTTGATCCATAACCCACAGACGATGCACCGTGGAGGGTCGTATTCGTCTGCCGGCGCATCGAGCCACTCATCGTCACGGTATTCACCCTGACGCCAGTGGCGCACGACTCGAACGCGGCCCGAGACAACATGGCCGATACCGCATTCCAGCTTTGAGTCCAACCACGGCTCGATTTCCTCCGTGCGTCGAACATGACCAATCATAGGATCGGCTTCCCGGCCTTCACAGCCAGTCGCTCACACTGAAACCAGAATCCCGGAGATTACCCGAGATGTAGGAGCGGTGAATCGCGTGATGCTTACACTCGCATTCGGGATGGCCGAGCGTGGGCAGACCAAACGGACACACGTAGACGCTGTGACCAGGCCGCTGCTCCATCGTTAGCAGCTCACGGGCCACACGAACCTTAAACCCAGGGCGGACAACAGCCCACGCCGGCTCAGGCTTCGGTACCAACCTCCCCACGAAGGGCAGGCTGGAGAAGAGGGTAAGAAAGGTACGTCTATTCAAAACAGCGTCTCCTCTGGCCAATGGTAAAACTTGCCATCGGAGCGCTGATACACATGAATGCCAGTGTTTTGCTCGCAGATCAGATTCATCGGCGGCTCCAAACCAGCCTTCAACGCCTCGTCATAGAGAAACTGATGAGAAGCGAACTTGACGGACTTACACCAGTCCGCCGCATCCTCCCAACCCTCAGAGGTTCCCACCTCGCGCATGTCGGCTCCGGTATTCGTAGCTAAGACTTCTTTTGCGCGTAGACGAAAGTGCAACTCGGCCGAACGCATCACTGACAACAGAAACGCATTCGTCTTTTGGCCGAGACTGGAGCTTTGCGCCATCTCGTCACGCACGAACTGCGCGAATCGCTCAATAGCCTGCTCCTTGTCGGCGTAGTCCTTGGGATTCGTCGGTATGCCGTGGTTCTCGTAGTGGCGCAGAGCGGACTCCAGCCGTTCCTTGGCGTGCTCGTAACTCAAGTCGTTCATGCCGCTCTCCCTTTCCGCTCCGCGCATTTCCGATGCCGCCACGGATCAAACCGATCCTTTGGTTGCCCACATTCCACGCACCGATTCTGCGACAATAAGTCCATCACCACTAGAAACTTACGCGTAATATACCCCACCTGTTGATGCGGCGATCGTGACCGCGCACACGCCACGCAATAGTGACCCACGGCCGGCGCGGGGCAGCGATGGCACAACCCTAAGGCCGTCCGTTGATCTCGCCAGCGGCGTGCGCGATCCGCTCCACTCATTTACACTCTCCCGTCGTGGCCGTTTTCAGGGTGCGCGTCTGCTCGATCATCGGCTGGGATCCTGCTTTAACCGTCGCTCGTGCTCGCGGATCGCGATCTCCTGCGCTTGTTGCGACAACGTCTCAGGTATACCGGCCTCGCGCATTTTGTGCAGTAATCGCTTATGTAGCTGACCCGCGTTCCTGTTGATTTCGCCTGATTCCCACGAAGTCAACGGCATGGCCACGCCGTTGCGAGTGCCCGAACACACGGAGCGGTCGAATATTTCGCACGCGTCGTAGTATTCCAGCCAGTAGCCGACCGCCGTTTCCAGCTGTGGGTCTGGCTTGAAGCTCCCGAATATCTCGGCCTTGTATTCGTCGTTCATCTACGTCCCCTTGGAAGGCTGATCATCAGAGTGAGAAGGGCTGGATAACGCTGCGCTCCTGCTCGTAGGACCCGCTCGCTCCGCTGATGTGGGCACCGAGACGCTGCCGAACTACAGTGATGGCCATCTCGCTCCCACGCGATCCTCTGACTCCCATTTGCCCTGAAGCAATGTCCGCGCTCGCTGCCACGGCTCCATTGAATGCACGCACTCTCTATGGCCTTGACACCCATCTGACGCGAAGATGATCTCTTCTAGAATGGTCACCGCTTCGACTAACGGCGCGATCACCTTTGCGCTATCGTCGGTCATCACCGCCATGACGCCATCAATGGGCGTATCGATGGAGACACCCTGTAGCTGCACCGTTGATTGAAGTAGATGCAAGACATGGCGCATCATCACTTCCTTGCGAATGTTGCGCTGATCGTCAAGTATTTGCTTTTCCATGCTCGCTATTATCTATCCACGTCGTGCGATAGCTGATCGCCATGAACTGAAACGGAGACACCATCGGCCCCCGTGGCGCGTGTGCGCTCCCTCAAAGGCCTTTCCTTCTGTGGCGAGGACGGCTGCACCTCTGAGGGGGTCTGCGGCTCACGCTGGGCCTCTGCAAACGCATCAATCGCGTCTTTCAGCGCCTTTGACCGTCGCCACTGCTGGCCGTTCGGATCGGGGTCATTGAGCGCCCATGCCGCGTCCCAGATCGCTTGCTCGGGATCGCTAATCTGTGGCGTCCCGGACTGCTGCACTGCGAGGATCAGATCATTGATCTCGTCATCGGGCGGATTTTTTGCTTCGTCTTTCTGTTCTTCTCCGGGCGTGCCGCTGACGAGTGACCCGCGCTTGCCGTCTAAGGCGCACGTCCAGAGTGGGCTGAGTCCTTCGCGCCCCTTACACGACCCTACGCAGGTGCATTCGCGGTCAATTGGCATGATCGGCCTCTTCGTGAACTTCACAGAACCGGTTGCCCATCAGCGCGATAGCCCCACAGGTCGAGCAATATCCATCGGTGCAGGCTTCATCCTGCTCGCCGATCTCTCCTGAGGGCGTGCCGCTGACGAGTAAGGGATGACCAGTCTTTGCTAGCGCGATCCGGGCGTTTGTGACGTGGCCCAAAAACTCATCAGCGTCTGAATCCTCGGCAAAGCATTTGCGCTCGTTATGCAGAATGGCATCGAGTTCAGCCATTGCCTCTTGGATCAATGTGGATTCCGAGTTCTTACCAAATGGCCGCTGATGATCGCCGTCATGCCCCTTCGGTAGCAGGCACGTATACGCCGCTCCGTATTGACCGATCAATGCGCCACACGTGGGATTTGTCAGCTTGGTCTCATGGGGAACATCGCATCCGTTGTTGACCATTTGATCGAACGTCATCAACAGCGCCCGGAGTGCGTCAAGATCGTTGTCGGACATGTCGCAGTCACGATCCCCACTGGCGATCAGATGCAGCCGCGATAACTGCTCCTTGAAGGTCTCCGACTCACGCGCCTGCTTAAGGCGTTCTTCATGTAGCCGGTTCACGATGCCGGTTTCGTTGTGGCTCATTTAAACCTCGTCGTCGTCGCTCTGGGCGAGCAACAGGGCGTCTACACCCTCTTTACGCAGTGAAAGGTTGATTGCCCGTCGCACGTATTCGACTACGGGCAGATGTCGCAGACGAGCCGCGTGTTCAACCCAATCAAGCTCCTCGGCCGAAATCGGGATGCTCAGACGCGGCTCGGTCTCCGCTAAGGGACTTGCAACTTGATGGATGAGCCCTGCGCCATGATCGTTTTCTTCTTTCACTTGTTCTTCTCCGGGCGTGCCGCTGACGAGTAAGGCGTCAAGAATACGAATGGCCTTATCCGCGTCCGCCTGCCGTGGAAACTGATCGCCTACCTGCGTTTCTCCGGGCTGTAGCTCATAACGAGCGTATTCAATGAACTTCTTGACCCAAGCCAAGTCTTTCAACGTTCGCGTGATCTCAGCCACGCTTCCTCCGCTCTGTTTTGAACAGGTCTTTCGCGGCCGTGAACACACGCCCTCGGCATTCAGGAAGAACGCCCTCTAGCGGCTCGTATGTGATCGACTCGCCGTGATCGGTCACGACGCGACACTTCCAGTCACCCTGATGAAAGACAATTTTCCCTGCTGGCCAGTTGATCTCAGTCACGGGATACCTCTTTCAAGTCAACAGGTTGTAAGGTTGCGAGGACGATCATTTCGCTGCGCTCCCACGGTTGACACCGCTGGACTGCGTTGCAGCCTGGTTGCCGTCCGTTTCTTCGACCACGCGCCAGATTCGGGACAACCGCCCCTCAGTGAACCGAGCGACATACTCGAACCAAACGCCGTCTCGATCCGAGTAGAAGCACAGATCGCCGTGGTAGTTCACTTCCACCTGAGGCGAGTTATTGAAAAGACCGCCCGCTCGTAGCAGCCTGCCGTCGTCGGTGATCGTCAGGGTGGCCATCTCGCAGAAGAAGTCTTTGGTTTGCCACGGCGCGCCATCCACAATCCCGAGATCGGGCAACGGACGCTTGCACTCAAGCTGATCAAACATTCCCATCTACTTCCTCCCCTTCTTCGCTGAGACGGTGTTCAATAACTTGCAGATGCGACGGGCCATCCGCCGCGTGAAAACAAAGGCCCAGATAATGGCGGGGTCTCGGCCCTCAAGAATCACGTAGCGATTTCCGCTTGGTGCAATGCGATACATGGGTGTCTTCGTCTTCGCCATCACCCGCGCTCCAGGTCGTCTGTCTGCTCTGCCTGATCAGGGAGAGAGACGCGGCCGACTTGCAGGAATGCCAAGGCGACAGGAAGCGCCTCCTGTGTAGGGGACACCTCGTCTGCTGTCTTGACGCGAAACTCCGGCGTGCCGTATTCACCGCTCGTCACTTCCGACCAGTCCAGTTGGCGCGGTGGGCCGAAATCAGGCCCGAGATCGGGCCACCAATTGGCGCGAATGCTATTCGCGATCGACGGACTCTCCGCCGCCACGAACCGCGCCATGTACTCCCGGCAGGCCAGTAATCCCGCTCGGAAATACACCTGCGACACCGGATGCAACAGGGCGTGATCTTTTTCTTCCTTCGTTTCTTCTAGGGGCGCTGGCGTCTCCCCGAGAGAAGGTGACGAGCTGCTACTCCCTAGCGCCTGAACACCTGACGGACTCTCCGCGTTCCGCATAGGGCCGGTCTCTGGTTTTACAGGCTCGTCACGTTTGAGGGTGGCACGCAGGCGCGTCCACCAATTGCGCAGATCGGCCACGGTGAAGGTGTCCGTGTCATCACCGATGATCACGTCCCCTTCAGCGACAAAAGCCGGTAGCGGGGTCGAGGGCGGCTCCCGGAGCAGGGTCAGGGCCCAATCGAGTTGAACCGCCGCTTCGCCCAGTAAGCACTTCTCGCACCATTTGCCTGTGTCAGACACCGCCGACACGCAGCCTCCATCCACTTCACCGATGCAGCCCGAATCGCTGGCGGCATCGCGGCATTGCGCCGCCAAGTTGCGAATGAAGTCGAGTCGCATGTTCTTCTTCTGTTCCGTGAGGGCGTGTGATCGCTCCATGATTCAGTTCACCTGTCCAAGTCGAGAATGTCTTTTGCGGCACAAGCCTCACGGAGGGCGATACGGTCTCCGTTTTAGTTCGTGCTAGTCAGCTACCGCACGACGCCCCAACAGCCATCCCATAGACCGAGCGCAGACACGCGCTCCTCGTACGTCATCGCCATCAGCGCGTCACAACACGCACGCTCGGCGGCAAGCTGCTCGGGCGGATCGGGGTTGGCCCGTTTCTCGTTCTGGTATCGCTCATGGGCTTCGTTGCACTGATCGGGAGGCATCACGCCGCCGTGGTCGATGCAATAGCTGCAAAACTCCAGATTGCCGTCCTCTAGGTTGTTGTCATCGAGAACGATGTGGAGGTTGCCTCCCGTGCAGGCGTGGTCATAGACCGCCTGTATCAGAGGCTGAACCGCCCTCACACGCTCGTTGTCAATCGCATGACTTCCGTCGTCTTCCCAGCATCCACAGCACATAACTAACTCGCCTCTCGTGTCCTCAGTGTCAAGACGCCTTCCGACGATCCGCGATCTTCATCACGGTCGATTTCACCTTCGGTCGAAACTTCCTCGACCAGGTAAAGATCGGCTCCGGACGGATACCCAAGTAGCGATACGTTCGTGCTTCGTAGTGCTTCGCTCGTCGAGGGGACCAGTCATCCAGATAGTCCGAGTCCCAGCCGGAGATGAGACGACGCAAGAACATCATGGCGCTTCGCTCTGTGCCGACCCGCTGGCTACCGCAGTCGATGCTGGGTTACCGTGAGAGCCGACCATTTCGCGCTCGGTGATGTAGCGGAGCGCGGTTTGATGGCGCGTCTCGCCCGGATGCACCCGAGCGACGGCATAGATCAACTCGTGATACCGAGGGGCGCACTTCGCGTCTCGGCGTAGCTCCACCAACGCGGGGTGAACTGGGTACTCCCACTGGCCGTTCGCTCCGCATGTGCCCCATCCGTAAGTAGGCGCGTTGATACCAATTTGATCGACGTTCGGTTCAACGCCTGATAGAAACTTCCGTAAGGCTTCAACTACCTTCGCGTCGTGCGATAGATCGCCCTCCGTGAGCGCAGCGCCATCATGCGTTTCGTCTTGCATTCCTACCTCCCTGTCACCCGATACCGACGAGGCGTGATCGTCTTTTCTAACTTCCCTTGCTGACATAACCCATAGAGTGCCGTCGCCACTTGTTCGGGACGTAACCCAGTGAGTTCCCGAATCTCGCCGGAGGTAAACCAGTCCAACCCGAAGGTTTTGATCGCTTTCTTCACGCGATCAAAGGTGCCGGTATGACGGATCACGGTCCGTTGAGGTACGGGTGGCGGCTCAGGCACGTGTTGGGGTTCTTCGACGTACAACTGCGCGCCTCCAGGTCCGCCCTTGCGGCCGTCCCAAATCACAACGTGGGGAGTCATCGGCTGGTGATCTCCGTGATGGTGATGCCCTGCTGTATCTCGAAGTGCCTTTTCTTCCAGCGATACATAGGCGTCTTCATCCCTTTGACATCCTCGATGATCTGGTTTCCCTGCTTATCCAGGTACGAAAAGTCCGCGATATAGTTGCCGATCACGCGCGGCTCCCATCCATGAGACTCACGCGCGCAGTAGGCGTAGAGCGGATATTTGGGCTGCAGGACTAATCCGCGAATCTTCCCGGCCTTTTCCAGCATCTTGAGTTCGGCATACCTGCGGGCTTCCGCCTTGCTGGCGAACTTCACGCCATCGACTTCGGTTCGCACCGCGCCGAACTTGTGGCCTTTGCGTGCGCGGATCATCTAGCGGCCCTCGGCCTTGGCGATGGCGTGCTTCGCCAGAGCGATCGCCTGAACCGGATCAAGGCTTTTCATCAGATCGTACGACTCGCGGTCGAAACAGCGCAGCGCATATTTCAGCGCCTCGTACATCTCAGGCGCGGCGGCGATCAGACGAGCGTTGGCTTCGCGCTCGGGTGTGAGCGGCATCGCAACCCCTGTGGTTCTACAGATGGTCATCCCAACCCCCGACACCACCTCCAGCGTGGACCAAGCCTCCACGAACCACGGTCCGGCGGTATGGCGTGCGGTAGCTGCATCCCTGACGATGGAACCTGCAAGGGCGACCTCCGCGGCGTCAGCACCCAAATCTTGTTCTTCGTTCTTCTTCATCTACACCCTCCCGCCGAACGTGTGAGCCGTGAGAAGGGAGATCATGATTTCGTCGCCTTGCTTACGAGCCCGAGATTGACCGGGATCGGCACATCGAAATACGCGTTGCGGGTAGCTCGGCATCCCTGCATGTTGCAGGTCAGCAGCACCTTTCCGCGCTGCCTACGTTTCCGCGAATGGTTACGACCTTCGATGTAAATGCCTTTCGAGTCGCCCCAAATCAGCACTTCGTCTGCCCACCAACCCGCCTGATGTTTGCACTTCATGCCGCCCGCCCTCCCCGGTTGAAACAGTTCCGCGTCCGCACAATCCGCCGCAGTGTTTCCTTCGCCTGACTCCGCTGCGCCCGTTCCCACTCCGCTAATTCCGTGGCCGTCGCGTGGGCCGTTAATTTGTAGCCCTTGCTGGAGCCGATAATCCGGCCCTTGGAGGATGCCGCCACCATCCGCACCGCTCGCTCGTTCAGACCAGGGATCGCCTCACACAAGGCTTTTCTGAGGTGCCACTGGCCATCCTTGAGCGCGGCGTAGACCTTCGCTTCTAAGGCATCCGCCTTCTGGGTGTCTCGCTGGTGAAAGAGATTGAGAGATGCTTGGGTCATGCTGTGAACTCCATCGGCAGGGCACCCTGAGACAACCTGTTCGCCGCCAGCTCGCAGTAGCGTTCGTCACGTTCGATACCCACGGCCTTGCGCCCGAGTTGCTTTGCGGCAACCAAAGTGGTGCCGCTGCCCATGAACGGATCAAGCACGGTGTCTTTGGGTGACGACCAGTAGCGAATCAAAAACTGGACGTGAGCGACTTTCCGAGGGCACGGATGATCGGCCTGTTTCCCTCCGCTATCGGGGTCCATGATTCGACCGGGAACGACGTGAGCGCCCTTAACCGAAGGCGGAGGCGTGCCAAACAGATACGCCGCATCGCCAGTCATCAAGAGCCGTCCCTTGTAGCCCACTCGGGCGATCTCGAGATGGCACACACGAAAGAACGCCAACCGCGACGGAACGGCCGTCAACATGCGCGGATCGGAATCGCAGCCAAGGTGAACCGCTACCCGCTCAGCACCAGTGCAAAGCGCAAGCGCCTCCGACAACACAGCCGCCGGGTTCACATCAGCGAACTCAGGAATGGAGTTGTTGGGCCATACAGGGTCGGTGATAACCGATTCGCAACTGAAGATGAACGGATACACCGTTTGCAGCAAATCCCTGCAATCGCCGTGGTAAATCGTCATCCCGTCTTGCTCGTAGTACGGTTTCATTAGCTCATTCCGTCGTGCGATAGCTGCATCCCCGACACCGGAGAAGGCTCTGACGCCCTCCGTGGGCACACGTGTGCTCCCAAATCGTGTTCTTCTTGTCTCCTCATGCGCTCTCCTGCACCGTGCGTGTCCAAAAGTGAGGCCATGTCTTTTGCGCTGCGCTCCTGCGCGTTCTACCCGCGTGTTCCTTCGTCACTACGTGCCGCTGCCGATCAGCTTCCATTTCTTGTTCACGGGCGTGACCGTCTTGCGTTCGGAGTCAAACCAGTACGCTTGTCCGTCCTGTGCCAACACGCGGAGCCGATCATTAGCCGACACATCCGTGATCCAGTAACTCACGCCGTTCACGTCTCGCACTTCGAGGCCGATGCGTCCGTTCTCGCGCTGAAGAATCGCGGCCAGTTGCTCGTCCGTGAGCTTCACGCCGACGCCTCCGAGTCTTCAATTGCCAAGGCTTCCGCGTCTTCAATGTGCTGCGGCCGTACCTGCGCTTCCGCGTTGGGCATCTTGCGAACGATCCGATCTCTGGCCGCTCGCAGAATCGACAGAAACTCCTGCGTGTCTTCCTCAGACATCGCCCATTCGCCCGTGTGTTCGCTCGCCTGTCGGCGGATTGCGTCACCCTTCCGGACATCCTTTATGTGGAACCAGAGTTGCCCCGTGGCCGGCCAAAAGGTGTCCGTCTTCTCTTTTTTCAACCGATCAATGGCCTCGGATAACTCGCGGGACGTGCAGCCCTGGAACGTCTTAAACCACTCGTCCATCACGTCATCGACGGTCACGCCATCGGAGACAGGAAGGCGGTAGCCAGCCACACGGAGACGCTTGAACTGTTCTTTAAATTCGGTCTTAGTCATCGTTCCCCCATGCGTTGATCTGTGCGGCTACGCCGTTCGTTTTGGCCTTGGGAGGGGGCGGCAGCGGCACGCGTTCCTGCGCGTCCATGAACGCCTCAAAGTGCTGAATAAGCCAGAGGAAATCGCCCTTCGCGCCGTCGCCAATTTTCTGTTCCAACCAGTCGCAAAACTCGCGCACGAACGGCAACGCCTCGTCCGGTAAACCGCCCCACTTTTCAACCAATTTCGCGGCGGTCGCATCAGTGAGACACACACGCATCCGAGGGCCGCAGATCGCGTGAAACCGATGGTCTCGACCGAGCGATCCGGGCGCATTTGCGCCATTGCCGTGACCGTTCGCGCGCGCTGTTTGTGTGTTGTGATCTTTTCCAGAAAACGAAGACGAAGACGGAAGGCTTTTCAATTGCTTTCCATTTGCTTTCGTTTCAGGAAAGCTTTTGCTTTCGTCTAGCTTCTCGTTTGCTTTCTGTGGACGGCCCCCGAGCTTGCCGTTGTCGGACAATCGCTGACGGCGATCTGTCTGCTTCTGGCGCTCCTCTTCCAACCGTTCGTTCAGGTAGACATCGTTGCGAAGGACGAACTTCTTACTGACCTTCTTCCACAGCTCGCGCTCTTGCGCCTTCGCGCAGCCGAGAATGCGGGCGCGATCACTCGGATCGGTCGGAACGCTACCCACGTCCCACTGGTAAGCCAGGAGGCGGATGTAGGCTCCGACTTCTTGCAGGCTCATCGTGGATGTGCCGGTAACGAAGTCTTTGGCGTAGAAGCTAAAGGCGGGGGACTTTTGCGGAGCCATCTCTATATGAACTCCGTGATCGGCTTATTTTGGCCGGTCTGTCGAAAATGAGACGTGCGCTTGAGATAAGCCACCTGTCGGCAGCGGTCGCACGCATCTTGCTCGTTGCGCTCGTTCTTGATCGACTTGGATGATCGCGTGGTGTAGTAGCCACACACACAGCGGCAGAGCCATCGCAACTGTGCGCTCTTGCTACGCTCGATATTGGCGCGGTCATCCACGATACCAAGCACGGTGAGTTTGCCGCGCTTCACGCCGACGCAGTCAACGAAGCCGGGATTAGCGCGCTCAGACTTGCCGATTGATCGGATAGGTAGCGGCGTTGGGCTGCATACCGACAAGATTTTCTTGCCGGATTCGTAGCCTTTTGGGCCTTGCGAGATAACACGCGCAGCCGTGCCATCAATGGGGCGGCTGGTAACGACCTTGGATAGGTCGTGGATCGGTGATTTGGTAGACTTGTCCGGCGTGCTCATCGGCTTACTCCGTTGAGTGCGAAGGGGTCACGTTGGATCTCGTAAATCCGGCGTGGCTCCGACTTAAATTGTGAGGTCAATTCTCTCACGATTGCACTCCGTTTCATAGGGAAAACCGCACGATCCGCCGTACTTTTTTCATTCCGCTTGCCGTCTCGATCTCGCTCCATCCGGTATCGTTCACGTCCTCCGCGAGCGCAGCGCAATAATCAAAACCTTCAACTTGGTACGCTCTCTCCCGGACTGTTCGCCAGTCGCTAGATCACGTCAGCCCTGATCTACCGATCCGTCTTGCCCCCAGCGCTTCAAGCACACACGCAACACGGAAGTCCTCGGGGGAGAGAAACCCGTGTTACAGTTCGCAGCGATTCAGCAGGTCGGACACACGCGCCGACAGCGCGTCGATCTGATCCGCATAGCTCCACACCTGCGATCCGATGCTGCTGTTGGCGCGAGGAGCCCGAGTCTCCACGCCGTTGCCAATCGCGGACGGAGGCTCCACGCGGCACACGGGCGCGATACGACCGGCGAGTTGCCCCAACAGGTCATCGAGCCGGTGAATACTGCGTTCAATGTTGTGCAGCGCGGATTGCATCGGCGGCGTTGGTGCAATGTCCTTCGCCACCATCACACCACTGACCGCGCCGCCGACGTTAAACGGCCCGGCGAAATCACCCAACTGTCCGTATCCATTGCTTTCCATTTGCTCTCCTAGGCGGCTGTCCGTGCCGCTCGTTCGGCCTGCTTCATCGCTGTAGCCGCATCTCTTCGGACAAGCTGCGACCATGCGACCGGCACGTCCGCAACATTTCCATCACCGAATCCTGAAGGCTCTTCGCCTCAAGCAACGCCGCGAACGATGGGCCAGCCTCAGCCACGATCTGCGCCGCCGCCGCCGACTTCGTATGCGTGCTGGCCCCGAGCTTGGCTACACGGAAGTCAATCTCCGCCTTCGTCGCCGCTTTGTTGGCCTGCCAGAGCAGACCCGCGAGGGTGACTTCGAAGCCGCGAATCTCGGCCGGCGTGGGATCACCGTTCTGCATGGCGTGGGCGATGCTCTCGATCTGCTCGGCCATACTCATTCGCACTCCTCACGATCCGGTTGCGCCAAGAGGCGCGACCGCCAGCCCCATGTCCATTCCCGAACCGGCAGTAGGGCGTCCAAGTCGTGATCGTCTTTCCGGAACCCACAGCGGCAGTAGCTCGGCTTCATCGATGGCCGAAAATCGCCGCAGGGCTCTTGATCGCCCCTCATTCGTCGTCCTCGCAGCTATCCGCCGCCGCTTCGTTTCGATGGCTCCGGAAGTCCCACTCGTTTTCGATCCCGTCCGTAATCCACACGCCGTCCGCTTTCCGCGTCTTGAACGTGCACGGCCCATTGGTCTTGCGCTCGGTCAGGAACTCGACCACGCGGTGCCCGGAGTGAATCGACACTGGCCCTTGGTGGTGAATCTTGCAAAGCCGGATCATCAGATCGAGCTGCGTCCGCAACTGCTTTGGATCACCCCCCATGCCCTTATCCACCAGGTGCACGCCTTCGACGATCACGCCGTGCTTCCAGTACTCGCAGCCGGGCCAGCGGCAGCCGATGCCATCTCGGACGCGCAATTGCGTCTTCGTTGACAGCTCTTTCGACTTGCGGCCATTCCGCCGGCGAATGCGATACTCGGCGAGCGATTCGGTTTGGCCGTTGTGCGTGCCGAACTTGGAAATCGGCTCAATGGCCATTACTGCAACTCCTGAAAGATCGCCCGCGTCAACGTGATCCGCGCATGACCACCATCGCCTCGATTAATCACCGCCACCGGAAAGCCGACCGCCTTCAGCGCATGCACGTCGCGCCGGATCGTCCGCGTATCCGTGGGCTCATCCGCGAGCGAGGCGATCTGGTTCCACGTCAGTCCCCCAGGAGCCGCTTCCAAGGCCCGCAAGAGCTTCCATTGACGAATCAAGCCACGGTTGCGCGGATACTTCGGCATGGCGATCAGAACGGAATCTCGCTCGCGTCAATCGCAATCGGCGGATCAGGGATGACACGCTGATCGTGGTCGGCGTCCAGCACCTTGATCGCTTTCAGCGTAGGGTCGTAACCGTCCTTCTCCTGCAGGGTGCGCTGCACCGGCCGTTCGCGCTGGCAGCAATCCATGCACAGGTCGAACATCTGTGCGTTCTGCATCCAGATCGTCGCCTTCACGCCGTCAGAGAACGTGACGTTGCCTTTCTTCTTGCCCTTGCCGTTCAAGTCCTCGCAGCGCGAGATCAGGAAGTAGCCCTCGGGCACCACCTTTGTGACCAACGGCTCTGCGTCGAGAATCTTGCCGGTGGGCGCGTCCTGCCCGACAGCGACGGCCTGAGCCTCACGCACGACCCTTGGCGCTTCGACCACCAGCGCGGGCGCCGAATCCGCCTGCCCCATTTCGTCGCTCGTATACAGGCCGGAGAGTTGATGCGGGAACGCCTTGCGGAGCGCCAGTGCCTCCGCGCACTTGGCCAGCATCGTGGCGGGCATCTTCGACCACATGTTGCCGCCCGCGTTGTATTCGCTCCACTTCGCCACACCGGGAAACGGCTTCGCGCAGCCCTTGCGGTAGACCAGCACACGCGCCGCGGCCGGCGGCGTGGGCTTGAGCCACACTTCGACGAATTGTCCATCCGCATCGCACCAGTGGACTTCCTGCCCGTCCAGCTCGCCCGACCGCTCCGCGATCACGCGGAAGCCGTCAATGCTCACCTGAGTGGTGCCGCTGTTCCCGCGCTTGATCCAGTAGATTTGCCGCGAGAACGGATCAAGGCCCGTCCGCTGGCACTGGGCCAGAAACAGTTGCAGCTCGTCAGACGATGCGCCCTTGGCGATCGTGTTCTTAATCAGTTGCACCTGCTCCGGCGTCATCGTCGGCGCGATGGCCACGACCTGAGCCGGTTCACGCGTTGCCAGTGCTGTCGTCATTTCTCACCTACCGCCTTCCTTACCAACGCCTCAACCTCTTGGCGGTAGGCCACTTTGCGATCTACCGTCAACTCCGACCAGGGAATCGTCCCGCCGCCAATCCACAACGAACGCGCACGGTAAAGGGTCTCAGCCATCCCCTCGACCATCAGAGAGAGACGGCACTGGCGCTCAAAGACGCCCTGCAGGATCAGATCGTCGTCCTGCTCTTGCGCCGACGGTGTAAACGGAATCACGCTCATTTACCGCCTCCGTAAATTGAAATCGTCTCGATACACGTCATCCCGTGACGCCCGTTCGCGCTCTCTCACGATCTCCGGGTGATGCTTCAACTGCTGACAGCCCGCCGCGAACCACTCTTTGCCAAAGCGCCGGTTGTTCTCGTCCCGGTTGTCTCCGAGACAGAGCGGGTCACCACAGGCACAGGGAAAGGTGGTCGGCTCGTCCTCGGGAGATTCGTCGTGTTCGTAGGGATTCAGCATCACTTTTTCTCCGCCCACGCGCAGATCATGAAAATCCCACTGAGCTGCGCCTGGAACTGCACCGTCAACGTCGATCCATCCGCGTTCAACCACACGGCGGTTAACTTCGGATCACCAGGAATCTTGGTGGTGACCAGCGGCTCCGTCCGCTTCGCTGTCGGAATCGGCAACGCGGGATCACAGGGTTTCGGAGCCACCGCCCAGACCAGCGTGCGCGTAGACGTGGGCGCAGTCGGTGAACTACAGCCCCACAGCGACGGCAGCAACGCTAAGATCAGCGCCGCGAGGATCAAGTACTTCGCATAGGCGCGTTCCACGGCATCATCCGTGGCCACGAGTAACAAAGTGCCGATCCAGCCGAAGATGAGAGCGACCCAGTAGATCGGTTTCATGCGGTGGCCTCAACCGGAACGAGGTCAAGCCATTCGCAACCGGGCGACTTCAGGTCAATGAGAATCTGCACGGCCCACTCCGCGTAGTCACCGAGCACGCGGTCACGCGTGCGAGCGGCGGCGGCGTAGGCGGCGGCGTCGGCGGCGTCGGCGTAGGCGGCGGCGTCGGCGGCGTCGGCGTAGGCGGCGGCGTCGGCGGCGTCGGCGTAGGCGGCGGCGTAGGCGGCGTAGGCGGCGGCGTCGG
>Ga0196981_1000189_pt1 | contig 43447 bp, 73 predicted proteins | sample S3_2013CmetaG_FD_155462 | JGI IMG/M metagenome (GOLD analysis project Ga0196981, IMG submission 155462) | Soil microbial communities from Anza Borrego desert, Southern California, United States - S3_20-13C | ecosystem: Environmental > Terrestrial > Soil > Desert | place: USA: California... | reverse complement strand
TGCTGCGTTCTCTCCAGGTCGAAGATCAACCGCTTAAGCGTTGTTGTCGATTCCTTATATTGTTCTTCCGCAATTACGCGGCGTACATCTCTCGTGCTCATCAAATGCACCGGTGGGTTAGGTCTCCATTGCGTCCCGAATTTCACTTAAAGGACTCCTCATCATCAAGAGTCCACTCCTTGATCTCAAACTGCGGAGCGCTCCAACGATTCGCGTAAGGCTTGTACGGCTCCTGCCGTTTGGCAACATGGGCTTCCGCCTTCTCCCTTGTGGAATACACCCCTTCGGGATCGAGGAAATCCCCTTCATTTTGAACGTCGATGAGACAGACTAAATAGACCTTCATAGAAATCATCCCTTGCGAATAAATAACCGAATAGGCTTGCCTTCCTCGTGCCGCTTCCTTATCTCTTCAACCATCTTCTCTTGGAACGGATAAAGCTTTAACGGCGGCATCGGTGGATTCGTTTGCAAGAACCGATAAAACCATTCCTGAAAACTCATACTCTTTACTTTGCAGTGACAGCGGCAATGCCCGTCGCAGGCATAGCCGATCTTGCACGTGTACCCGACGCTCCGCGGCTTATGCACAAGATGCTCGCCTTGCATTTCAAACGGATTGATCTCTCGCATCTTCAACCACCTCTTGAGAAGATTGTAAGCCCTTCTGCTCCACCAACAAAGATTCCATTTGATCGAAGATCGCGTAATCCTGCTCGTTGTATTCCATATCCTCCGGGGGATTCGGGACCGTCATCTCCACCTGCAGGTTATGCGCATCCTGCAAGAACACTCCCGCAGTTCCTGCAGCTCCGAAACCTAAGTGAAAGAGCGCCACCATCTTCGCAACGTCGAAGCTTTGGAACGCCTCCCCTCTTAAGCTGCTCCACATGCAAGCAACCTTCTCGTAATTCTCACGCACTTCAAGTGGTGTCATTAGACCTCCAATAAACTGTCTGCAACTTCCTTGATCATCCGCATCGCTTGTCTCGGCTTATTCGCGCCGTAGGCGCCATCAATTGCCTCGACTTGCGCAACAAAATACCTCAGCCGCTTATAGGCTTCGATTTGATCCTTGGCTTGCTGTAACTCTGCACCCACCCGCACCAACACTTGTTCGGGAGTCTCTGGACGAACCGATGCCCCGCCGAACACCGCCACTCCTTGGTCACCAGATTGTCGTCGTGGTTGTGCATCTTCCCGTCCAAACTGATCGGAGGGTAAAACACCATGGTTGTACTGCACAGACCGGAGGTTGTTGCGGAAGACCCACAACGGGGGCACGGCATTTCCATCGCTCTCCATCCTCCCCAACATCTTCTTCAGCGTCTCCGCAATTTCCGGAAGCGCCTTGGCAAATCTTTCCGTTGTCCGATCGTACTCGTTAAAGGAAAAAAGCCTACCGATGCCCATCCTCTTGCCTCCCTCCACCGAATATCAAATCCCCGAACATCAACCAAAAGATATTCACCAAAATATTCCCGACAATTACCGCCAGCAATATATGCAACAGATCCCATTGGCTAAGCATCTTCTTCCCCCTGGTTCCCTTCATCCAGCGCGATCGCTAAAGCAACCTCAATATCCGCTAAGCGCTCCTCGAGTCTCTCAACTTCCCGGAGCATCTCCTCAAGTCTTGCGCTCGGTGCCCCGAAGTATTCCCTCAATTTCTTCGATACGCTCACGGCAATTCCTCCATCAAAGCATGCAAGCTCTCTTCGATATGATGCGCATTATCGGTTACCCGCTGGCGAATCCCAAACAGTAGATCGTCTATGCGTTGACGCTGGCACAACTCCGCATTCTGTCGCTTCGCAAAAGCCATTCCCTCTTGAAGCGTCTTTACGGCTGCAAGCAACTCATCGCGCTCGGCTCTGAGATCCTCATACCGATCACCTGAATGCCATACGCCTTTAAAAATCGCAGCTTCGACGCGGGCAACAACACAACTGTCGCTTATTTCAACAACCCTAAAAGATCCCGCTTCATGCGGGACCCAAACCTTTGTCTTGTCCCCGAAGTCAACGATCCCTCGCTCAAACTTCCCGGTCTTCGGAGACTTGAATAACTGAGAGCTTTTCATCTACGGTCCCCACGTCTCCATGTCCTGTCTCTGCATCTCAACCGCTCTGGCTTGCTCCGCTCGCCTTCGCTCTATCCGATCCAGCTCTTCGTAATAATGAAGATGCCAGGGACATTGAAAATCTTGCGAACTGCCACGCTCCAAACACGAACACTCCCCGTGTCGGCGGTTCGCAGATTCCTCCGCTAAAAATTCAACGTGGTTCATATCTCCACCCTCGGATAAACACTCCCGTACGCCCTTGCGTGGTCAAAGCTCTGGCACATTACACTCCAAGCCTCCTTACACTCCACACACTCGTAAAACTCCGCACAGACCCTCACAGCCCGGAACCACGGAGCATAAGGGACCTCCTCGAATTGCCTCTGCATTATCCCCTCAACCTCCAACCAATCCCCACCCGGGTAATCCCGCGTGTCATTAATTAGAGATTCAAGAGATTCGGATTCAGTCATTACATCCAGGGTTGAAACAATAGGTGAACCAGACCAACGGCTTCATCCTTAGCAAACCCACCGTCAATTAACTTCTTCCGCTGCTCAATCATTGCAGTCGTCTTCGCATCAATACCCTTCAACCGCTCATCCAAAGATGGCTGGCGCAGAACACTTCCCGCTGTAACCGACTCAAAAGAATCTTTCTGCTCACTCATTCCCGTACCTCCCAACGCAGTAGCCCCGGAGTCCCGGTAGAACTCCGCTCCCTTATTTACCAACTCCCTAGACATACTAGAACTCGGTATATACCGGGGATTAAATATTCCAGTGCAAGTAACGCTCCTCGGATTCCAATTGCTGGTCTATCAACATCCCGCCAATCTTCACCAGCTTCATAAACTGATCGTTGTCCAGGTACATCCCCGGATCTTCCATCTTCCGATCCAAAACATCACACTGATTCTTTATCCGCTGCAAATGCTGCTTCCAACTCTTACTCGGAGACAACGGAGACTCCAGCAATTCATACTGCTCTCGGTCCCTCCGCGCTACCCGCTGATCCAACCAGCAGTCAGCGTCATACCACTTCTGCACAGTGTCCTTATGCCTTCCGATCCTTCGGGCTATATCCGAAAGCTTTGGCATCGCCACCGTACAATAAATCTCTAACGCTAACGCCTTCGCATCCTCATCGCTTAACGCAGCCTTCTCAGCCTTGTTTAAATACTTCCCTACTAATCCGTGACGCCTAGACATTCCCTCACACTCCCTCTCGTTTCCCTCGATTCTAAATAGAGAACTTGGAAATTTCAAAATTTTTGGAAGTTGAGAATTTTTTGGAACTAAAAATTCTAAAGAACTAAAAAATTGAGCGATAGATATTGGGGGTTATTTGGCGTTCGGGGCACGGGGCACCCTCAGTCAATTCACGATGAGCCTGGGCTGCCTGGCTCCCGAGGCTCCAGGACCCCACACCACTGGGGCTTCAGCGTTCTTTGTTTCCCGATAGCTGACCAGCCACGACCGTGAGTGTTCGGGTTATGTGAGGCTCCAGCATGCCTCTTAGATCCTTTGTCGGCTAACTCACTCCCAAAGCCTGAGCAACCCGAGGTTGTAAGGATGAGTTGCATTGCTTACACCCTTACACCCTTACGCTCTTTACTCCTCTTGCGCCCTTGCTACCTTTAGAACCTGGGTATCGTCACGCCTTTGTCTTCGTTGTCCGCTTAGACCTGGAGGCGAGGAGTTCTTTGAGCTGCCTGATCTCTTTAGCTTGAGAGACGATGAGTGATTCGAGGCGCAATAACCTTTGGTCGGTGAGGCTGAGGACATTCTTCAAGCGCTTATCTAAGTGATCCTCGATGGCGGAGAGTTGTTCTGTTGGGAGTGAGGAGATGACCTGGATGTGTTGGTTAGGGGTTCTACCTTTAGACTTACCGAGCCTTCTGTAAGCCATAGAGTCACCAACCTTTATGTCTTCAAAGCATCCTTCGCAGGGACCTCGGAATGTCTTTGAGACAAACACTGAGACTTTGGAAGCGAGGTCTTTGGGTAGACATTGAAGATGATGAGCCATGTGCGAATACACTCCTACTTAATAGCCCAATCAGATTTGAGGAACCTTCAGATTCCTTTTGATTGAGGGGTTTCTTTATTTCCCGGGACTCTGAGTTCTTCTATTCATCTGCATCTCTTCAAGCTCTCTCAAGCCCCCTTGCTGCCTTGCGTGTGCGCTTTGGGGGCGCACACGGCGCAAGGGCAGAGCAAAGGAGGGTATTGAAGAATTGCAGGTTATTTAGAGAGCCTCAGGAACCCGGACTCAAGGTGTTTTGAAGATTCCTAAAATCCTTAATTCTGGAATCATCTACCTGAATGTATACTTTTGAATGACTTCTGATTCAACCCCCCAACGTCTCATCTTTAAAGTGCCACCACTCTAAGACTGAGGGTTCATGCGGGTTTCCCTTATACATTAATTCTCTTCGAAATCTTTCTTGTGTGCACTAGTGGCAATAGAAATTGAGCAGTGGTATTGTCTTTGGTGCCCTAAATTTACGGGTGGATGCTTAACCGGCATGCCAAAACATATACTCCGATAGACGAACGCCCCGGATCTGTTCAGATCAAGGGCGAGCGGCTAACCGGCAATAAAAGCTATAGGAGCCATTATACATGTACGTTTACCCCGAAGAAGACGATCCTTTTAAGGACGACTTCAGCAATGTGGTGCCTTTGAGTAAGGAACCGGGAAAGGTGATCGAGTTCCCGGAGTTGACGACCGAGGATGTTCTCGAAACAAACGTTTTCTATTGCGAGCAAGCGGTGTTGACCGTGCTCTTCAATCACCCTCATATGTACTGCGAAGTTACGGCGAGCTTGCTGCCCGAGGACTTCTACGACTGGAAACACCGAACAATTTATAAGGCAATGCTTGTCGCTGAGACCGGAGACTTCGCAGCCGTTGTTCAAGAGTTGAAAGATAACAACGCTCTTGAGCTGGTTATGTATACATATCTAATGGATCTCTTTGATGCCTTTGTTGTTTCGGTGGCAGTTGCTTATCACATCCGAAGAATAAGAAACGCCTCGCTTACAAGGAGGCTTGCGCGCCTGGGTTCCGAAGTCAAAGAGAACGCGGAGTCCGGTTTGACTGCAGCGCAGATCTTGAAGATAACAGCGGTTAACCTCGGGGTTATTGCTCAAGATGTTCTCGAGGAACGATCGTCTCCGGATCTCTCGGTTGTGTTGCAGCGATACCGGGAGCAATTAGAGAACCCCCCGGAGACCCGAGGAATAACGACGGGAGTTTCCCGGATCGACCACTGGTTAGGCGGTATGCTGCCCGGTCACCTGATGGTGATTGCAGCTCGTCCAGGCGTCGGTAAGACATGCCTGGCTCTGGATATCTGTCGGCATGTCGGCATTACCTTGAATAAGCGCGTCCTGTTTCTGTCGTTAGAGATGTCCCAAGACGAGATTGCCGCGCGCCTGGTGTCTGCTCAATGCGGTATCCCCGACAAGGACCTCCAGAAAGGCTTGTCGCTTGCGCTGCCGCGTGAATACCAGGCAATCGAGAAAGCAATGGAGGAGCTCGGACAATCCTCAATTAAGGTCTTGCAGCGCTCCTCACTTACTGTTGCCGACCTTCGCTTACTCGTCCAGGCTCACAACGCAGACATGGTAATCGTTGACTACCTGCAACAGATGGTTTCAGCCTCCGACGAGGAAACCCGCAACACGGAAATTGGAGCAATCAGTAGAGGCTTGAAGATGCAAGCAATTGATCTCGGACTCCCCGTTATCGCTTTGTCTCAATTGACCCGGGAGACCGTAAAGACAAAGGTGCCGATGCTAAACCACTTGAGAGACTCCGGATCAATTGAAGCCGATGCCGACTCGGTGATCCTTATCCACCGTCCCGATGCCTCCCCTCCGTACGATGAACGACCCGGAGAAGCTGACTTCATTCTTGCCAAGAATAGACACGGAGCAACCGGCACCGCAACCGTTCGCTTTAACGGAGGATGCTTCCGGTTTGAATCTCCTTGAGGTTTAAATAATCCGAACACCCACACCCTGAACACTTATGCTAATATATAGATGAGCAAAGGCGGACATCGTTCTAAAGATCCGACGCCCGCCCGATTTACCCCATGCGATTGGTTCAATCGGAGCTCGCAATACCTCAAGGAATAAGGACTACTGCAATGAACAGACTAACACGCCCTACTAGAAAATCGAAACTGCATGTTGCTAAGACTTCAGATGCTAACGCTCCGAAGCGCCTGGTGCTTTATGCTCGCAAGTCAACAATGCTTCAAGCAGACTCATCACCTGAAACTCAAATCCAGAGAATGAAGGACTACTGCAACCTCATGGGACACGCTGTTGTTGATGTGAAGACGGAGACCGCCAGCGGTGGATCTCTCGATAGACCGGAACTCCAGGCAGCGCTTGAACTCGTGTTCTCCGACAACGCTGACGGCATCATCGTTGCTTACATGGATAGGTTCGCCAGATCCACGAAAGACTTTCTCGCTCAAGTTGAGAAGTTCCGTGCCGCCGGCAAAGTTATGGTCTTCCTGGACCTGAACCTCGATACCTCTAATGCGATGGGTGAGTTTGCAGCTACCGTCTTGATGGCTGCATTCCAGATGATGCGCAAGCAGTCTGCCGAGAAGACCCGGGATGCTTTCCACCGTTACCGCGAAAACGGTCAATACGACAAAGGCAGACCGCCTTATGGCTGGAAAACAACCGTTGATGAAGACGGAAAGAGCCTGCATACCCTCGAGCCGAACGAAGCCGAACAACAAGTGCTCGCTCAAATCATCGAGTCTTACGAATCCGGGCTCTCTTTCTCTACGATCGCAAAAGACTTGAACGATGCCGGTATCCCGACACGGGACAACGGAACATGGCGGCACGTCCAGGTTTCCCGCATTATCAAAGCCCTTGAATCACAGGAATCCCCCTAGTATCCTCAAATGCGGGAGCCGGTAACCATAACGGTTTCCCGTGTATCGCCAAAGCTTCAAATCCCCGGGTGGTAATGTTCCCGGGGGTTTGTTGTTTTTATTGGGATAAAAACTCTGAAAAATGAGGGGATAAAACGGTTGGCATTTTTCGGGGTTTTTATTGGCGGTTTGTGAAACACTGCGCCGGTAATCCTTTACACCACTATTCAAGAGGGATTATTTCTCCCTATACAGGAAAAAGCGGAACAATCCAAAACGGTGAGTTTCGCTTTGTTTTTTAATCCGCGATATATACCGAGTTCTAGTATGTCTAGGGTTGTTAGCTTACGCAGGAAGACACACGAGCATGGATGAACAAGCAGTCCCACGTTTAGCGGTATCGGTCAAGGAGGGCGCTGTAATTTGCGGGATTTCCGAGCGGGAGATGCGTGACAGGATCTCTAATAGAGAAATTGAAACCGTCCGATTCGGTCGCCGCGTGCTTCTCTCGGTTACTGGTTTGCGGGATTTTGTGGCAAGACATACAGTGCCGGTGCTACAGCACTCGCGCTCATTCAGCCCGGGAGGCGAACAATGAGCAAGATGGATGTAGCAAGTAATCCCAGGGCGGCTTTAACCGTCAGAGAAACAGCACAATCACTAGGAATAAGTGAGCGAATGACGTGGGCTCTCGTTAAAGATCAACAAATTGCTTCATTCAGGGTGGGGCGATTGGTGCGGATAACGCCCGCTGCCATTCAGGACTACATCGCCCGGCAGAGCGCCGGAAACAATTAAGAGGTGATAGATGGAACCTATAGGTCTTTTAAGCCCCGAGCAAGCAGCAGAGTATCTCGGTTACACAGCCAGATTCCTTGCTATCCGAAGAATGAAAGGTGATGGTCCAAAGTTCGTAAAAATCTCCGCGAGAGCCGTTCGCTATCGACAAGCCGATCTGGACGCATGGATAAATGAGCGCGTGGTTTCCAGCACCAAGGAAACTTGCGGTGAGGGCGATGCTGAAATACTCGTCAAGTCTGAAGACAAGATCCTGTTCTCTATGGAGATCCCACTTCCTGGTAAGGAGAGCGAGGCTTGATCGCAATCCTCAAAGCCCTAACCCTTAAGCTGCTCAGCGTCTTTGATAACACGGACAAGGACGTTTGGAGGAAGTGCGCATTATGCGGAAACCTTTCCCCGGTGGCGGTAGAGACGGATTGCGTTTACTGTGATGCTCGCAGGCATCGGGAGCACATCGCGAAGAATATCGCGCTGCATGATCGACTGAGGCGCTTCAAGTGACTAACACCGCTTATAGCTGTTTTAGCCCATGTAACTACTCGACCGAGAGTTGGCTAGAGATGGCGGCTCACAGCTTAAAGGCTCACAAGGTTTTGCTCTTTCTTAGCCATCCTTCAAGCTTTGTGTACATCACCGCCGCGACTCCGACCACGGACAATCCCAGGCATCCGAAACCAAGCCCGAGCGCTACCGAGAACAAGTAATCAGTGTTTGGTAGGCTCCAGAGAACCGCGCAGAGTCCTGCAAGCACGTAATGCCGCCCTTGCATGGCGCCCTCTTTGTTGCCGCCTTGGATAACGTAGAAGGAAAGAATGAGTCCGAGGATAAGGAAATAAATACAGAGCGGAGGCGTCTCCGAAAACGCCCAAAGAATCCTGCCATTCTCAATCGTTCTTTCCGACGCCCACATTCCGAAGATCCTTTGTGTAGCCGATAACCACTGGGGAAACCCCCATGTACGGTAAAGGTGACGAAGTATATCCTACTGACCACGGGATGAGCTTAACCAAGTAGGCTACATTCATATGTTGCATATAGCCATATGACTACATTTATGCGACTATATTTTGGGATTAAGGGTGAAGCATGCCAGTTGCTGTTGGTTATGTTCGGGTATCTGCGCGTGGGCAAGAGAAGGGGCAATCCCTTCCGGGTCAGCGAAAAGAGATTGAGGAGTTCTGCCAGTTCCGTCGCTTCGGACTGCTGGACGTTTACCAGGATGTGGAGAGTGCGGAATCAGCCGATCGCCGTCGCGGATTCCAGCAAGCCTTGCTTGATCTATATGAAGGACGTGCCAACGTTCTGGTTGTCTACAAGCTTGATCGCTTTGCCCGGTCTGTCCTTGATGGCGTCAGGATTCTTCAAGAGTTCCGGCAGCGAGAACTCCAGCTTGTATGCATTGCTGATCCGATTGATACCACCAGTCCTTGGGGCGAAGCGATGTATCAAATGATGCTTGTTTTCGCAGAGCTGGAGCGAAAGCAAACGCGAGAGCGTTGCGTTGAGGGAAAGGAGCGCAAGCGAGAGAACGATGGATACGTTCACGGCAGACCGCCTTACGGGTATCTTTCAATCGGCAAAATGCTTGTTCCTTGTCCTGTCGAGCAAGCCGCAATAGCGAAAATCATGGAATTGCATGAGTGCGGCTGGGGAGCCAGGCGGATCGTCGCGTACCTAAATGAGCACTTATCAATCTATCCCCGAAAGAAGAAAACAACCAAGTGGTCGAACTCTATGGTCCAAGGCATCATCAACGATAACTCGCCTTTAAGGCTCTGGGCTGGGCAGAAACATGGTTTAATTGGAACAGCCAGTTAACCCATATGAGGATGCTTTGTGAAAGACTTGAAAGGCTTCCCTTCTGAAGTCCTTTTCCACATGCGGAAGAAGGATATCGACGGGCTCGTAGAGCTTAGTGCGAAGACCGGGCGCAATCACCAAGTCCTGCGGAACTACTTCCGTAGAGACCAATACCTAGGATTGGAGTTGGCGAGAGACATTGCCACCGCGCTCGGTATCTCCATGGAAGAACTTACAAATATCCTAATCAACCATAGGAAGAAAAGGGATGGACATACCCGCACTCATATGAGTACTATTAGTCACGTTAAGAGTGCCGATAAATTTTATAATTCTGGCACACTGACCCCGAGATTGGCGGGTTAAACCCCGATCTCATGGCATCCATGTTCTGTAATAAACCCCATGCGAATAATTCGGAGGACAAAGAATTATGTGTCCCGGTGTATTTCCACACCCGTTTGACGGGAAGAATTGCCATGTCTGCTTAGGTCGTCCGCAGCGGAGGAGCTCTTGGATCTCCAAGGTCTTCCGCAAGCTGGCGTATCTGGTGAGCCTCTAATGCCGCAACTCCCTCCTGCTGTACCGGGAGACACTTGGGCATTCGGTATGGACGGACCCGACACAGAGGCTTGTCTCGACGTGACGGAGATTTTCCAAACCATGTCGTTGACGGACAAGCAGAGGACAACCTTGTTGCGTTGGTTTCTGCGAGCGTCCAATTGCACATGCGGAGTGCTGATCCACATCAAAGGGACTCACACGCACGTTGTTGAAATTACTCACTTAGAGTAGGAATCCCTAAATGAACAAACCTGCAAGTCCGGGTACTGCCCGGCACTGTGTTGACGTGCCCGCATTTATCCGGGACCGCCTGAAGCGCGAAGAGCAAAGAGTCCCCTTTGCTGTCGAAGATCGCATCTCCGAGATCAACTGGGACAGGCTGATTAAGCGCTTAAGCAAAGAGCATAAAGCTGTACCAACAGTTAATGCATCTGAAGCGTAAATGGTATCTACTCGTACATATAGAAGAACAACAGGAGAACTCCTTGACATGCCAAAGAAAGTGCTTATTGCTTTGCCCCCGGCAATGCTCGACCAAGTTGATCAAGTTGCACATATCGAACACCGCACCCGGAGCGATTTGATACGGGAGTCCTTGAGACGTTACCTCGATAACTTCCGCAAGTCCCGCTTGCCAGGCGCTCCGGTGGAACCGCCTGCCCTCGGGTTGGCTACCAGCACCCCTATCCACGATTAAAAGGAGACCGATTCTATGGCGTTTACTGAAGTAAAGGGTGGAGACATCCAGTTCAAGAAGGCAGCGGAGTTTCAGGTAGGAGAATCCGTTACCGGCAAGTGGGTGAAGACGCTCGAAAAAGAGTTCAAAGACAAGATCGCTAAGACTTACGTGCTCCAGGTCGGACAAGACCAGAACATCGGAGTTTCGGGATCTGGGCAGCTTGATTGGTTGATGGCTCAGCTTGAAACCGGAGTCACGGTACGCATTACATACCAAGGACTCAAGAAACTCCCGAACGCTCCGCAACCCGCGCACCAATGGAAGGTGGAGGTGGACGATTCCGGGGACACCGGCACCGAGTTCGAAACCGGAGACGATCCTTTCGCGGAGACTCCGGCAGAGGATGATCCCTTTGCCGGCGGCGACACGATTGAAGTGCCGATGTCCGATGTGGAACTCTACGATCAACTGGCTACGCATGCCCGTAACTGCCACATCCCCGCGAACTTCTTGCAGAGTTACTTGCGCAAGTCCGGCATCAAGGTAGACCTGATCGGCTCCGGGAAACCCTCGGGATTCGATAGCGATGCTTGCGTTAAAGCGATCGCCGATATCGATCAAGTCTGGGAAGGGATTGTTAAAGCCACCGGCTCCAACAACCCGGAACCCAAGGCAATCACGCAAGCGGTGTTGAAGAAAGCCTTTGACCCTATTCTCCCGAAGGAAAAGGTGTCGGCATGACAGCGCTTGTAATTCTGACTGCAGCAATTTTGCAGTCTGGAGCACTGGCATCCGAGCTCCCGGAAGTCTCACTTCCGGAGCCGGTAATGCCGATCCCGGAGACGCTTATCTATAAAGATGAGGTCTACACAAGGGTGAATAAGCAGCCCTTCGTTATGGACCTCAAGGTAGGCGGATTCCGGGACAGGCACCCGGTCATCTCTATGTGTGAACGCGGAGTTACCTGGGTTCCGCGCAAGGGATGGCAGGCAACTAAGTGGACATGGAATAAGGCAGCCGCTGTTGGAGACAAGATTCCGGACGGGATCCTGAAGATCGGACAAGCTGCTCAAATCGGTGCCCCCTTTGTCTTCGGGTTCGTACGGAGATAAGCCCGTGGATCTTCAGCAATGGATTGAAACTGGAAAGAGCCTCGGGATCTCCGAGGAGGAATCAACACGCTCGTTTAATGCCTACAAGTGGCGGAGGCAGCTATACGATCCTGATATCGCCAGGAGTAAAAGCACCAAAACCAGGACATACAAAACGGCAAAGCGGAATGTTGAAGTCTGCAATTTGTACTTACAGGGTGAACTCACCCAGAAGGAGATTGCGGAAAGTCTAGGAGTTACCTTTCAGCGAGTAGGGCAAATCCTGCGAGAGCAAGGAATTTCTGCGGAAACTTTGCGGAACCGTAAAAAGGAAGAGATGTTTCCGATTATCGAGCAGCAGCTCAAGAGCGGAAGCAGGGTGAAAGACATTGCCGAACAGCTCGGAGTCCATCCGCACTACATGACGAAGCTTCTAAAAGAGGCAGGATTGAAACGTCCGTCAATCCACGAAGTCAGGGACGAGAAGGTTTGTCCTACATGCAAGATCGCGAAGCCGATGAGTGAGTTCTCAACTCAGAAGTATCGGGATGGGATTCGCGTACCCAGTGCCAGCTGTAAGCCCTGTGCTCGGGCTACAACAAGGCGTTGGTATCAGCAAAACAAGGACCGCGCGAAGCAGGCAAATAAGGCTTGGGCTGAAGCCAACCCGGACAAGATCCGGGCATACGGCAAAGCTCAAAACGAAAGAAAGAAGGCGCAGAAACAGGCATGAAGATCTTTGCGATAGATCCCGGAACTGCTAAGTCCGCGTGGATGGAGTTCGATACGGATGGACTTGTCCCCGTTCGTTTCGGTATCTCCGACAACGAGGAGGTTTTGGTACTCCTACACCAGAACCGACAATGCGAGCATCTTGCTATCGAGATGGTTGCTTCCTTCGGGATGCCGGTAGGTAAAGAGGTCTTCGAAACTTGTGTTTGGATCGGCAGATTCATCCAACAAGCCAAGTTGCCCTTTACCTGCCTCTATCGCAAAGAGATCGTTATCCACCTTTGCGGAACTGCAAAGGCTAAAGACGGCAACGTACGCCAGGCGTTAATCGACCGCTACGGACCCCAAGGGACAAAGAAATCCCCGGGCGCTACTTACGGCATCTCCAAAGATGTCTGGAGTTCCTTGGCGATCGCCACCACCTGGACGGATACCTACAAGGAGTAACCCCATGCGAAAGAAATGCTCAGATTGCGGAAGGACCTTCGACCTCGAAGACTTCCCGGTAAAGAACAACGGCTCCGGGCAATACCGGGCTAAGAAGTGCGAGAACTGCTTCCCGAAGTGGGGACGCGTAACGTTGAAAGTAAATCGTGGAGTGCCCCGCAGACCTACGGAACCCGTGGAGCGGACATACATGGAAGGACGGGCTTTTGTGAAAGTCCTACCGGCGGGGTTTGCAGGATGACGGAAGAAACAGAACTACGTCTCGGCATTCACAAACAAGAAGGCGATTGCACCTTCCAGCTTGTAAAAGCAGGACAAGATCTCTATGCAGGAGATTGCTGCAAACACGGAGGAGACAAAGGCGACTTTGTTGTCCGAGCCTGCAAGCTCTCCGATCCCGAGTTCAAGGGAATCGTCTGCAATTCTCACGTACCCGAAGGTTCCTACTTCTGGTTGATAGTTAAGGGCATGGTGACAGCCAAGATGCTCGACACGGATCGCTCCTTGCTCGAGCGTTGTTGGGCACTACCGGAGGCTTCGAAATGAGAAGACAAAGCACTTTTGTTGATGACAAACCGCAAGCGGTGAAATGGCAGGAGCCCGAGTACCGGGACCTGGAGCGCATGGAATCAAGCGCTTGGGTGGAGATAACCGTAATCATCCTCGGGATTCTTGCAATCTGGTTCTTCGGATATCTCTTGTTGTTCCGTGTCTAAGCCCCGATGCCCCTTATGCAAGGAGCCGGCGGACGAATACAAAGCGCCTGGCTCCAACGGTATCCCGGAGGCTCAGTACCTCCACAAATTCAAGTTCGAAGGACGTATCTACAACTCTGTATGCATGGTGATTAAAGATGACACAAGCACCGGAATGGACAGACGAACAACTAGCCCAGGCGCAGAAGGCTAAACAGAAACGCATGGGCGCATGTCTCACAGACTTGCGACTCCAACTGAACATGGAGCAAGAAGAAGCCGCCAAAGCTTTAGGGATGACAGCGCGCGGACTCAACCAGATCGAGATGGGCTGGAAGAAGATCGGAGGCGAGAACTTCCAGAAAGCTGTCAGGTTCTATCAATCTAAGGGAGCCGTCATTAATGAGGAGCCTGAAGAGGATGAAGGGCGTAAGCCTCTCATCTACAAGTCCGCTGACGACCTTAAGGCTGCACTGGATATAGACCCTGACAGCGATATAGCTTGCGTCGCAAGAGACTTTAACGACGAGTTCCAGGCAGCCTTAGACGCTGCGAATGGAGAGACTGAGAAGCCTCAACTTATGTACATCCCGAAAGGCGGTCCACCACAAATCATCCACGACCCCGAATCCTTCCAGGACGGATACCAAAAGGGCTGGGACGCTGGGGTGAAGTGGGCGTGGGAGATGGCTAAGGAGTTGGATAAGTGAACGAAGAAGACATGGTTCGCGTGTTGCCTCAAGATGTTGCAGCAGCAGGGCGGACACATTTCGAGCGCGCCCAAGAAGCGTTTTGGTTGATTCTCAACGCTGAGAACTTACCGCTGGCGACGCGCCTTTCATACGCCCAAGAGTGGGAGGCGATGTGCCACAACGAGAACTTAGATGCCTTCAGGCGGACGCTTGAACTGAAGCAGAAGATAAAGTCGTTTGAAACATAATCAATTCTTAGATAGGCATAATCGTAGGTATAAGACACTGCCCATGCGGGTTTCGGAGATTTTAGAGATGCAAGCACAATGCTGGATATGTCCTAAATGCTATGACGATCACTCGTTCTTGGGACCTTGTACGCCGTGGACACCGGGAGAAGGACTTCTGCTGACCGATTACTGGGAGACGCCACAAGAGAAGTTCGACTCGCTTCACGCCGAGTTCCGCTTCACCGTTGATGGCTGTGCTGAGCACCACAACCGCAAGATGGATCGGTACTGGGATGAGCGCATGGATGCGTTCAAACAAGACTGGACGAAAGAGCGCATCTTCATGAATCCACCGTATTCGCAAGCCGCCAAGTGGATGGACTTTGCTTTCTATCAGTGGTGCCGTGGCGCGAACCTCGTCGCGGTGATGAATCATTCAACCGATACTGACTGGTGGCATCGGTACGTAGAGCGCGAACAACCGGATGGAACCATGAAGCAGATCGCTTCCGAGATCCGCCGCCCAAGAAACCGCTGGCACTTCAAGGCACCGCCTGGACTTAAATCATCATCGCCGCGGTATCCGCAAGCCGTCATCTTCTATGACGACCGCAACCGACCGGAGCTTGTCGATGCTCCATTTTCCAGCGGCTCAGAGTTCGCGGGCTGGGAATCAGCTAACTGCGACATGTGCAAGAAGTCCGCGATCAACAATCCGAAGAAGGTCAAGTACGGCGAAGGACCGTGCGAACTAGACAACGCTCTCGGAACCGCTTGCCTGGGTGACGGCAAAATCACCGCCGATCAATACCAGCGACTGGGCTTTCCATCGTGGACTTGCCCTGAATTTGTAAAACTAAATAAGGCATAACGAGGATTATAGGACACTCATAATGATTGGAAAATGGATAGACAAAACGACGTTGCCGACGCATGACCAAGCGCTCTTTGTCAGCGGTTGGTTCCACGTCCGCACGTTCATCGAAGGACAAGGGATGCGTCAAAGCGTTCGGTATTTCGACGATAGCGATAGCTCGTGGTGGCTACCTGACCGCCATGGCATGACACCAAATAATTCCTTTGAGGAATGGTATCTCTTTGTCGGGCAGGGATTCCAGCAAGACAGATCGCATCTACCCGAATCGCCGCAAGCCGCTGAGATCGGGCTACAAGGCATGATGTTGATTCCCGGTATCCATTCCGTAACTGTTGAAGTTAGCGAGAAGTGGAGCAACGAAAAGCAAGAGCGTACCGGCGAATATCAATACCAGGTATTCAGCACTAAAAATGGTTGCTGCTCGCCCGCTGACACTGTTTATCAAGCCTGCCTAAACGCGGTGAAAAGCATTACGCATTGCTGTGAAAAACGGGGGTGTCGGTACGAACCATGACACGAAAGATTGAAGTAACCGTTACCGCGAAGAAACCCGGTGGACCGTCCATGGTTTTTGAAATGGACTTGCCGCCTGGGCACCCTTGCGAAAGCTACACAGACACGCTCGAAAACGCGGTCTACGAGGAAGTACGACGGGCTTGCCCTGGCTCCGACCCGTATGACGTTGTGGATTGGAGCTACGCATTTATAAATGCAACATAAGCCTTGTTATCTGCTGCTGGAGGAACGATGGATGAACTGGCTCAAGAAGGTTTGGAACAAAGGCTTTTACAGAGCCGAAGATGGATACAAATTTGGTTCGCGGAGCCGTATTGAACGGCGAGCAATCAAGCAACAAACGAAGGAGAAACTCATGTCCGACACAACTAAAGAAAAGAAGGAAATCGTTCAAATGCATCGTGCTCGCAAGGTGGATTTGACGCCATACAAAGACGACCAGGACTACCTGATAGAGGTGCTCACCAGAGCGCTAGAAGTGGCTTGCATAGAAGAGATCGTCATTCACTCTGACGAAGATGCAATCGATCCAGAGAAAGGGAAGGGTGCAACCTTCGACCCGAACACATACCTGATGGTTGCCGACTATCAGCTTTCGGAAGGCATCTCCCTGACCTACGCCAAAGCCTAATGCCGTCACTCCGATGCCAGCTTAAAAACGTTCGCGGCAATCTCGCTAAGTGGAAGCTCGTCACGCGCCTGTTGATCGAACAGCAGATGGCGACCGCAACACCAGAAGAACGCGAAGCCGAAGCCGTCAGATTGTTCAAGCTGGCATCGGAAATGATCGCAAAAACAGCAATTGAGAAACGTCGGCGATGGTCCCGCCAATGGCGCCCTGGTCAGGTAATGCGACGCATTGCAGGGAGACACGACATCGACATTCAAGAAACATAATTGTACGTATCAGAAAGTGAGGAAAAATGAAACCGCGAGAACTAGACATCGGATCAGTCGTTCAGCTTTCGCCTGAAACTAACTTTCCGGGCTGCTTTATGCAAGTCACGGAGTCTAAAAGCTGGGGCGCTCAAGGATTTGTTGCCATCCCGGCAAAGCTTGGCGAACAGCCCGGACACGCCTACTATCGCGCCAACTGGGAAAATATGGAATTTATCGGAATGGCGATCTGGGTTCCTGCGTCATCGGATGACGACGATGCAACCGCCTAAGCCAAAGACGTGGGGAACACCCTGTAAAGATTGCGGCTACAAGTGGTGCTACCACGGACGCGCTTGCATTGCCCGTCAGGCGCGAGCGGAGAAGCGCCAAGCAAAAACGAATAAAACATAGTGGAAATTATATGTCGCTCACGAAGACGCTAGACAAGCCATCGCCACCAGGTATTGGGAAGCCGACAGTATCGCATCTCTGGCTATCCGGTAATCCGTTCGCCCTGTGTGGCGCCGGACCGCGAACGTACAAAGGTGATCACCCGGACAAGGACAAGTTTCCGCGCTGTGATGAGTGCGCGTGGAAGGTTACTCACATGGGATACAAGGAGGAAAACGGCAAATGGACGAAGGTAAGCTGATCTACAAATACACTCACGCCCAGGCTGTCGCTGACGGCGAGTTACGCAAGATTCCATGGAAGGCTGGGATTCCGCTGTACATCTCAAAGGACGCCAGCAAGCTTTTCGAGAAGGAAGACGACGAATCACTTGCCGCCGCCGCTGCCTACGCTCTGCTAATGGCAGGACCGATAACACGCTGGCAAGAGCGCATGGGCTGTATGCATAACGGCGTCGAGTACGAACTGGTTCGCGGCTTCGCCATCAGAGACGACGACAAAAAAGAGTTCATCTGCACCATTGTCGCGAAGGGGGAACGATGACAACATGGTTCTGCCCGACGTGCTTCGGCTCTTACCAGCCTGGCTCATCCGTCAGTTGCGACGGAGATCCTGACGGATACTGCATGTACTGTGAGGAATTAAGTCCGCACTACAAACGGTCACGCAAAGAGACGATGAGCAATGGACAGATTAGAGAGACGGTCTACTTCTTTTGCGATGAAGACTGCGCCGACAAATGGATGGACAAATAATAAACAAGACATAAGGAGTCTTATCAGAATGATTGACGAAGACCTTGAAATAAACGTAGCCGAACTAATCGGCTTCATTTTCTTCACGCTTGGGATATACGGCATCTTTAGACTGGTTTGCGACATCGTTTGGTGCTGCCAGCACATGAGGTTCGTATGACCGAGAAGCGCGTTCATACCTTCAGCAACGGCACCGAGTACGGTGGCTGGGAAAGCCATAACTGTCACAACTGCTGGAAATGGAGCGGTCATCGAAGCGACACTCCACCGCGTTCCGGCGACGATGTGAGTATCCGTCGATTCAATTGCACCATCGATAAGGCGTTAGGCGAAGCCTACTGGGGTGACGGCAAAGTGAAGGAATCAATTGCGAAGCGCATGGGACTGCCTGGCTATGACTGCACGGAGAGAGAAAAGCAGCGCCCGCCACGGAAACGAAGGGCGCCCGCAATTGAAACGACGCCACTATTTAAAACTGAATGAAACATAACAAACGTTAGAAGGCACTCAAACATGCAGCAACTGACACTGTGGCAACGAATCCAAAATTGCTTTTGGTCGATTCTCGCTTACTTCACCCGTGAGCGCTGGGACTACCTAATCACTGGCGGCGAGTATTCATGCGGACGAGGACGCGCGGGGTTCTCATGGGAAGCATTCTTCTGTCGCCTACGGCGCCACCCACCGGGCATGGTCTGGCATTGCCACGGATTGGAACCAGACACGCACTGCGCCGGATGCGGCGATGACATTGGATAACAAATGACCGCAGAAACCTTAGAGCTTGCAATCGAGAACGTGAAATCCTGGTTCGTGATGAACGCGCCGGATCACGTGCACGATGACTTCGCTGACCTTATGGACCTAGCGCGCCTTGGCTTTGAACTCCAGCAGGACTCCGAAGCCTATGCAGCCTTCAACGCCAAACGCTTCAACAAATCTATGGCGAAATTACGGAAGAGGATAAATATGAACATTGAAGTGAAGAAGCTGGAACCGACGGATCGCCAACTCAACTTAATCCAAAGCGTCGGCGTTTTTGAAGGTGGCAAATTGATAGCTACTTTCGTTCGCTTGGACGATGCTGATCTCTTCGCGGTGATGAAGCGGAAGGAGATTAAGGCGCTTGCCGAGCGAGCCAAGGAGAATACTTAATGCATATCTTCCTGCGGAAAGCCCGCACATCTTACAGCGTTACGATCCCGAAGGACCTGGTGGAAGTGCTGGACCTGAAGGAGCAGCAACCTTTGAAGCTTGCCCTAGAGACCCGGGGTAAGGAGTTCGTGTTGACCCTGACACCGGTGAAGCCGGAGAAGCCTACTTCTTCGGTCTCTCTTTCTTAAAGAGATTTGAGATCGTCGGTATCCCTAAGACAACCAACCCCGAACCTACGGCTAATTGACAGAAGGTTTCCAACGATGCCGGGACCTTGTAAGTCATTCCCTTAAAGGGTGCCACCGCTTCCCAAATGCAGGCAGCGGAGTATGCCAACGTTGCCCAGGCAATCACGTAAGTTGCAAGGCTCAGTAGTCTCGCAGTTCTCGGGTCCATTATCTGGAGACCGTTTGCTTCAGCGCTATTAGCTCTTTCTTTAACTCGGGTCCCAACACTCCACCGGCAAAGATTGAAAGCACTACAAGGGCAGCAAGCGCCATCTCCGGAACCGTAAAGTTGTTGTCGAATAACCTGCGGATCACTTGCTCTCTCCTTTGTCTCCGGTGGATACGTAACGCCCGAGTCTCTTTACCCGGGATACAAGTCTAAGGATCCTCTGGAATGTCTCCTTGCCGAAAGCAACGGTGTCATCAAGGATGCCGTCAACTTCATCCAGGCAGTCCTGAAACTCACCCTTCCCGTTGTCATCAAGATCATCGTCAAGACGATCGTGCATAACAAGAATCGCCTTGCCTGCCGAGATGATATCGCCCACGGTGTCTACAGCACCCTTAAGAGCGCCGGCAAACCCTAAGACTTTTCGAACTGCAGACATCAGGATTCTCCTTAGCATTTAGTCTGTGTAGGGGCGTGTCAGTTTCTGGAACTTCACGCCTTCTGTCCAAATCGTTAGTTTTGCTGCCATGATTTAGTCCTATTGAATCCAGCACTCCGCTGTTTTGGCTGTGATGTCGCCAGCGTTGGCTACGCTGTTGGTTAACTGGGCTTTGATGACGTTAGATGTGGTATCCGTCTTGGTGGTCGTGCCGGACGCCGCCACAAGCGCACCGCCATAAACACCTCGCACGGTCCAATCTTGCGTATTGCTTCCGGTGTCCGTAAAAGTCAGTTCCAGGTCCCAATCCTGATTGTTCGCCGCGACAGCACCGGTGTTATAAACCTCAGTTGTGCCAATGTGTAGTGAAACCGTTTTGCCATTGGCATTAGCCGCCGTGCTGCCATGTACGCGATAATGCACGGTGCGTCCGTTCACGAGCATTACGTTGGCGGGCAGGGTGTAAGAGAAGGCGTTCGTCGGGTTAGTATCTGCGCCCGTGGACACGTCGGTAAACTGCACATCCAGGGTGACAGGCATAGTGCCAGTCCCACCCATCAGTGGGATATTCAGAGTCCGCCCGGAGGCTTCGTTTCCAGATGGTGTGAAGGTGATGACATGGTCACCGCCAGTATCATTAATTTGCAACCCGGTCATACTAAAGCGAATGGTGTTACCGCTTGTGCTGCTCATCGTCTTGACGCCTGTCACGGTCTGCGATGTCGCGAGCGTCATGAGCGTGTCAGACGCCGCCAGGTCCGGCACGATTAAGCTGTAATCGGCGGCTTCGTTCGTGTTAGTTTCGATTGTGATGAAGTGGTCGCCAGCGCTATCGCCAATGCGCAGCTTCCCGTCAAGGAATGTTTGAATACCTGACCAAGTATTCGCCGCGTCCACAGCAGCCCCACCGCCGCCACCGCTGCTGTACCCAGAACCGAGAACGGCAGTACAGAACATGAACATGACGAAAACCAGCAACGAAGATCCGGTGCTAGTTTTTCTCAAGTGATTGATGAACTTTCTTACCATGCCAGCACCGAGTACGTTCCGGTTGCGGACGCTCCTAGGATTTTGAAAGTTGTAATGCTCGGTCCTTCGATCAAGATCCCAGCTCCGGGATCAAGCTGGAAATCAGCTGAAGTTGCAGCGGCACCGTTAGCAAAGTCGATATACAGAATCGCCGCTGTCGAAGGCGTCTTAACGAGAACATGGGTACACGCTTGAGCAAGAGTCACGGTTGTACTTGTGTTCGGGATGTTGTCCGTTGTGTTGATGATCGAAGCTTGGGCAACGCTTGTTTGGTTAGCGGTTACTGTCCCGGATACCGGGATCGGATCGCTTGCGCTTACGGGTTTATCCGGGCTCGTTACGCCCGAGAGCGTTACTAGTGGAGCCGCTCCCGTTGCCTGGATAGACAACAAGAAAGCAAGGAGCAGAAAGGACCTTTTGAACATTTCAATTACCTCGATACGGATACTACTCTATGTAGTATTGAGAGACAAGAATCAAACCCTGAACCAGTTGTTAGCCTCTAGATAAGCAATGTCCTTGCCCCCGAAGATCTCAGCCTCACACTTCCGGCGCCTCGTTAACCCCGCCATCGGAACAAGCTTTCCAGTCTTCGGATTCTTCGCCTTGTTCCACCTGGAGAACTGAGCCTTTGCCCCGATAAAATCTTTCCGGTTGATCATCTTCAAGAGCGTCGATGTCCTGAACGCATCACCACCCACGTTGAACGTGAAGTCCACAAGCATGTCGAACTGCTTCTGCGTTAGGTCTACTGCAACATATTTATTGACTATACCCTCGGCACCCCGGATGTCTTTGTCAAAGAGCGCATCAATCTCAGCATCTGAAAGCGGGGTAGTGAACTTCTCCCCGGGCTTCAGCTTGTGACCTATACCTACGGTTGGGAATCCTGCCGGACAGATATAAACCTTGGCATGCCTGCCTTCGAAGTGTTCGCATACTTCCCGGCACTCAACTGAAGATCTCATTACCTTCATTTCTTGCCTCCGAGGATCTCACCGATCCAGGTTGGTTCGGGTGTTGTTCTTTGGGATTGGTACTTGTTTGCAGCGCGCTCTACGCGCTGCTGCTCCCGGGCTTTCATCATGTCGGCTGTGTCTTTGTCGATGATAGCCTCGGTCGGCTTCATCCCTGTAATCGAGTAGAAGATTTGCTCCAGGATTGGATAGCTCTTGAGAGGCTCATCCCCTTGCCCACGCTTAGGAGCTTTCACAAATGGAGTTGTGAAGTCTGACGCCTTCTCGTCCCCGGCAAAGAGATCCCGCATCAAGGTTTCCTGCCCTGGTGCAATCGCCCGCAACAGGAGTTGCGGCGGATTCGGAGCAGGGGTTACTTCTATCCATTCCCCGGTTTCGTCGTCGTGCCGGTATTGCTTACCGCCGGAATGAACCTTGGTCGGATCGGACCAGTCTTGCAAATTTTGCGGATTCTTGCCGATCATCCCTACACCGAATGCGACCATCGGCGTAACCACCGGGAGTCCGGAAGAATCTCGAGTGTCTACCGTGCCGTGTAGATGCTGGTAAGCCTTCTCCATTAAGTCTAAGGTCTGCGTCATCGGCAACATGCCGGCGCCACCACCCATCAAAAGATTGCCTTGATTGGGACCCTTGCGGACTTGTCCTTGTAGGTCGTACATGGCAACCATGCCAAGCCGTTTGTGGTAGTCATCCACATCATTGTTTTGAAAGTATGGCGGAGCGTTCTTCGCCAGATGAGCCAACGCCCTGGACTTACCAGGAGTTTGAACCAAGGCGGCTTTGGTCAACGTTCCGGAGTGAATCCACCAGAGGAAAAACGGGAACCAGGCGCGTGGCTCTCTCCACATCTGCGCAGCAATCTCGGAGTAATCACCAAACCATTTGTTGACCTCAGCAACCGCCTTCAACGCATACTGCGGGTTGGCAATTGCTTTCTCTATTTGGTCATACCTTGCCATTAAGGAGAAGGCTTTCTCCAAGGGGACCCGGTACTCTCCGGCGTTCTCTATTTGCTTGATCAACTCATAAGCTGCATGAGCCGTGCGCGTGTAGTTGTCCGCCCACGTCGCCGCACCGAACACCTTGTCCGTGATTGGCGCAAGCAGCTTTGCAAGTCCTTTGACTAAGGGCTTCTCGCCATAATTGGTCATGTTGACGCCAGCGGGCATCATCTTTTGAATAGCCGGATCAAAGGCAACAAAGTGAGCCATCACAGAAGCGGCTATTTCATTCGGGCTCATTCCTCGGAACTTCGACCAGAAGGAAACACCCATATTCTGTACCGACTGCATAGCAGCCCACGAAGGCTTGAGCCCGAGCGTCAAAGTTTTGAATACGCGGTTAGCGGCTTCGTTGACCTTGTTCACCAGGTTTGTGGCTGGCGTGGACAGCACAGCCTCTAAGTCATTCTTTGCCCATCCCGGAATACTGATCACATCAGGAAGATTCGGAAGCGATGGCAACCCGGTCGCCTTAGCGAGCTTGTCAAAGTAGTCTTTGACAAAGAACTCTTGCGCTTCCGCGGAACCCTTGAGCGTCGGGTTGTCTATCATGCTCTCAAAGAGCTCTTTGATGTGCAGATAAGCAAGCTCTTGCCTCAAGCGCACTTCGAACGCTTTGATCGGAGACATCTCGTGTTGCCCGGCATTGCGGAATCCAGCTTCTCTCGGGGTAGCAAAATGCGGGTCTCCGGAGCCTGGAACGGTCACATCTTTCTTGACGGCACCCTTGAGTGTTTTGCCGACCCCGCCGAAAGCTCCTTCGCTGGTGCGCACCGCATCCGATACCGGCTTGGGAATGATGCCCATGTAAACCGGTGGCTTCTGCTTCATGTTCTCCATGCTGGCTTTCGCCGCTTGGATGTGTTGCCACCCTTCTTCCGTGTTCAAGAAAGAAGCGGGAAGATCCGGATGTTGGCGCCGAAGATTCCCAAGAACGAAATCACCATAGGTTGCTGTTTCGATTTGCCTTTGTGTCATCACTCCGGCTTTTTTGAGCTTCTCCCCCAGGAAGTGATTAACGCTGTTGGCTCTGTCCATGTATGCCTGAATCTTCGGGAAGTCAGGATCCATCGTCGCCTGAACATACTTATCCATGTCCGACATTGTAATAATGGCGGTCAAATCCTCTTCGGACCATTTCTTGGGAATGGCGTTGTATGCCTCTTCGACATACTCCATCAGTTCCTTGAACTCTTTCTGCCAAGCCTTATCAGCCTTGGAAATGAGGTCTCGAATTAGGCTCCAATGCTGGGCACTCTTCGCCAAAGGAGAGTTCATTACCGCTTCTTTAGCGGCGCCACCAATAACGGTGCCTATGCCCTCTGCTACACGCCCGTAAGCAGGTAGAGCCGGTACGGCTTTTGTTGCGGCTTTCGCTGTCATCGAAGCCACTCCTTTGATTGGAGCCATGCCCATCTTTACCATTGGACCCGGGATGCTGGCTGCATCCATTGCCGCATAAACCGGATTGTTGGAGACGTAGCCCGCAACCCTTCCGAAGTCGCCATGTGCGATCGGATCTATGTAGTTGCGGGAATACGACTGCGCCACATCCCCGGCAAACTGTGCTGTCTGCGCAAGATCATTCAGTCCTTCCGGGTTGTGAAATGGACGCAATAACGGCTTAGTCCCCATCGCAGGATCCCCGCCAAATGCGGCGGATACGGCACCAACTACCGGCATCACCGGATTGGTTACCCCCGCGATCTTGCCGGCTCCGACAACCGCCGCTTGCACCGGGTCACCCGTCACCCGCTTAAAGGCTGCCCCCAACTGCTGTAAGGGGTCCTTGCCAAGCAGATGCTGAGGAGTGACCGCATCCGCCATCCTTGCCTTGGCAACGTTGCCGAGTACGGTTAACCCTTGTCCGATCTCTCCGACATTCTTTACGACTCCTCGGTTCCAAAAGTCTTGGAAGGAGTGCAGCTGCTGCCCTTGCGGGATGTTGAAGCTCGGGTTGAACTCAAAGCCTTGATAGCTTGGAGCCGCATCTTCCGCCGGCATCTGCGGCATGTCGAAGTCGTCCTGCGGTGGAACCTCCGCTCCCGGAAACACTGGCGGGCTGAACGTTTGCGTCTGTCCGGCGCCCTGAAACGCAGAGGCTTGTAAAGGCTCCGCAGGTGGTGGCGCTGCTGCCGTTTCTTCAAATTGCGCAAAAGGATTTGCGCCCGTTACCGCAGGTGCTGCAGAGGATTCAAACTGTGCAAAAGGATTCGGCATTACTTACCGCCCATTCCATCAGCTTTCCATTTGCCCTTACCTGGATAACCGCGTTGAAGCTCCACCGGTCCCGAACTCTTGACCCATTCGGTGTAGTCATCCATGTCCGGCTTCGACGTAGGCGGCTGCTTCAAGACCCCATCAACCCCGCCTGCTTTGCCGACCTTGGCACCCTTGTAAAACTGAGCTTGAGTCTGGCTGCCGTCACTGTACGCCACCGCCGCGCTGCTCTTGTCTTGCTTGGAGTTTGCGGAGCGAGTGCCGCCCGCTACCGTGTGCAATCCTAGCTCTGGCTCCTCACCCTTTGGTGCTGGCGAACCTGGAGGCTCGGTTCCGTATTGCTCTTTCCATGCTTTATCCAAAGCAGCCTTTGGCATCTTCTGCGGGTTGTTCTTGTAGAAGTCGTATGCAGCTTGAGGGATAACCTTGTTGCTCTTGTCGAAGCCAACGCCGGCAGAAGCTGTCCGCTGCTGCCCGAGCTGTCTTTGGATCTCCAAAGCGTCCTCGTAGTCTCCGCGCATAGTTTGAAGATCTTTCTTGATCTGCGCCTTGCGCGCCGGATCGAAGGTATTGTTGAGGATACCTTCCTTCTGTTGGTATTGAGAGACGACCGTGCGGGCTGTGCTGAGCGCCTTGTTTTGCATCTCGCCGTTACCCTCTGCAAGAATCTGCTTCTTGCGCTCTAGGTTGACCCGCGCCGTCTCGTCCCCGTAAGAGCGTTTGATCTGCTCATCGAGAGCAGCAATTGCAGCTCTTGAATTAGCAAGAGCAATTGCCGCAGGGTTAGTTTGCTCCAAGCGCTTACGTCTTTCATGTGACGAGGCAATCTTATCTCCAAGCGTTGCCTTCTCAACCTGCAATTTGATCGTGTCCCGCTCTCCCTTAAGCTCACGGTTGTCCTGCATAGCCATGCCCTTGGGATTCGGCGCGGTGCGGTACTGCCGGAAAGCGTTGATTGCTTCCATCGGTGCTCCCGATTCCGCCATGCTGCGGATCATCCCTGCCATCAACTTATCTCTTGCTTCCCCTGGCTCCGGTGCCATGTCGAGCAATTGCTTGCCGAGTTCGTTGACGGTCTTCTGGATTCCTTGACGCTGATCGTGCGCCATCTTTATTACTTCGCGCGCAGTCATCCAGCCTTGTTGAAAGACTTCCCTCGCGTTGGAGGATTCGTTGCTTAATTGGTTGTCGATCATCTGCGTCAAAGCGGAAAGCTTCGCAGCATGCTCGCGCTGGCGGATAGCGTTTTGTTGGTTGATCCCTACCTGCTGAGCGTTATACATCTTGTTCATTCCTGGATTGCTCCAGAAGAACCGCTGCATCCCCGTCATTTGATCCGGTCCCCGAAGGTTCGGGACGTACTGCGGACCCTGCATTACTGCCTGTCCGAGATACTGGTTCATCATGTTCTGATTTGCTCGGGCAGCTTCAAGCTGCGGGGTGCTTACGTTTGCCGGCAGGTTGTTAACGATGTCAGCATAAGGGTTGCCCTGCGGTTGCTGCTGCATGCCGTTGCCCTGGACGTTGCCACCATAAGCGCTCGGTCCACCGTAAACATTGGCAGGCTGCGCGTTAAGCGGACGCGCATACCCTTGCTCGGGCTGCGGAGATCCGGCATTACGCGGAATCGCAAAGTCCGCAGCATCGCTTACAGTGCGCTCAACATTGGGCATAAAGTCCGAGTTGTCCAACGCTTGCGCTGTTGCTTGCGGGTATCTCTGGAGGATATCATTATATGGCTTGTAAGGAATCGGTGGAGCAAACTCCGGCTTCCGGAACTTCTCGTAGGTGAACTCGGTAGTCTGCGGAGGCGCTTGTTGTGCGGGTGGCACGTTTACGATTACCGGCACTTGCGGGATCTGCGCAGGCGGGTATCCGCCACCACCTATGGGGACGTTGATATCGATGCCACCGGACAGCAGGTAAGGCACCACATTAGAAGGTGATCCACCTAAAACATTCTCGGTTACTCCACCCATCAAGACCATCTGCTAGCTCCTATAAATTTGCGTATCCGCCGCCGGCATAATTAGCATCCCCGGCGCCGCCGTAAACAGGCTTCTGGTTGTAAACGATTCCCGTATATACCGGCGCCTGCACAACTTGCGCAACCTGGGTTTGGGAAGGTGCAGGTCTTGCAACTGCTACCGGTTGAGCAACTGGTGCTGCCACTGGACGCGGTGCGGCGGCAACCGGGACGCCTGCCTTAACAGGCGCTGATGCTTTCGCCTTCGGTGGTGGCGCTGGCTGCGGTGCAAGCGTCTTCCCGGATACGGATAGATTAGCTCCCGGAAGCTGAGACCTCGGGATCGTTATCGTGTCGATGGTTGCCGAATTAGCGCCCGGACGATTGGCGGCAAGAACACCGTCATAGTAGTTCTTCATATTGGCAGCAGTGCCCAGCTCCGGCACATAGCCAGGCGCGTAAGTCATGCCGGTTCCGTAGGCTGTGCCACCCGTAGCTGTGTTTGGAACAAACGTCCCTTTGCCAGGATTATTCGGATCCGGAATGAACTGGATCGAGTTGATATTGTCGTCTTCAATCCAGCCACCATTACGGATGCCGTTTGCAGCAGGCGTGCCGGCTCCTGGACCGTAGCCGCTGTTAACGCCTGGCAGCGCCACCGCAGGCGGTGAACCTGTCATGCCGCCCATGATCGTTCCGGATACTTGAGTTGAATAATCACCGTTGTTGTAAGGCGCAAAGAGCGGCTTGCCGCTAAGCGCTCCCGTTGACCCCGGAGTGAATCCGGGTTCGTAAATGTAGCCTTGAGAGTTGTATTCGGAGCCGGCGCCGAAGTTACTGCCACCGCTTGGAGCGCTCGGTAATACTCCCAGATGGTAACCCGGTTGCCCGCCGTAAGCTGCTTCCATGTTGTCCGGAACGAGAGCCTTATTAACTCCGGGTTCGTTGATGTATGCGGAGTAATCGTGCCCGCCCTGGTAGATCTGCGGAGCCGTGCCGAATCCCCCGGTTCCTTGCGCGACTGAACCCCAATGCTCCCATTGGTCGGATGCCGATTGATTGGCGGCACCCTGGAGCGTCAAGCCCATTGCGTTGGCTTGATCTGCTCGCCCTTGAGCAACAGCGGCAAGCGTGTTCGCTTGATCGCCGTAAGTAATCGGCTGTCGTATTGTGCCGGTAACAGAGGAGCTCGCATAGTTGGCATCCCCGGCGCCGCCGTAAACCGGCGCCCCGGTCTGAGAGACCCCGCCTTGCAGCGTTAATCCGCCCTGCCCGTAATAGGTAGGCGCTTGTTGAGGAACTTGCGGTTGCCCCGGATAATACGGAGGCTGCTGTCCCCCGGCTCCCGTGCCCGGTCCCGGTTGCTGCCCGCCGCCGCTGGCGACTTGATTTGGATCGAGGGGATTAGACGGAACCGGTTGACCCGAAGACGGAGGGAAACCCGCCTCCCGAAGCGAAAGCAATTCGCTCGAGGAGACCTCCTACATCGGTAGTTGTGGATACACTGTTGGTCTTCTGCGTCTCATTGCCCGAGGCAACCCGGGTATTGGTGTTGGTTTGTCCGATCGGCTTAAGCGCAAAGTTCGCCGCCTGGCTGAAAGCATCCAGCGCATTACCGGTTGCTCTTTGTCCCGCCATCCCCGCAAGCTGCAGGTTCAATTCCTCCATGCTCGCGTTCATCGCCGGACTGCCGGCTCCGTGTTGAGCCGCAAGCATCGGCGCCTGGTACTTGTTGAAGTTGTGGAACGCCGCATCATACACGGACTGCGGCAACCCCATGTTCTGCGGGATTGCTCCACCGGATAGTATATTGGATATGTAGTTGGCAGCCTGCCCCTGGAGCGCTTGTTGCCCCGGGGTGAAGGTGTTGTTTTGAGCGCCGCTCTGGAGCTCGTTAGCGTTGTTTGTAGTGGCGATCGTTTGGTTGGTTGTCGAAACAACCGGACCACCTGCCATCCCTACCGAACCCGTACCTACTACCATTTGTCGTACCTCAACTCAAGAATACTGCCAAGCCGCCCGTGTTGCTAGGGCTCGGCATAAAAGATGATGTTCCAATTGGCGTTGGTGATATTGCCCAATGCGCCGGTTGTCTTGTTGATGATCTGGAATGTGTTAGCGGCACTGCCGAACCGGATGTTCAGGTTCGTGCCATCCGGGACGCACTGAAAGCCAACGTTCAATCCGCCTGTATTCCCCGTCGGAAAGATCGGCACAAGATCATTGACCGAGTAATTTAACTCCGCAGAGGTGTTCTTAAGATGCGCCCATACCTTAGCTGGAGTCGTTCCCAGGCTGTGAGCCAGTGTCAGGGAACCGGCGGCGGTGATTGTTTGTGCTGTTGATGTGTATCGAGCCAAGGACCTGCCACCAACAGTAACTGCAGTGGCAGCGGTAAGATTGTCACACTTCACATCTTCGTAAGCACTGTCAGCGGCATTGCGGACAGCAAGCACACCGGCTGATTCCCGCCTCAAATAAACATCGGCTTGTACGGTTGACGAACCAAGACCCAGTTCTGGACCCCGAGTGGAGTTCACCCCCATGTCGAGAACCAAAACATCAGAGCCGCCATTCTCCATGAAGATGTCGAAGTTTGGATACGCAGATAAGCTTGCTTTGCCGAACAGGCGCACATCTCCTGCTGCAAGCGGCTGGTAATTATAGGTGGACGCTGCGTCGCTGGTTCGGAATGCGCAGTATTTAGTTCCGTTGTGCCACTGCCCCAAGAGAACGCCACTGCCCGTGGCATCGCCCAATAGCCACTGCAAAGCGCCATCGCTTTGGATGTTGAGCCGGTTTCCCGCATCCGCTGCAACCTTTGTGCCGAGACATGTCTGATTCGCTGAAGTCCGGCTGAGCGTGACTGCTGCAGTTCCGGACCACGCCGAAGAGAAATCGATCTTGCTCGCGGCAATTGCCGCCGCCGCCTTGATGTTGGAGTTGGTGATATTACCGTTGATCAGGTTGCTGACAGCGGTAAAGTTCTGGTTCATCTGGGACGATTGAATCGTTGTCCCGGAAGTGAACGAGTTCGGGATCGTTAGCGTATCCGCCGTCGTTGCCCGGCAGGTAAACACAATCAAGATTACGGCTGCCACCCAGCCTAGCGTTTGTTTAAACAGCAACTCTCTTCCTCCCTCGGGGTAGATACAAAAGATTGAATCCAAGAATTTCAAAATGCCCGCCGTCACTGCTTTGAGCGATCTTCACTTGCACGTCATAACCGTTAAGCAATCCCTTTGAACCCTCGGTGGTTTCAACGGTCAACCGCGTCCGTCGCTTATACGGCGGATACTGCTCGTGATTGGTAACCTCCCATGTGTCCGTGTCCCAGATAGCCTCGTCCCAAAGAGACGCGGCATCGGAACCATCCGAATCGAAAGCGATTGTTTTGACCGAACTTGATCCCCTGCCGTGATTCACCGTTGCCGTTATCACAAGGTCAGTGTCATCGGTCATATAAGAGATATAGATCCAGTGCCAGACCTTGAGGATATCCACAAGCTCCGCGTGCGCGAATCCCGTCTTCCAATAAGGCTCTATCTGTGTTCCGTTATCCGTTGTCCCGGTGTCCGCTTGCTGCAGATCGTCACCGTCTGCGCAGTAAATGGCTGCTTGCCCGTTGGTATCCTTAGCCTCACACCAGAAGCCCGACGGGAAGCGCTTATATCTTGTCCAAATCTTCAAGTCCCAGTCATAAACATAAGCAGTGGAAACGCCGTTCTCGTCCTTACCGATGTCGAGGATGTACTGAAATCGCTTGAAGTGTCGGACGCTAGTGAACTTTGGATCCGTGTGGATGATGTGGCGCTCTTGAATCGCAGATGCCAGCTCCGAACGTATTGGCAAACTCAGCTCCCCGGATTCCACGCCCGAGGTAAACCAGACTTTGTAATCTGTTCCAAGCCAAACAATGTAGCCGGCACCGTCAACACCTGGGATAAACTGTACCGTTGCGCCATCCAATACCCCGGTCGGAGCGTTGATCAAAACCTCGGAAAGATCCGAGACCGTCAACGCCCCTTTAAGGTGATAGATCCCCTGCTCGGACTTGCCGACGAATATTGCACGATACGGAGAGACACCAACTGCGGTGACTGCCATCGGCACCACCGCGTTAATCTCTCCACCTTGCCCTTGCCCTACCTGGAAAATGTTTGTCCCGACGATCGTTGTCGGATCGTTGACGTTGCTCCACATGACAGCATGCTTGGCATACGTGCCACCAACATACTTGATCCTGCCGAGCACAAGCGAACCTGCATAAGTGGTCAAGCACTTTGCCGCCGGCGTCTCGATAGTTCCGGCTGTCCCTGCGCTTATAAGAATAGATGCTGAAGTTGGAGAGTTTACCGGGTCCCACTTCCAGATCCCGGAATCATCGGAGCCAACCGTTGTAATCGTCTCACCGTCCGAGAAATAAAGGACTCGGTTAAGCACCGTTGCCGCCACTCTATTGCCTGATGTGTAGCAAGCGGATTGAATGAGCACCGCTGTATAACTGGTGCAGTCGTACAGCGCGCCATTGTTGAAGACAACAAGCCGCCTCTCTCCGTTATCGTCGTAAAAGAAAGCGGCTCCGTCGCTGTTCGCCGCTGGCAACGAAGACACCCTTACAGTGGTGCCATCCCTACCGATCACTCGACCGCCCTTAGTAACCCTGACATTCTCACAATCCGGGGACGCGTTGATCGGTAGATCAATTGGATCCATCTCCGAATTGAGACCGCCCGAGAAGTCCCCTATATAGAGGCTCTTGAGCGCATCATCTATTGTGTCCTTAAGCGTCCCGAGTCTCGGCATCTCTCAACCTCAACTCATGGTTCCAAACTTGATAACGATGTCTCCGTATATAGGAACGGTCTCATCGTCCAGGCTCACGCAAGGGAAGCCCATCTCGTGACCTTCGGAGATCATCTTCTCCTTAAGCCTGTCGCTGAAGTCCTTAAACTCCTGGCGCTTACGGTCAGCCTCCGCATAAGCCATCTCTTTCTCTTTGGCTAATGCTGTTGCATACGCAACGATCCCGCGCCGGAACTCTAACGGCACCATCGGAATAGCTCCGTCGTGCTTCATCTCGTAGTGGCGCGAGAAATAAAAGATCGTCAAAGACATTGCCGAATCCGGCACCGGGAACAACCCGAGAACGAACTTCGGCTCTACTTGATTGAGCGTTGCCGCCGTTACCGTTATCCCGGTAGAGACGTGATCACCGGTATGCAAAGAGTTATACCGGGTGTAAAAGAATCCCGGAGTACCGGAGGACGCGGAGCCCAATTGTCCGCCGGAAGGCTTGATTGGTTTGAGCGGGTAATTACTGGAGTTGTTGTGCAGGTAAACGCTGAATATTTCGTCAACGTCATCGGGCAAGACATACTCTTGTTGCCCGGATGTGAGCGTCTTTTGAAATATTGCCTGCGTCTGCTGGCAATTGCTCGTCATAAGTTTCGCGCCTTCGTTTATCCAGGCGTTTAACTCAGCATCGCTCCATAAATCCGCGGTCAACTCGTCGATTGCCCGACGGACTTCGAGCCTCATTTGACCCAAGTTCATCGGGCAACCTCCGGTTGTTGGTGGTGTGCGTTGGGAGGAAAGACTTAGCCGTACAAGTAGACGACTTTGGCAGCAGCTGCACCGGTTGAATTAGCTTCCGCTGCTTCTCCGATTACCTTTCTGCGCGCAGTCGAAGTCGGAGCAACCGCAAGCACGCCGGCAGTGGCGGACGGTGCCAGAATTTCTCCGGCGGAAGTGCTGTCTGCAATGAGTGCAGAAGCAGGTCCGCGGACTGTCAACCAGAAGAAGTACTCGTCGGTTACGGCGATCTCTGCAACTCCGATACAACCGTCTGTGGCGGCTGCCGTCGGGGTGCATTTAACGCCGGTGGCGCTGTCAATCTTCGCTGCTTGTCCGGCGGTAAAAGCATCGTCTGCTTGCATGTAGACGTACTCGTTCCCACCTTCGAAGCGTCGAGTGCCAACTGGGTACTGCGCGGCAACGTTGATATCCGTTACCTTGTCCCCAAACATTTTGGGCAAATCACTAGACATTGTTTTCGATCTCCTTCAATTAAGCGGTCAACGCAGTGATCCAGCCGTTCGCTTGCGGGCGATCGCAGTAGATATTGCCCATCCATGTGATGAGCTTGGATTCTGCTGCTTGGTCCGGGGCACGCATAAACGGCGAGGTTGCGAAGTTCATCTCGGTATACGGTGCGAGTACGAACGTATCGAGATTGAGGAAGTACATAGAGGTTGCTGCCTCGATGTTGTCGTCAACGACAACCGGACGACCGTTGAATGTCAGCGAGTCGAAACCGAATTTACCGAGGGTGTCATCGGTGTACTGTTGCTGGATTGCTGTGAGCAAGCTCCAGTACTTGTCGTACAAAACTTGAGCCGTAACGATGATCGTTGGCTTAGCCTTGTCCAAGGTGCAGGAACCAAACATGGTTTGCATCTTTGCAGTGGTCAAGACTGCGCTGTTATCCCACGAGGTGGAGCCTTTCCAAAAAACGCGGGTGGTGTTGGCATTCGCTGCTACAACGTTCGCGTTCCAAAAAGCATTCCCGGTTGGGTTGTTCTTGGCTCCGGAAGACGATGCTCTGGAGATGCCGGCATAAGTGCCGGAGTTGTACTTGAGGATCGCGGCAAGCCCCGTGAATCCAGCAGGACTATCGGCACTTCCATCGAGGAAGACATCGACGCCCATCTTGTCGCGCAAGGAGCGCTCGGCAAGTTCAACTTGAGCCTTGATGAGGTTTACAAGTTTGGCTCTGCCTCTGTTCTTCGCAACGTCTTCATCTGCCAAAGCAATTGAAGCGGTGTAGCGGCAAACAGGGATAACGCCTTGTGTTGCGTGATCTTGGAATTGCAGGGTGATTGCTGAGAATCTTCCGGCCCAACGACCGGCAACGTTAGATTTGTCGTACGAAATCGGGAAGCGAATATCGTCGCCGCCGTCAACTGCTTCTTCCCGCTCGCGCAGTTTGAACCAGAGTGCAGACCCTAAGAAGAAGTTATCCTTAAGGGCTGGTATGAAATGGTGGTCTGTATATGTAGACAGACTGTTAATCGATACCGACGTAGCCATTTATGCCTAACCTCCTAAACTGGCAAAAACATCTCTTTCGAAGTTCTTTGCCGCTGCCTTGTAGCCCCTTTGGGGTCCGCTCGATCTCTCGGGGACTACGGGGGATTGAAACGAACTGCCACCAGGCGGAACGGATCCCGCTGCTTGCAATTCGTTCTTTTGAGCTCGCTTACTTGCGAGTTCATCAGAACTTTTCTGCTTCTTCAGTTCTTCGATCTCTGCCTTGAGTCGTGCGTTTTCTTCCGCAACAGAACTGAATCTCTTGCCTTCGGTGGCAAGGTCATAAACTTTGAGGAAGCCTTGCTTCCAATCGGTGCCGATGTTGCCGGACTGCAAACGCATCTCGATTGCGCGATCTATTTCCTTAGAAGGAATGTGATCAACAATGTCCGGGTGATCCGCTTTGAGTGCTTCCAGCTCACGCATAGCGTTCGCTTTCTCCATCGCTCTAACTGCGGAGAACGCGGAGCGCGCTTGTGTTTCGAGTTGCTCGAAACGGGAATAGTATTCTTCTGTATCCGTGATCTCACGGATGCTCTTTTCGGTCTGTGCTTGCTGCTGCTCGGGCTGCGTGTTGCGCGCCCGGTGCTGCTGCTCCAGCTCTACGCGATTCTGGAGAAGATCGAAATCTTCTTTCCAAGGCTTCTCTTGTCGAGCCTCGGGCTCTTGGGTCTGCGGTTCGGGCACCGGGGTTGGTGCCGGTTCGGGTTGTGGTTCTGGATCTGCAGGAGTATCCACAACAGGCTCATCGCCGCCCTGCACAACAGATACTTCATCTGCATTAGCCATGAATCCGTCGGCATCCATTTGTGCCAACAGGTCTCCGGTATCGTAACCACGCTTGGGAACAGACATTTATTGACCTCACATCAAAGCCGGCAGGATGGTTCCTTGAACGTTCTGGAACGCCTGCTCCAACTTCTTGGTTCGCTGAATCTTTTCTTTGTTGAGCTTTAACGCGCAGGCTTCGAAGACCATCGCGGCAGACTCGTCCCCTTGCTCCGCGAGCAACTTCGAACACTTGCGCACTGTTTCCACGCACAAAGAGAGTTCGTAGCTGAGCGGGTCCTGGGGCTTTTGTGGACCGCCACCGGGTTGCGCGACTGTAGGACCCGACATCATTTGAGATTGCTGCGGCGGTTGCCCGCTGAGCATCGCTCCGTAATCTGGTCCCACTGTCTACTACCCCGTGTAGTTACCACACATGGAATAAGTAACACGCAGGTTTTTCTAACGTAATAGGTTCTCTAGAGAACCCCGAGTACAAACACCGTAGAAATTACGTATTTGGTGCCGGCTCTTCGACCGCGACTTTCTTGATTGCCTTGGCTTCTTTAGCCTCTAACTTTGCATACTCGGCATCCGCCTTCGCTGCGGCTTCGGCGTCAGCCTTTTCTCTTGCAGCTTTATCCGTCTCCAGCTTTTCCGCATGTCCGGGAATAATTACCGGAGCCTCGGAGACAAACTTGACGCAGGTTTCCTTGAGGTCTTTTACGCTGGCGAGATTGCTAGACTGGAAAGATTTTGAAGGTGCGCATGCTTCGTTGTCAGCGAAATAAACAAAGAGCTCCAGGAGCTCCTCGCCGTCACCAACTGCGGATTGCTGCAGGTCAACGAGAACGTTGTCCTTGACGTTAGGGACTTCCAGCTTTACCGCGCGTTTGCCGACACCGTTGAAAGCAGCTTTAACTCTGCCGTCGAAAGCAACAATGATCGCATCGCGTACTGTTTCGAGCATCTCTTAATCCCCTTATGCAGATGTACCTAAGATATAGATTTTGATGAACGCCTTCTCCGAAGCTGAGACGTTATCGAAATAAAGCGTTGGAGGTGTTGCGTTGCCGTTGTGATACAACAAGAATCCGTTGGCTGCGACTTGCAAGCGTGCCGATGTGCCGGTAGTCCTGCCGACAAGAACACCCGTGTTGTTTGTATCCTCGATCGCAATAAAGGTTGCCGTGTCCACGAAGTCCGCAAGATTCACCGATTGATCGGTAGCGCTGGCTGCGAACTCTTTCGTAATGGTGGCAACCCTGAATCCGGATAAGGATGTCGAAGACTTTTCGAATACCGAGATCGGATCTGTTGCGGAGCCCCTTCCGAGGAAGGCGTGCATGATAAAGGTTTCTGCTGTAGGCGTTGCCATTAGTTGTCTACCTTCTTTCCGTGAAGCAGGGTCACTTGCTTTTGAAGTCCGTCAACTTTGCGCTCAAGTTCATTGAGTCGATATCTGATACCGGCATCAAGGGCGGTAATGTCGCAGTCGAGGGTCTTCTCTATCTTGCTGACTCGCTGAACAATCGGAACGAACTCTGAGCGAGTGAGTAATTCAAGCTGCGCGGTTTGCAGTTTCTCGATCATGCCGTACAAGTTCGTCGGAGTAAGCACGATATTCTCTTGCGCGACCACCGCTGTGATCGACAATCCGAGAACCAGTCCTAATGCGAATCTCTTCATACTCTTACCCCACTAACTTGTTTGATTCTCTGCCCGGCTTGTTGCTTTGATTGCTTGCACCGGTGGCTTCTTTTACTGCTGCTTTCAGGTTCGCCGCAGCCAGCGCCTCGAGCATTTGCTTGCGCTCCTCGACCGCGGCATCCGCTCCCGGGAACTCCATCATCTTCAGTGTCGTTCTCGGTCCCAGCAATCCCGCGTTCCACAATGCCAGCGCCATTGCAGACATGCTTTGCTTGGAACCTGGCAAGCTTGAACCTGCTTGGACTGCAACTGCGTAATCGCTTTGAGCTGCAGCATCCGACCAGGTAAGCGCTACTTTCTTCCCGGGGTTGCTCGGATCCGCCATCTCGGTTTGTAATCCCGCTGGATAAAACTGCCGGATGTTCCACTGCAACAAATGTCCGAGATGCTTGAGGCTGTTCTCTAAGAGTCTCGACTTCAAACGTATCCGGGACGTTGCCGTTCCCTGGAGACTCTGGATTGCTTCCGCTGAAAGTTGAGCGCCCTTCTCTAGCTGTCCCCTGGATATACTCTGGATTCCGAGAACATCATCAAAGATGCCCTTCAACCAATTGAGCATTGGGAAGATGAATTGCGGCAACTCTGCCGGCGGCAACCTGTAAACCTTGGCTCCCGGTCTCACCGGCAACACAAGCCCCGGCACATTGGTTATGTTATGCATCTTGCTCGGGGAATCAAACGCGTGAGAATCCACAATCCAAGGCGAGTTCATGTTGACCCTCGCGTTCTTGATCATGTCCTTGTGGAGCTGGTTGATCTTGTCCTCTATTCTTGCGAGGACTTCAACATCTCCGTAGGAAAGTAACCGAGCCGATACGCGCCCCGGGAAGAATGTGTAAGGAAATTGCCCGTGCCGGAACGGGTTGGCAATGTCGAGCAGAAGGACTTTATTTGCTGTGATAACAAGTCTGCCGTGGGGGTAGATCTTCTGTACTCGTCCAACCGCTTTACCGTCGCTGTCGAGGATCTCGTTTCCGTCTTCGTCGAGCTCGGGGATAAATTCTTTTCGGTCATCTCGGATCCACATCTCCTTGACTAAGGCTCTCTGCCTTTCACCGATGGTATGCACGGAGCCGCTTGAACCCTGCGAAACTTCTATCTCATCCGCCCGCGTTTCGCCGCGGCGGTTAAGCGTGAAGGCTGCCTCGGATCCAACCTCTTGCCCTCTGAGCGGGAACAGCTCCCGGATATCCGAGAGGTCCATCGGTCGCGCTTCAATGATGTACCGGCATCCCTCGAAAGTGGTGCTTAGCGGATCCGGGTTGATGTGCCGCGGGTCCACCCGCTTAAGAAGGATCTTGCCCTTCTGTCCAAATGGTCCGGTGCCATAAGGGTCAACACTTTGTTTGATGATCCCGAGATTGAAGCGCGCCATGTCTAAGGCGATCTTCATCATCAGAATGTCGAAGTCGTTTGAATCCAGTTCCTCACCGACGAACTGGTTAAGCGCTCCGACAAATTGCTCTTGCGTCTCTTGTCTTGCAACAATGCTCGGACGCGGAAGGCTCTCAACCTGGACAGCGATCTTCTCCTCGATCGCTTGCGGAACCAGCGGCAAGTCCGACTTGATCGCGGTGCTGCTCTGCAAGATATCGAATATCAGGTCAAGCTCTAAACGCTTGTCGGCATGCATCCAGCGTTGCTTGGTCATCTTCCAGGCGCGCTCGGACTCATCGAGCAAGTCATCGACAAGGCGCACCATGTGCTCCTCATACGCTTCCTCGGTTAGATGCCCATCACGCTTCCAGATCGGATCCTTGGCAGGCTTGATCTTTAAGTCCAGCTTCGGGGCTTCGGGCTCATCGTTGAGGATGATGTCTCTGGGATCTAATCCGTATTCTTCCAATTTGAATACTCATCCTCTAACAGAATTTCCCGTTTGCTGTGGTCCTTGACCGGCTGCGCTTCCGGTTGCCCGAAGTCGTTGTCCCCTTCTCTCAAGGGCTCCACATACTCCGTAGCTAAGCGGTTAACCTCGTCCCGGAGCATCAAGGGCAACTTGTCCCTCTGGATTTGCATGTTCCGTATCCAACTATACACGATAGTTGCTGAGACAAAAGAGACGAACAACATGCACCCGATGTTCAAGAACGTCAGGAAGCCAAGTATTTGTATTGTGGCGTCTGTGCTCAAAACATTCTCCTCTCTAACGCCCACTGCGTCCCCATCCGCAAAGCCGCTTGATTACTCACCATGCGTAACCGTGCGACATCGCAGAGCCTCACGTAGTTGCCGGCACCGATCACCGCCTTGATCTGAATGTTGAGCGCAAAGTCTGCGCGCTCGTCGTTGCCGGTGCGCTTGTCCGTCGCACCGAGCGCATCGAAGACCCCGTGATCAAGCGCCATATTCATCGACTCTTGAATCATGCCGATCAGATCTTTGCTTCTGCCGTGCGCGAGAACTTTGATCCTGTTTGCCAGGTCCTCTCCGTATAAGAAAGGTACGAGCCGCTCCAGGTCCTCGGGCTGCGCATCGTCGAATATCTCTTTGACATTCGGTGTCTTAGTCATCGTACATATCCCCCTCCATTTGGAACGGTCCCGAAAAGTCCGGCGTCCCTCGCATCCAATCCATCGTCTTGAAACTTCGAATGATCTCCGAAGGCTTAAGCTCGTCGTCCTTCACCTTCGCCGCCGACTCCGGCTTATACTTCAGTGCCAGGCTCGGGTTTAAGTTCAACTCCTGCAGGCACACGGAGACCCCGATGCACCACGCCATTACGCGATCGTCATAACTGCCCTTCTCTGCCTGGGGCTTCTTGGTCAAAAGATTCCCGTGGACAAAGGTTGCGATCTCGTGAAGCAGCATCTTGCTCGGGATAAACTCCCGGTCCCCGGCACGCTCTTGGAACAGGCGCCTTGCCGTTGTCACCATCTCCAGCCTTGATTGCTCGGTTGTTTCCCAACCTAGAATTTGAGTAGTCTTCCAGCCGAAAGCATCCGGTCGTCTCCACTGGTAGATATTGAAATACTGGTCTTTTAGATGTGATAGTAGGCTTGAACCTTGACCATCATTCTCCGGGGCAACTAGTGCTCCGTTGTAGAGTTCCGCTAATTCCTTGACCATCTTTGCGCATGCCTTCGGATCTATCCGTCCATGCAATTCCGCAACGATATCTTGAGTGAATATGTCAAAGACATAGGCAACCGTGTAATCGCTTGTTGCAAGCCCGGCTGCCGGGTCCGCGGATATCACGTAATACCTGTCTTTCTGCGGAGGAACCCATACCTCTAAATAGGTATCGTCATTCCTTCGAAGGAACGCCGCCTCCTTCATGTTCTCGAAACGCTCAATCCCAAGCGTCGGATCGTAAAGCGTCCCGTCTTTGGTCTTGAGCATCCATTCCGCGGTGACCTTGCTCGGGAATACCGGGGAGCCCGTGGAAACAAAGGCTTCTATCGGGTCACACGGGAACTCCTGCCCCATCTTCTGATCATCTTTTGCATAGGAGTTCTTCCATGTGTGATACCAGAAAGCCGCTTGCTCCGGTCTTAAGTTGTAGTGCTTCTGCCGCTCGATTAGATCCGGCTTCTTCGCGTACGCATCCTCTAAATACTCGTCGAGTTCTCTTTGAGTCGGGAAGATCAGTTGGCAATCTTCTTCATCCTGCCACTTCAAGAACACTTGCTCGTAAATAGAGTCCTTCTCCGCTGCCATATTCCAAAGAGTATGGAAAGCGTTGCCGGTCCCGAACGCTGTTGTCTCCCAGATGATCCCCGTGCCCGGCAAGTCTGGCACGGATCCCTCCATTGCTACCTTCACCGTCCAGAGGTCATGATAAAAAGCAGCCTCGGACCCGTGGAACCAGTGAACCGGGCGACCTCTCAAGGTATTCTTTGCGCCGGCAGTACCGATAATCAACTCGGATCCGATCTCTTCCCAAACAAGCTCCCGTTGGTTCGATCGTTTCGGCTTGATCTGCAATTCACTTGGCAAATAGCGCAAGAAATCCACGTGTTTGCGGAACAATCCCTCTGTTGTGTCGAGATCATGCGCCATCAGGAAGCCGCGCATGTTGTCCTTGTTGTAGCAATCCGCAAAAATCATCGCCGCAACAAGCGTTGAAATCCCGCGTTGCCGTGACTTGAGGATAACTAAGCGGATCCGCTCTTGATTCTTGATCTTCTGCTCAATGTTGTTGAGCAATGTGTCCTGCCCCTGCCAGACCTTGATGTTCTGCATCGGTGCGCCTGGCGTTTTGGTGGCAATCTTCAGGTAATTGGTAATGAACTTCCTTGGATTCTCACGCGCCTTTGCGCGGAAGAGTTGAAGCTTGTCCTCCCCTCCGCTCCTGTCGTAAGTTTTCCTGGAAGTTCGGATCATTTAGTCTCCAGAACGTCCAAGTGTTGATCCATTGGATCCTTTTGATCTTTCGTCTTCTCTTGCTTCGGGTGCTGTTTAGCGAAGTCGGTGACAGCCTTAAGCGCTGTCATCTGGCTGTGTCCCTTTGCCTTCGAAAGCTTTATCATCTCTTCCTTGGCTGTCTGGATTGCCACCATATCCGCAGACATGCTTATCTGGTTGTACTCCTCCAGGTCCTTCTCGTTCTTCTGCAACTGCTCAAAGATCTGCAGCGCTGCTAAGTTGCGTTTGCTAACCGCGGGCACGTGCTCGTTTAGCAACTGGAGCAAGCTGCCCCCGCACAACTTGAAGTCCTTGAGGATCTCCTTGTTGCTCGGTAATTTGAAAAACTCGGAAGGGTTTTCTAAAGTCCCCGGGGGTATATATTTCAAGGACTGTTTGACCGTCGGCTCCTTTTTGCAGGTAACATCGGTAGTCTTTTGGATCGAGATAATATTGTTGTCTTTGTCTTGGGTCATTTAGATATACATCCAGGTCTAAGCGTGCTTCGAAGTCATCGTTTGGCTTTGTGGACTGCGGGACTATCGCCTCTTGCCCACGCTGCCTGACACCACTCGAAAGCTTGCCGATCCCTGCGCTCGTGTGGTGTCTCATAGTGCAACCCCGTAGGTATGTGAATTACATTTGGATTACGCCAGTTCTCCGTATCGATGCAGTCGTGACAAGTGAAATGAATAACCGCATCACCGGGCTTGCACCCAATGTCCGGGCGCTCCTCGGAGATAACAATGATCCCGGGGTTTAAGCGCGCTTCACCGGCTAACCCTCTCTTCGGAACAATGTCCGTCTTCCCGCAATCAATACAAAAGTTCTGCGGCAACACCCACGCTCTTTCGTGCATGAGCGTGTCATCCTGCTTCGTCTCCAGCTTGTCGTTAACAACCTGGTGCCCCATCTCCCGGCGGTTGTTGAACTTGAACTTGCCCGGCTCCGTACGCCAGATCTGATCCTCGAAAGCCTGTTGCCCCTGCGTCAACATCAAAGGTGATCCCGCCTCCGGAGAATCCAAAGGCTTAATCAACGCTTCCATCTTTCGCTTTGCTTTCGCTGCTTTCTGGCTCATGCTTGCTCCGGGGTTGAGATCTGCGCAAGCACAGCGCGCAGCAGATCTTGTAGGTCAAGGTGCGAGCACTCCCAGACGGCATGATCAACGACGACTTGTTGTGCTGCTCTACCTCTCAATTGCTGAGCAATCTTTTCTGTTAGCACTTCTATCCGCACTGGTCCGATTCCCTTTGCGTACATCAACCGCTTCGTGTAATCCCTCATTGCCAGCGTCGGCACGATGAAGACCGCGCCTTTCTGCGCGGCTTCTTCCAACTGCTTTGTCGTTCGTCCGGTCTGCCTGTTCGGATCTCTTTCCATCGTTGCCGTCATCTCTTAGGCTTCTCCTTTGGACAAGTTGATGTCGTATACGGTGACAGCAAGTTCTGCCCGCACCACTTACAGATGTGATCTTTGACCACCCAATGGATATTCATTTGGATAACAGATCCTCTTTGCGATACCAGCCGGCTTTGTTCATGTCTGCCTCGGAGATCGCTTCGATCTGTGTTCCGGGCTTCACGAGAAAGATTGAGAAGTTTTTTCTTTGGTCCGCGTCCAAATGCTTCCGGATCTCTTCGTTGAACTTGCGGAAACCTTCGATACCCGGGAAAGCGTTTTGCGGAATGACAACGCCAACTGTGTCTTTTGTGATCTCTAACGTCTTCGCGTTCAAAGCTTCTTCTCCTCCGCGTACCCGAGCATTACTTCCCGGATGACATCGACTCTTGTAACCAACGAGCCCCGCTTAACCGTTAATTCCGCAGCGTGAATCATCAACTTGCGCACCAACCAATCCGGCAACGACACCGAGAACTTCAAGTTTTTTAGTGTAGGGTTCTCCATAGAACCTAGACATACTAGAAGCGATAGTAATAGTCAATAAATGGGTTTCGCATCCTCTTTATCGAGTTGCTGCGTAACTCCTCGGTGCCTCTTCTTCAACTCGTTTAACCGGTTGTAGTAGTGCTCCAGGCGCTCCTTATCTTGCTCGTGAAGAAACCCGCGCTGCTGCGTTCTCTCCAGGTCGAAGATCAACCGCTTAAGCGTTGTTGTCGATTCCTTATATTGTTCTTCCGCAATTACGCGGCGTACATCTCTCGTGCTCATCAAATGCACCGGTGGGTTAGGTCTCC
>Ga0196981_1000188_pt1 | contig 43582 bp, 49 predicted proteins | sample S3_2013CmetaG_FD_155462 | JGI IMG/M metagenome (GOLD analysis project Ga0196981, IMG submission 155462) | Soil microbial communities from Anza Borrego desert, Southern California, United States - S3_20-13C | ecosystem: Environmental > Terrestrial > Soil > Desert | place: USA: California... | reverse complement strand
ATGACCGCCTGCGTCCCTTGCCGCGTCACCGAGAGTGCTATGCGGCCGCCGTGCGGAGTATATTTTGCTGCGTTGGTCAGAAGATTGGTCACGATCTGCTCGATGCGAAGCGGGTCGGCATCAATGAGGATTGGCCGGGGATTTATTGAAACGTCGAGTGTATGATTTTTTGCTTTGAAGATGGGTTCTACCGATTCGACCGCGTGATCGGCCGCCTCGCACAGATGCATGGGTTTTTTGCTGAATTCGAGCTTCTGCGCCGATATGCGCGATACATCCAAAAGATCGTTCAGAAGCTTTGACATTGTGCGCGCGTGCTTTTCGAGCACGCTTGCTTGGCGTACAACGTCGACGCTTTTCGTAGTACCACTCTTTATCAGCTCGATTGAGCTCACGATGGGAGCCAAGGGGTTCCTAAGCTCGTGCGCTAAGGTCGCAATGAATTCGTTCTTTGTGCGATCTTCCGTGCGCAGCCGCTCCAAGACATGCTCGAGCTCGCCCACGTGGCTCTTGAGTTCTTTTGTCGCTCTGCGGCGGTCTTCGACGACCGAGGTAAACATCAGAAATAGGGATATGATGGTGGCGAGGAAGAATTGCAGCTGCAAAAGCCCGTCTTCGACATGGAGATTGGAAAATGGTCCTTGTCCCATCACGGTGCCTGCGATCGCGATAATAGACATCGTGAGCATCGCAAGCGTGATGCCGCGCGGGCCTGTGCGGAGCGCTGCCCACACCAAGGGGATCAATATCGGGTAGGGCATTCCGACGTAGGGAGTCGCAAAGACAAAAGCGGTAACGAGGCCCGAGAGTACCGCAATGAGCACCATCTCCATATATTCTCCGACCGAACGCTGATGATACGGATCGCTAAGCCAGCGGAGTAAAAAGGGAGCAACAACCAAGGCACCCAAGGCATCTCCCACCCACCACGCAAGCCAAGTCGGCTCGAATTCAGAAACGGGAATAAGCCCGCCTAGGAGTAAGCTCACGACGCCGATTGTTGCACTTATAAGAGTTGCGCCAAGCGATACACAAAAAATGAATATCAGGCTCTCGCGGAGCGTCCCGAACGAGAATTTGAGTGCGTCCCATCCGCGCAAAAAGTAGGCACCCACCAGAGCTTCGAGTGTATTGCCGATCCCGATCATAAGCGCGATTAGAAGCGGGGCACCCGTGTAAAAGTTGACGAAGAAGGCGCCGAGAAAGATCGCGGGCCACAACCGGTATCCGCCGATTGCAAGTGCGGCCAGCGCGATGCCTGTGGCAGGCCATATAAGACTCGCAAAGGTGTTGACCGCGTGGATATTGAGTCCGATTAAAGCCGCGATGCAGTACAACGCAAAAACAAGCACTAGCCACAGTGCGTAAGTACGCGACGCAAAAAATTGATTTACCGCGCTCATCGCGTTATTCTCGCTGGGCCGAGAGTTCGTCCGCGAGCTCCGTGATCCGCGTTATCTGTTTTAGGATCACATCGAGGTCGTTCTTGGTTTGCTGGTCTTTTGCACCCATCTGCATGCTTTCCGCAGTCAGCTGGATTATGGAGAGGGGAGTACGAAGATCGTGTGCGATATCACGCAATAATTTTTGTTCGGCCATACGTTACGCGGTTACGAGCCTGTATCCGACGCCGCGGACCGTTTCGAATCGAGCTGCATGGTTTACGGGGGAAAGCTTTTTTCTAAGATTTTTCATGTGCACGTCTAAGACGTTGCTCCAATTCAGCGAATTAAAGTCCCACACTTGGTTGCTCAATTCCTCGCGTGTCAGCACTTGGCCGGGTCGTCTCAAGAAGCACTCAAGGAGCGAATATTCTTTGAGCGTGAGGCGGATCTCGCGCTCACCAGCGCGAACTCTTCGCGCAGCGGTGTCTATCGAGAGTTCACCCAGGCTGTGGACCACTGGTTGTGATTCCACGGGGCGGCGCAAGACGGAATTGATGCGTGCGACAAGCTCTTCCGCGGAGAAGGGTTTAACGACGTAATCATCCGCGCCGCTGTTTAGGAGCGCGATCTTGTGTTCCGTCTCTGATTTTCCAGTGATTACGATGATGGGGATCGTGATGCCTTCAGCGCGAAGTTTCTGCGTCAATTGCGCTCCATCGAGCCCAGGTAGGGTAAGGTCGAGAAGAACGAGAGAGTAGTCACTGCGGTATAGGGAAAGGCGGGAAAACGCCTGTTCGCCGTTGTCCAAGTGATCCACCGCGAACCCGCGACCTTCAAGGGTGCGCTTCAGGTTTTCCGCCAGGCTTTTTTCGTCTTCGACGATCAGTAAACGCATAGGTTATGAAGCAATTATCATGAATAACAGCTTCATAGTAGCACTATCCTTCCTGAAGATTTAATGAAGATTCTTCAGGTAGTAGCTACAGATGGCCGAAATCCCGAGGAAGTTTGCCATATAAGACGCTCAGTGAATTCGTCGGCGATGTCGTAGAGATCATCGACGACAACCTCCGCTTTGGCATCGAATCGCTCCAAGGCGGCAGCGAAAACGCGCTCCGTCAGAAGAAGTGCGCTCTCCCTGTTTGCAATGCATCGATAGCAATATTGGAAAATATCATCCGCGTGCTGGTCAAAGAGTTGCAGCACAAACGGCCTTCCAGAAAAAGCGGCACTCGGCATTACCAGTACATATACGAAACTCGCTGAAGACGAGATGAACACAGGCATGTGTTTGTTGCACCTGCTGACTCACGGGGTATACTTTTTGACATCATGCGCGGAGCTACGGGCCGCAGGAAGAAACCAGAACATCCTGCCCAATCCCGCGCACACTCTCGTCTCCCGCGCTCTCGCGCGCTCGTCATGCCGATGGAGGCTGCAGGTTTGCGTGACGTCGCGCTCGTCGGGGGGAAAAACGCGTCTTTAGGAGAGATGCTTCGCGAGCTTGGAGGGAAGGGAATACGCGTGCCCTCCGGCTTTATCGTGACGGCAGAGAGCTATCGATACTTTTTGCGGGAGGCCGGACTTGAGAAATTTATCAAGGAAACGTTGCGCGGTCTAAAAAAAAGCGACGTGAAGCACTTCGAGCAGATCGGACGTGCGATACGAAAAAAAATCGAAGAAACGCCATTCCCTCCAGCACTCACGAAAGAAATCCTTCGCGCGTATGCGGAGATGGAACAAGAGTACGGCGCGAATATTGATGTCGCAGTGCGCTCCTCTGCAACCGCGGAGGATCTTCCCGATGCATCGTTTGCCGGCGAGCACGATACATATCTGGGCGTACGAGGCTCCAGCGCTATCCTCAAGGCGGTTCGTAAATGCTTCGCCTCGCTTTTTACGGGGCGCGCGATAAGTTATCGAATACACAAAGGCTACGACAAGGGTGACATCGCGCTTTCAGTCGGCGTGCAGCGAATGGTCAGGAGCGACATGGGTTCCTCCGGCGTCATTTTCACGATAGACACGGAAACTGGATTTGAAGATGTAATTTTGATCACATCCTCATACGGCCTCGGCGAAATGGTTGTGCAAGGGAAAGTGGTACCTGATGAGTTTTTGGTCGCCAAAAAAATGATTGGGAAAGCGCCACTTCCTATTATCGGCAAGCGCCTCGGCAGCAAAGCTCTGAAAATGGTCTATGCGCCTCGCGGGAGCACGAAGCCCGTAAAAGAAACTCTGACACCGGTCGACGATCGGCGTCGTTTCTCGATCACGTCACAAGAGATAATGGTCCTGGCGCGGTGGGCGAAGATCATCGAGGAGCACTACAGCAAAAAGCGTGGGAAGGCGAGTCCAATGGATATCGAATGGGGACTCGATGGAAAGACCAACGAGCTTTTCATCCTCCAAGCTCGGCCTGAAACGGTGCAGGTATCGAAGGATCGTTCGAAAATTAAGGAATACATTCGTCGAGACAATGGAACTATTTTGGCGAAAGGCCTTTCTGTGGGCTCCAAGATCGTTGTAGGAAAAGCCCGCGTCATCGAGAGTGTGGCAGACATCGACAAGCTGCAGCCTGGCGAGATTCTGATTACGGAAATGACAGACCCTGATTGGGAGCCTGTAATGAAAAAAGCTGCCGCGATCGTGACCGACAAGGGAGGGCGCACTTCTCACGCTGCGATCGTGAGTCGAGAGCTCGGATTAACCGCGATCGTGGGCGCCGAGACCGTAACCAAACACATAAAAACGGGGCAGATCATCACCGTCGACACGACTGCCTCTGAAGGTGTCATATTCCGCGGCGCGCTGCGTTTTGACGTACGCGAAAGCAACATCAGAAATATCCCGAAGACGAAAACCAAAATTTCCATGAATCTCGCGACACCCGATACGGCGTTCGAGAAATCATTTTTGCCGCACGAAGGTGTCGGACTCGCGCGCGAAGAATTCATCATCGCCTCTTCGGTCGGCGTCCACCCCTTGGCTTTGATCAACTACAAGAAGCTCAATCAGGCGCTGAAAGACAAGATTCGTGAGAGAGTACGCGGTTGGAGCGATATGAAGCGCTTCTATGTCGACAACCTCGCCTTCGGCATTGCAAAGATTGCGACCGCGTTTTACCCGAAGCGGGTGATCGTGCGGTTTTCGGATTTCAAATCAAATGAGTACCGCTCGCTTTTAGGTGGCGAGCTTTTCGAGCCGCACGAGGAGAATCCAATGCTTGGCTGGAGGGGAGCGTCTCGCTACTACGACCCCAAATTCAAAGAAGCATTCGAGCTTGAATGCAAAGCTTTGAGAAAAGTGCGGGAAGAAATGGGACTCATGAACGCGATCCCCATGGTGCCTTTCTGCCGCACGCTCGACGAAGGGCGCAAAGTATTAGCAACGATGGCGGAAGCCGGACTCCATCCAAATCTTCTGCCGGGGAATCCGCCCTCCGGTCTTAAGACACCGGTCATTGTAATGTGCGAAATACCTTCCAATGTCATTCTTGCTAACGAATTTTTGGACATGTTCGACGGAATGTCGATCGGCTCCAACGATCTGACGCAGCTCACGCTCGGTCTTGACCGCGATTCGGGCATCGTGAATCGCGTGGCCGACGAGAACGATCCGGCTGTGAAAAAATCCATTGCGGACGTTATTCGTATTTGTCGCAAGCGCAAGAAATATGTCGGCATCTGCGGACAAGCGCCTTCGGATCATCCAGAATTCGCGAAATTTCTCGTGGAAGAAAGGATTGAAAGCATGTCAATAAACCCGGACAGCGTGATACAAACCACGATCGCGGTTGCGAAGGTGGAGAAAAAGCTCCGCCGGTAGTTTCAGGAAATATTCACTTTGTGTTTGCGAAGATGGGCGGAATGGCGTACGAGCGAAGCAGTAACACGAGCGATAGGAGCGGATCTGGGGCGCAGCCTACGCGCGCTAATGAGGATCAGGAAAAAAAAGAAGAGAGGATGGCTTTTATCACACCTGAAAGAGAGGACGAAGAAGGTTAATGAATACTAGGGCAGTTGCCGCGAAGTAATTCGATATATGGCGCCTCCTCGGTCGTCACTGACATAGAGGGAGCCGCCTGGTTCGATCAGGATATCCACGGGGCGACCGATCACACGTCCATTTTGTGTCATGAAGCCTGTCATGAAATCCACCGCAGGGCCTTCGGGCATGCCGCGCGAGTTGAGTGGAAAGCGCACGATCTTATATCCTGTAGGAATACTTCTGTTCCAAGACCCGTGATAGGCAACCAGTGCGTCGTACCACAACTCTTCCGGCCAACCTTCTTCTGGAACAAAGGCGATGCCGAGAGGCGCGGAGTGGGCTGGAATGTCCAGATGACTTTCTACGGCTTGTTGCGCGAAGCTCGGGCGAGCGTTCGGCGAGAATTTCAGATCTTCGATATTTTTTCCATAAAACCACGGCCATCCGTACCATGCGCCTTCGGCGATGACATTTATCTCGTCGGGCGGGATGTCATCTCCCAAAAGGTCGCGTCCCATGTCGGTGCCCCATATATCTCCTGTGACATAGTGCGTCGTCATAAAGACCGTATTGCGAAGTCCTGTAGCAAATGTCTTCGTCGTCTCGAGTGTGAGGTCGTACGCAAGTATCGCTGCGCGTCGTTTATCTTTTTCCTCGCAAACGTTACACGATGAGCCGACGGAAATGAGGATTCGTTTGCCGTCCGGGTGCAGCATGAGCGTGCGAGTGTCGTGTCCGCCATCGTCGGGAAGCTCCACAATAGTTTTTTCGAACGTCGCCGAATACGTGTCAGCGTCATATTGATATGCGGCCACACGGTGGCTCTCTGCGACAAAGAGCGTGCAATCGTCTTGATCTACACTTTCAAATCCAGTGTCGCTACAGAGAAATAGAAGCCCGTGCGGATTGTTGAGGTTGTCGAGCACAGTAATTGTTCGATCTGCCTTTTGATCGGAATCGAGATTGGGAAGTGCGACGACGCGACCGCTGTCTAACAAAGAAACAACGAGTGTTCCTTTCGGGTCTCGCGTCATGACGCGAGCACCTGGAATATCGCGGGCAAACACATGCGCTTCAAAGCCTTCAGGAAGAGAAAAGGAGAGTGAGCTGACATCTTCTAGGATCTCTGGGCTCGGGCGTGCAAGCGGAAAAATGCCGGAAATAAGCCCTCGCAAAGGAGACATTAAAAGTAGGACGGCGGCAAGTGCTCCGATAACAAGCAATAAAGCCAAGATTTTTCTCATATCAATTGACAGTAGTATAGCAAAACAGCCTATTCTTAATGCCTCTTTAATTGAGAATGCGCGAGAGTATAGTGATGCACATGACAATTACACGCACTTGGGGAATATCAACAGCGCTATTCATCGCGATCGGTGCACTGTTCGCGCTTCCGGGTACGAGTTTCGGCTACGCATATTATCCGAGTTATGGATACGGTGGACAAAACAACTACACGTACCACAACTTCTCACCGTACACATACGTCAACACGATGCCGATCGTAAACGTAAACGCAGTAGCACAGGCGAGTGCATCCTCGTACAGCTATCCGTACACAAACTCAAAATATCCCCACTACAACACGTATTACTATCCGTACAATAATAATTCCTATTATTACGACTACGACGACTATTACTGGTACGACAGTTACTATTACGGCGGCGGAGGCGGTTATTACAGCAACTGGTGGTACTAGGATTCCTTTTTGAATCCAGCGAAGGCCTGGAGTATCTCAAGCGGCACAGTAAATACGATTGTGTTGGACTGATCGGAGGAAACATCGTTGATCGACTGCAGCGTGCGCAAGTGAAGCGCGCCCGGGACTGCATTGAGCATTTTTGCAGCTTCTGCCATGTTTTCGGCCGCAGCGCGCTCTCCTTCGGAGTTGATGATGACCGCACGCTTCTCACGCTCGGCCTCGGCTTGTTTAGCGATCGTGCGCTCCATATCGCCGGGTAGCTTTATGTCCTTCAGCTCCACGTTGTTGACCTTGAGACCCCACGCGTCTGTTTCCTTATCGACGATCTCGCGGATCCTATCTGCGATCTTGTCGCGCCCAGCAAGGAGCTCGTCTAAAGACACTTCGCCGACGATGTTTCTCATCGTCGTCTGCGCATACTGCGAGATTGCATAGTAGAAATTCTCCACCTCGAGTATCGCTTTTTCAGCAGACGAAACTTTGTAGTAGATCACGGCGTTTACCGCCACCGATACATTGTCCCGCGTGATGGCGTTTTGGTCGGGCACGTCGACCGCTTTTACGCGGATGTCGACGCGGCGATACGATTGGATGATCGGAAACACCAGGCGCCAGCCGGGTTCCATCATGCCGGTGTATTTACCAAACATGAATTTGACGCCACGCTCGTACTGGTTGATCTGGCGGATGCTGATAACGACGATAAAGAGTGCTATCGCAAGCACGATCCACAAGATTGTCATGTCATGAGTATACGTGAACAATCTGATTTCTGCATGGAGAAGCGGAAGGGCTCAAGCGGGGCTTTTCATTGAGGCGGTGTTGGGCGACACAAGAGCGGTCACATTTGTGCCTGATGCGGGAATGTCAAAAATTGACGGAGGAAGTGTTACGCCTGCGAGGAGGGCCGCGACTTTTCGGCCGCCGAAAACCGAAGGTAGAATACCAATGCCGTTGCATCCAAGGTTGTAGAGGAGCACGCGGTTTTTGGGCTCCACCCCTATGAGGCGCACCCCGTTTTTCGTGTAGCCCATAAGGCCGTGCCACGTAAAGACATAATCGATCTTTTTGTTTGGCTCGACTGCGTAGACTTTCCGGATGAAGGTGTCTATTTGTTCCTCCGCTTCGTCCGGGAAGTCGTCTTCAAAAGCGTATCGACCGCCTTCCTCGATATTTTTTTCGGGACCACCGATCGAAATCAGATTGTGTTTTGCGCCCTTTTCGTACTCGTATGGACGGCGCGTGAGATAGAAATACGGCGTCTCGAAGGTCGCCGTGGGAGTCGTGTAATAGCTCATCGCGGCTGGCGGCTTGTTCATTGTTTCCACATAGCCCGACATGTAGCCGATCTTGCCGTAAAGCAAATGGTGATACTTGGCATCGATATCGAGTCCAGACTCGTTCAAAATGTGGATGCTTTCAAAACCGTTCGTGCACAAAACCACGCGCTCGGCACGAACTTCGCACACTTCTGCATCTAAGATCGCGTGATCCTGCCGCAAAAGCACCTTGTGCACGGGTGTGTGTTCGTACAAGGAAAATCGATCTTCGTATTTTTTATGGAGGTATCGGATGACTTCCTGGCAGAAAAGCGCACTATTGATGCAGCCTTTCTGAACCGATATCGCCGCGACGAAATCCGTCATGTCGGTTTCCAAGACCTGCAATATTTCTTTTTGAGGAACTAGCTCGTACAAGTGCCTGTATTCCTGCGGAATATCGTGAACGAAATCAGCGTTTTCTGCGATCATGATCTTTCGTACGCCCAAACCCCCGGCCTTTCGTCGAAGCAAATTGTCTTTCAAATGCCACTGTATTTGCGCATAGCTCGTGAGCCCCGCGTGGCCGATGAATCGCGAAAAGGGAATATCAAGCGAGGCCTCGGTGTACATTTCATCAAGAAGCTCCCATGCGCTCTCGACGGCCGCTTCTCCCTCCGCCGCCATTTTGAGCCCGAATTCTTCCACGAGGCCTGCGAAACCGCGCTCGAAGTAACTCACGACCTGCCCAGCGTTGTGGCCTGTTGCGCCGTGCGCCAACCTGAATCGCTCCAATATCACAACCCGCTTGTCGGTGTGCTTAAGCGTGAAAAACGCGGTTGCGACACCTGCGATGCCCGCGCCGATTATGACTACGTCTGTTTTCAAATCTTTTTGGAGTGCCACATGGGGGCGATCCTTATCAAGCTGATGCAGCCACGGCGAGACGTTCTTTTTCATATAGGAAGTGCTATAAAGTATAGCGCGTAAGCGCTTATTCAGTATCCACCACGTATGGAAGACTTTCTCAAGATGGACATTTTTTTCGCCGCGGCGACCGTGGTCATGGTTGTTTTGGGTTCACTCCTGGCGGTCGTCCTGATACGAGCGATCAGGATTCTTGGGAACATCGAGCGCATATCGGAAAATGTTGTCCAGGAAACTGCGCGCCTGAGAGGTGATATCGATAAGATCCGTGCTCGCATTGGATCATTCATTCAGCGTTTCTTCAGGAAGAGGAAGTAAACTTCGAGTAATGGCACAAGCGAAAAGAAGAATTGGTCTCACGCCGGCGTTGGTAGCGGGTGCTGCGACGGCTGCAGGACTTGCGGCTGGATATTATTTTTATGCGAGCAAGGGTGCGAAGAAAAATCGGCGAGTAGCGGCAGCGTGGGCAAAGAGCCTACGCGATGAGGCGCTCTCGCAGGCCAAAAAACTCAAGAATATCGATCGCTCGCAGGTGCTTGGAGTTATCGACACTGTGGCGGCTGGATATGAGAACATGCGCGAAATTGAAGCGCGCGATGTACGCTCCGCGATCAAGGATTTGAAAAGCAATTGGCAAAAACTCGCGGACGACGTAAAAAAAGAAGTGCGAAAAACAGGAAAGGAGGTGAGGAAAACGGTGCGCCCAAAGCGCAGGGGTTAAGAAGATTTTTTTGGCGCGTGACTTCCGTCGACGCAGTCGCATTTCTCAAGCGGCATATTGTGCTTTGAGCACGTGGAGGCTTGGCACACTCCCGGCGTTTTTGAAACTCCTCCGCACTCGCCGGTGCACACGTAGTGAGTGTCTTGTTTATTTTCCGTCATATACGTTTTGTAGTTCCTTTATATCAATCTTTTTCATCTTGAGGAAGGCTTGGGTCACACGCTCAAGCGCGGCCTTGTCTTTCGTCGCCATCATTTCGTTCATCCCCGAGGGCACAATCTGCCAAGATACGCCGAATTTGTCTTTAAGCCAGCCGCATTGCTCGGATTCCGGCACGGCGGAAAGTTTTTCCCAGTAATAGTCGATCTCTGCCTGGTCGTCGCAATTAACGATTATGGAAACTGCTTCGTTGAAATCGAATTCATGGCGCCCCGCGCCATCCATCGCAGCAAACCATGTGTCCAGGAGTCTGAAGTCAGCGAACATCACCGTGCCTTCTTTGCCCGCTTCACTTGTTTCAGGATATTTCACCATCATGCCGAGCTTGGAGTCTTTGAAAACAGAAAGATAGAAGTTGATCGCTTCCTCCGCTTTGCCGCACTTGTCGTTGACGAAGAGCATCGAGGGAATGATCCGCGGCCGCACCTCGCCTTCAGGATTGGTCAAAATCAGCTGCCATGTAAAGCCGTATTTGTCGGCACACCATCCGTATCGCTCGCTGAACGGATATTTGTCGAGTGGCATCAGGACTTTGCCGCCTTCGGAAAGCTTGTTCCATACCTCGTCAATTTTCTTGGCAGCGTCCTTGTCCTGCGAGGGGTCGAAGTTGACCATGAATGATAGTGCAGGAGTTGGTTTGAAATACGGGCCCGCACTAATCGCGAGGAAGTCGAATCCCCAGAGGGTGAAGGGGACTACGTCGACATCGCCCGAAGGCGTATCGGTAAGCTTCTGTATCGCGCCTACCGATGAATCGCCGCCGAAGATCGATGTGTAAAATGCGGCTGCCTCTTTGGCCTCCTTGTCGAACCACAGGTGCGCTGTGATCTTTCTACTGTTTGGGTTTTTAGCGGGCATGCTATTGTTCTGGATACCAATCGAGTAAGACTACTTCTGTCGAGGTGCTGCCTACATCGACCAATTGCTTGAAGCGCTCCACGTTCGACAAGCCACTTTGGCCGCGATAGTGATAGGGGAATACTTGCTTCGGCTTAAAGGCAAGTACCGCATTTGCCGCATCTTCAACGCTCATCGTGTACGGAAGGTTCATTGGCACAAAAGCGATGTTAATGTTTTGGAGCGCGCGCATCTCCGGGGTGCCTTCGGTGTCGCCGGCAACATATACCCGAATGCCATCGCGCTCTAATACGTAGCCGTTCCCGCGCCCTTTGGGGTGGTGGCTGTTTGGGGTTTCCGGAAGATTGTACATGGGGATCGCTTCGATATTGAAGCCTCGTTCGGTGATCGACTGACCATTCGCAACAACACGGGCACGAGATGCTAGGTCTTCGGGAAGAAGGTCTTTGACCGCTTGCGGTACGATAAGCACGGTCTTCGAACCAACGACCATTTCCAAGGTCGAGGTACTTAAGTGGTCGCCGTGGATATCCGTTACGAGGACAATGTCGGCTTCTGGCTTGCCTTCGTATTGCGCCGCGTCGCCCACAGGGTCGGTGTAAATAGCTTCGTTACCCCAGCGGATTATGGCGCTCGCGTGAGCGATAGGAATAATGCCGATGTCGGTGCGTTCCATGGCAGATTTGTTGATGCTACTAATGATAAAAATAAGGACGATCAGTGCGACGACCGCACCTCCGATCAAAAGCGGATTTTTCATAGGTCTCATTATACTCAACTTATTTCAGTGAAGGGCGAGTGAAAAAACCTGCAGTAGCATTTTCGCTTTTTTCCTTTATACTAGGCCGGATTCCGCGATAGCTCAGCGGTAGAGCAACCCGCTGTTAACGGGTAGGTCCCTGGTTCGAATCCAGGTCGCGGAGCAGATTATTTCGTTTTATTTGAGCGATTCTATTCCGACCCCTCTAGGGTGGTCGAATATTTTCGCGATATACTTAAATTATGGTCTCTGCGTTCAAGAAATTTGGAATACCACTCCTCGTCGTTATTGCAGGTGGCGCAATACTTGGCACCATATGGTGGATGAACGGTGCTGAACGCGAGGACTCATGGCTTTATGTATTTTCTTTCTTCCTCGTGCTTTACGCGGCATACGAGCTATTTAAAGGATTTAGCAAACACTACAAAGACTAGCGAAATAAACGCTAGTTAATCGTTTCCGTGTGATGAGAATTTAGGATTCCTTTTTAGATCGTTTTCCGAGTACCAACGCGCGTATTGATGGGCTTATTTTTTTATCGGTGCGATGGATGCAGCCGTGCCAACAGCAGGGCCGGCGCTTTCCTTCGATAAGCTCCTCAACGGCTCTCTCGGTGTGTTGTTTTCTCGTCTCTTCTTTCTTTACCGACTCGACCCAACAGATCCACTCATTGCGTGCAAGTGGCGTGACGTTTTCCCATGCAGCGAGCGCTTTTGGTTTGGAGCTGAGTGCCTTTCGCAGATCTGTGGGGAGCGCGTGTACCGTGCCGGCAGAAATTCCTTTTTTCGACATATCACAATTCTAGCAAATCCGCTGTGATAACATCTTTATATGAGTAAAATAAAAATACTTCTCCACATTCTCGCAATACTTTTCGGCGCATTCATGGTCGTATACGGAGGATATGACGATAGCCCCGGAGGGCAGCTGCTAGGGCTCGTGATCGCTATCGCAGGAATCGTGGGCGTTGTAAGAAATAGAAGAAAAACTCCACGCTCCTAACCTCAACAAAGGCAGGCGACGGTGTCGACATGGCTTATACTGTCGGAGATGAAAGGAATGCTCCCGATAGTCGGGATTGCCGCTTTGACGCTCATCGTCCTCGGTGTCGTTTTTTTTGTGTTGACCGACGATTTTAGTACGAACAAGGATAGGGGAGATAGATTTTCGAGAGAAGAATCATCTGGAAGCCTCGGCACCAACTCTGATAGTGAATCGTCGACAGGAGAAGGCGAGGAGGGTTCTTCGAACGGCATCGGAAAGCTGCCGTGGTGGTCCATATTTTCGAACGCAAGAGCCGTGTTCAGTGAAAGCGCGCCATTCCGCAGCGGAAGCGTTAGCTCAAGCGCGGGAGAGTCAGAAGATTCATCAAACGATCCCGCGACGAACGGAGAGGCCGGTAGTGCGGACACTTCCTCCGATACCTCTGACTCGACGACAAGCACTGGAGCCACGGGAAATTCTACTTCTTCTGCAAATACTAGCGGGACTTCCGGCACGGGCAGCTCGTCTTCTGGTTCTGGCGGCTCATCAAGCAGTTCCTCCGGTGGAGGATCTGGCGGCGGATCAAGCGGCTCTTCCGGCGGCTCGAATCCACCGCCCCCGCCGCCGACACCGACTCCACCTTTGGTGCCACCTCCGCCTCCGTCGCCGCCGAATTACGATGAGGGCGACGATCGACTACCTGCTCCCGGCCAAGCAGCGCCCTAGGGAGCTTCATCTAGCGTTTTGATACGTTTGCGATACTATCAAGCCTTTATGCACATTTCAAAACGGTGGTGGGCGTTCTTTGTTATCTGTATGGCCGATCTCATGATCGTACTCGACATGACAGTCGTGAACGTAGCGCTTCCCTCTATAAAAACCGATCTCGGATTCTCTGATGCAGGGCTCGTGTGGATTGTGAACGCGTACCTTTTGACCTTCGGCGGTCTCCTTTTGCTCGGCGGCAGGCTCGGTGACCTATACGGTCAGCGCAAACTTTTCTTGATAGGCCTCGGCATTTTCACACTCGCCTCTTTGGCGTGCGGCATGGCGAGCTCGCAAACGATGCTTATCGTCGCGCGCGCGGTGCAGGGAATTGGAGGCGCCATCTCCTCTGCGATCGCGCTCTCGCTGGTGATCAATCTTTTCCCCGAGCACAATGAGCGAGCAAAAGCCATGGGGCTTTTCGGACTCGTCATGGCAGGAGGCGGTTCTGTCGGAGTTCTCGTGAGTGGTTTTCTTACGGCAATAGATTGGCACTGGAATTTTCTTATCAACATCCCGATCGGCATCGTTGTCTTTATTCTTTCGTTCTTTCTTTTGCCTGCAATCAGAGGTGTTGCTCACGGCGAGAAGCTCGACTTTTGGGGTGCGATTCTTGTTACCGCGTCACTTCTGCTTGCGATCTACGCCATTATCGGTGGCAACGAAACCGGCTGGGGTTCTCTTCAAACACTCGGTATCCTTGCAGGAGCAGTAGCTCTATTTGTACTCTTCATCTGGCTTGAATCGCGGATCGAGCACCCACTGGTACCGCTCAATCTTTTCCGCATCAGAAACCTCTGGGTATCGAGCATTGTTGGAATACTTTGGTCTGCTGGTATGTTCGCGTGGTTTTTCCTCTCCGCACTCTATATGCAGGCAGTGCTCGGATATGGGCCGAAAGAAGTGGGGCTCGCGTTTCTGCCTTCGAACATCATCATGGCGGTCTTCTCTGTCGGGCTTTCAGCGTGGATGGTGATGCGCTTTGGCTTTAGAAAGCCGATAGGGGTCGGGCTTGGGCTCGCGGCGCTCGGACTTTTCCTTTTTGGTTTAGCGCCCGTCGACGGCACATTTATCGTCAACATATTGCCTGGCATGCTTTTGCTCGGACTCGGCGCCGGTATGGCGTTCAATCCTGCGCTCCTCGCTGCGATGTCTGAAGTTCCTCAGGATGAATCGGGCTTAGCATCAGGTGTTGTGAACACTGCATTTATGATGGGTGGCTCTCTCGGCTTAGCGATTTTGGCCGCGATCGCGGCGACTGTGACCGATGGCTCGGGGGCGACGGGAGTTGAAGCGATCAACAAAGGTTACCAAGCAGCATTTATGGCGGGAGCCGCATTTGCGGCAATCGCCGCGATACTTGGCGCACTCGCACTGCGAGAAGTTCCAAAGGAGGTCTTGGCGCAGCAAGCGATGCACTAAACACCAAATGCAAAAAGCCCCGCGTTTCGCGGGGCTTTTTGTTACTCCAGTTCTTCTCTAGGGCAAGAAGGCTTAGAGTGTGATCTTCACACGAAGTCGGTTCATCGTGTTTGCAGTCGTTGCCGAGCTTCCCGCAGCGCTGGTGTTGACTGTGCCGCCTACGCCAGCCGTAGCTCCGGTGCCGCCTGATCCGCCCTGCGCACCACCATTGTTGTTGGAGCCCCCACCTGCACTCACTACTGCACCCGTGCCACCTGTGCCACCTACGCTGCCTGTGGCAACGCTTGTGCCAGTGCGAGAGCGCGCTCGTGTGTCAGTCGTGACGGTGCCACTGTTTGCAGCTGCTGCTGTGATTGATGAGCTGTTGACGTCGGTCGGTGCAGCAACACCAATTTCAACTTCGGTGTCGTTCAGTCCGTTCGTCGAGGAAGCCGCGGATGTTGCTGCTCCTGTCGATACAAGACCACCATCTCCGGCTGCTCCGCCATTCCCACCGCTGCCTGCAGTGGCGCCTCCATTGTTGTTCGAGCCTGCTCCTGCAGTGACCGCACCTCCGGACCCTCCGGAACCGCCAACGCTACCCGTTGCGGTGTTGCCTCCAGTTTCCGATACAGATGACGTGTTGTCATCTATAGTGCCGGAATTGCTTACGGAGACCGTTATTGAACTACTGTTAATTGCTGCGAACGCAAAAGATGTGCACGCAAGCATGATCACGACCGCGAGTGCGATCGTCAAACCAACATTTGTGCCAATGTTTCCCACTTTGGACATAAATATGTGCCTAAATTAATAAACGAATAAAGTGCCTGCACTTCTCATGCGGGTACCGTACGTTTCAGGCATCGATTGCAACTCTCTAGAATCGAGAGCCGCACTGACCGCTGGTTTCCCAAACCTAGGTCGTGCATTGCATGTGAATTTTAGCACGTGGAAAAGGTTCACAAGCCCGCCCTGGGTACAGTGCGTACTCAACTATGCGGCACGAACATGAAAGATTCGTGAGAGTTTTTCCATTACCGCGGCGACTATCGTATGCAAATCTTCATTGACCTCGATATGGTCGAAAAGGTCCTTTCTTTGTTTGAAAAAATCCAGGTCGCGCTCGGCAACCAAGAGGCGGTCTTTGATGCTTTCCTCGCTGTCGCGCCCACGCGCGCGGAGGCGATGTAAAAGCTGGCTCAATTTAGCGCGCCTGGTCCGCCCCGGCGGAAGCAGTCCAAAAGAAACTACCGCGCTTCTACCGAAATATTTTGCGAGGTCTTGCAAAAGCTGTTGCTCGGTCACGACGACCGGAAGTTTTCCGCTTTTCCATATTGCTTCGATATCTGATGCGCGGTAGCCGTATTGCCGGTCTTCGTGTTTGGAGGGGATGTGGGCGACCGCGATTATTTTGCCTGCGTGTTTCATCAGGTCGAATTCCTCGTCGGATACATATACGTATTCGCCATCGTCCCCGCGTCGCTCTCCTCGAGTCGTCAATATCGGCACATTCGCTGTGTATTCGCCGTGCGCGCGAGTGAGCATTTTACTTATCGTCGATTTGCCGACGCCAGAGGGACCGGTGAGCGCAAGAATGTAGCGAGGGGCTGAGTGGCGCGGCACTGCAGCATTCGAAGTTTCTTCATAGGCGACCTCGTAGACGCGCAGCCCTTCTTCTGTGACGCGCGAGAGCCGCATCCGAGGCCTGACCGATTGGCCGATGAACGGTTTTTCGGAGAGGAGGGCTGCTGCAACTTTTTTCCCATCAGAAAGTTCAATGAGGCCGATTGTGCGCGGACGGTGCCCAAAGTGCGCCGGAGGATGTGCGAGGGTTGTGAACGAAACAAGAACGCCCGGGAGGAGCTTTTCTCGTTCGCTTTTTAGCGCGCGGTGGATGATCGGGGCGTGGCTCATACGGCTGTGTTTTCGAGAATGTGGATGCCGCAGGTCGTGCCAGCACCGCCAAAGTTGTGGGTGACACCGAAGCGAGCCTTTGCACTCGTGAGGTGCTTACCCGCGTCGATCAGCTGCTTTATGCCAGTTGCCGCGACAGGGTGTCCGCAAGCTTTCAGACCACCACCCATATTCACGAAAAGTGGTGCACGTTTTTCGTACAAGTCCTTGTACACCCGGACTCCTTCTCCGCGTTCCGCAAACCCAAGATCTTCCATGTTGATAATCGCGGCGATCGAGAAACAGTCATGCGTTTCAGCGACCAAGATATCCTTGCGCTCAAGTGAAGCTTCACCGAGTGCTTTCGTGAAGGCTTCGCGTGTCGCGGGGAAACTTGTGATCGTGGCGCGCTGCGTGATGCTTGGCGTGTCGGAGGCGATCTGACTTGCGACGAGCTTCAGGGCGCTTTTGTGTTTTGTGGAAAGTATGCAGGCAGCTGCGCCGTCGCTAATAGGTGAGCAATCGAGAAGACGAAGCGGGTCAGACACGAGCGTGCTTTTACTCACTGCTTCAGGAGTGAGCTCCACCCTGAATTGAGCGAAGGGATTTTGCATTGCGTTTCGATGGTGCACGGCACTCACGATGCTCAATTCCTCGCGCGTAAGGCCGAATTCATACATGTACCGGCTCGCGATGAGCCCGAAAATGCCAGGGAAGGTAAGGCCCGATGGAAGATCGAGCTCTGCGTCTGCAGCACCCATCAAAGCCTGGGAGACGATATCATTCGATACATCGGTCATTTTTTCTGCGCCGACGACCAGCACGGTACGAGCGCGGCCGCTCTCGAGGAAGGCTGTTGCCGTGTGGAGTGCCACAGCACCCGAGCCACACGCGGCCTCCACTCGCATGGCTGCAGGACGACCCGGAAGAAGGGAAGACGTAAGTGAGCCAAGCGTCGCTTGGTTGTTGGTAATTTCTGCGAGCATGTTCGCAACGATCACAAGATCGATCTCGCGAGCGTCGATATTCGACGAGCGGATGGCCGATCCTATCGCTTCATCGATGAGTTGGCGGAGGCTTTTATCCCACCACTCTCCGAATCGCGTCAGTCCCGCACCAACGAGATAAATGTTTTCTTTCATATTTCTAATGTGTGAGCGCGCGAGTGTGTTCGAGATATTCGTCGTACTTGAGATACGTTGCCGGACGTGCGTCGATGGGCAAAGGAACACCGTCTTTGAGCATCGTCATGAGAAATGCATCGCAGCCTGCCCCGGATCCGTAAGAAACAAGCAGAACCCTTTCGTCACGCTTCGCCTTTTGTAGCACGGAGACGAGCCCGAGTAGTGAGCAGGCACTGTAGGTGTTGCCGATCTTCGGCACGATGAAACCAGCTTCCATCTGGCTCTTTGAGATGCCGCACTCTTTGGCGATTCGCATCGGGAACTTTGCGTTTGGCATATGGAGGATCACATGACCAATTTCTTCGATCTTTGTGTCAGTCTCTCTCAATATTTTTTGTATCGTCTCGCGCGTGTGTCCGAGGTATCCCGGCTCGCCCGTAAAGCGTCCCGCGTGGCTCGGGTAGGGTTTGTCAGAGGCGCGCCAAAAATCAGGCGTGTCGGTCGTGTATGAAAGTGTTTTCTCGATGCGGCATATAGCGCCCTTGTGCGTCGAAGGTCCCATGAGAAGCGCTGCAGCGCCTGCTGCTGCCGTGTATTCCAAGGCGTCACCGGGCTTGGATTGCGCAGTGTCGGTGCCTATCGCAATTCCAAATCGCGCTTGCTCGCTCCGGATCAAGCTATCGATGATCTGTACGCCCGCGGTGCCAGCTTTGCACGCAAATTCGAGATCTGCCGCGTGTGAATACGGATCGAGCTTGAGTGCGGAAACGAGCATGCCGCTTGTCGGCTTCACGGCGTACGGGTGTGACTCGGAGCCCACGAAAATCGCAGATACCTCACTCGAAGGAATGCCAGAGGTTTCGAGCGCTTCTTGTGCTGCTTCGAATGCGAGCGTAAAGCTGTCCTCTCCGATATCGGGTACGCTTTTTTCCTCGACGCCAAGGCCTGCCATAAGGGTCTCTGGATCCTGCTTCCAGTGCAGCGCGATATCGTGCGTTTTGATGCGGAATTTCGGGATATAACTCCCAAAACCGACTATTGCCGAAGATGTCATTAGAAACGAGTATAACAAACTTTCATCGAAAATTTATCTGTCGCGTCCGAGCGTTTGATGCGCTTTTGCGAGCGAATTCGAGGCTTGTGCAGCGAGAAGCGAAAGCTCGCCGACTAGTACGGCTGCGCCTATAGTCTCGGCAAGCTGCGCGGCAGGGCGCAGCGCGGTTTTCGGCTTCATGATGAGCTCTCGGCATTGCTTTTGGGCGGGAAGCTCAGTGCCGCCTCCGCGCACACCGACAAGAACGGCTGGAAGCTCGACGGATATTTTGATACCGTCGACTGACTTTTCTATCAATGTGTCCGCGAGAGAGCCTTCCACCACGTGTGCCGGGTCTTGGCCCGTTGCAACGTGGAGCGCGCTCACAATATTCGCAGCATGCAGATTTGAAGAGAGTGCATCGGCGACCTTCGAGCCGAGTTCTAATTTTGCATTGGCCGTTTTGAGAAGGGAAGCCGAATCTGACTTAAGGACCGACCGTATCGTTTCTTCTGAAACCGTACAAACCGCTTTCACGCGATAGCCGCGCCCGCGGGTTTTGGTGCGCATACTCGGTTTCTTGTCGCTATCAACATTCCCTGCAACCGTGAGTACGTTCGCACCGTGCTCTTTGGAGAGATAGGATCCGATCTCTTGTGCCGCGATAGTAATCATATTCATACCCATCGCCTCATTCGTGTCGCCGGTGAGAGTCAGGAACACGACACCGTCTTTGGTGTCGATATCGTATGAAAGTATTTTGAGGTGTCTGCTCGTCGCTTCGCCGATCTGTTTCCATTTTTCATATTGTGCACGAATGTTTTCTTCCAGTCCTTCGCTCTCTTCAAGCGCGATCGTGCGCGTAATACCAATGTATTCGGAAGACACTTGTACACCGCTTTCGTGCGCTGCTTTGCATCCTCGGTTGACGCCCGCCACAAGCGCCCCCTCGGTCGTCGCAAGCGGTACATAGACTTCCTGTGTTTCGCCAGAGCTGAATTGAATGCGCAGTGGCCCAGCAAGGCCGAGAGGCACCGGAACCGCGCCAAACATCTGCTCACAATTCTTTTCATCCGCTTTGCCGATCTGTGTGCTCTGGATCGAGGTTTGAGAAAGGTCGACACCAAGCTCTTGTTCGATACGCGTACGGCGCTCTCGTATTCGTTCGTCGGCGTTCATGTCCGAAGGGAGTTTACGGAGGTCCATAGTGAAAAACGATTGTACTTACAAAAGCGAGCTACCGCTACCAATTTTTGTTTCAAACACGGTGCAGTTCTTCTGTCTTGAGGCATACTCGCTCACGCTCGAGAGTGCCGATTTTTCACAAATAAGATGCACGGTTGGTCCCGCGTCCATCGTGTATAGAACAGGAAGATGCTCTGGGGCTCGCAGTGCCTCGACCTCTCGCATTATTCTCTCTGTTTCGTTGGAAAGATATTTCAAAGGGGGAGTGCTGGATTTCATAACAGCATGCATATCGAGGCAATCCACTTCTGCGACGATCCGTAGCTTGTCGAAATTCTTACCGCGGATCGCTTCAATGCACATTGCCTGGCGATCTGGCAATTCGCGGAGCCGCTTCTCAAAAAAGGGACTCGTGTGTGCGAGAGGGTGCCCTTCGGAAGAACCAGTAGTTTTCTCCTCGATCGAAGGTGCGATCACGATGTCATAAAGCTCCCAATGATTCTCTGGAGCGAGCTGTTCGGCGTACGAAGCGTCGATTTCACTTCCTTCTCCCACATGCATCGCGACGAAGCCTCCGTACACGCTTCGACTTGCGGAGCCAGAACCAAGTCGTGCGAGGATGCTCACATCTTTGCGAGACATGTTTGGAATGAACGCCGCATAACTTTCGGCGAGTGCGCTGAAAACTGCAGCTGACGATGCAAGACCTATGCCGCGCGGCACATTGGAGCGTATCTCGATAGAAACGGAAGAAGGAAGTTTCTCCGCATATTTCTTCGCCAAAAGAAAATGGTTCTCGAGCCGCGAACGTTCTCTCTCTGTAAGTATTCTTTCGCTACCATCAGAATGTATACTTCGTACCGAAAAATTGCTTGTGGATTCTGCACTGACCTCGACCGTAGGGCTATCAAGAGTCATCGAAAGCGAGTCAGCTGCCGGAAGCCGTAATTCCTCGTTCCGATTGCCCCAGTATTTGATGAGGGCAATATTTGGAGCCGATACTGCGCGTATTTTCATAGCTCGATGACCGGCATATTCGCTCGCGTTGCGATACTCCGTATTTCTTGCGAAGGTCCAAGGGCTAGCACCATACCTGCGCCTCCAGTGCGCGCGCCCGCACCCACCGCCTTGGCAGCACCCCCCACTGTCTCGATGTCAGAAATCAATTTTTCGACGAGCGGCGGAACGACGCCGAGCGCCACTTGCGCCGCGTGATGATCGCGGAGTACTACCGGCAAAGGCTCATTATTCAAGATCCGCTCCGTGCACGACGCGATCTTCTGCAGATAGGGATCGATCTCCGCTTTTCTAGTCTGCATCCAGGCCACAAGCTCCGCAGTCGATTCGTTGGGTAGTCCGGTGTCTATTAATAATGCTCCGCGAAGGGTGTCGAGCGCGAGCGGAGAGGGAAGGAAGGGCGCGCCTTTTTTAAAAACGATAGACCCGTTGCCCCAAATAGTTTCAAAATCTATCCCGCTTGCATCGGGGTTGAACTCTTTTTCTACCGATTCTGCAATAGCTCGCGCGTTCTCTCCGCAAAGCGCTCGCGTGATCGAAACTACAAGCGCCGTCGATGAGCCCAAACCTCTCCCAAACGGAAGATTGGAATGGATCGTCAATATGCCACCGTGTTCGATGTGGTTTTCTAGCACCTTGATCACGCGCATCGCGTATTCAAGTATGGGGCCGTCAGCTTTTATTCCGACCGAGGAGCGTGATGGATCATCCTCGAACGATGCCTCGATGCCGAGGGCTATGGGGAGCGCGATTCCAGGATATCCGAAGACGACCGCGTATTCTCCGGAGAGGATAATTTTCCCTGGTGCGAATGTATCTCGCTTCATGCTCCGTAGCGCCGCTGTCTCTTGAGGAATCTGGTAACACAGTCATCAAGGTCTTCCGTTGTGATGTCGGGAAAATATTTGTCTAGAAACATCCACTCTGCATATGCTGTTTGCCATAGAGAGAAATTGCTAAAGCGCATCTCACCTCCGGTTCGAATTGCCAGATCGATGTCCGGTAGTTCTGGATGATCAAGATGCGCACGCAGCGTCTCTTCTGTTATATCGGAACCCTGTATTTTTTTTACGGCACGCACAAGCTCGTCTCTGCCGCCATAATCGAGCGCGATATGAAGCGTGTATTTTTTGCAATCTTTCGTAGCGTCCTCCAGTTCGGCTATCACACTCGCCAGTGATTTAGGGAAGCGGTCTTTTCGACCGGAGTGGACGAATCGAATGTCGTTCTTAACAAGTCTGCCTTTTTCCTCGCGCAGGTACTGTTCGAAGAGCCGCATAAGAGCGCTCACTTCCTTTTCGTTTCTGCTCCAGTTCTCGGTTGAGAAGCACCAGAGAGTTAATACGCCGATGTCGTCGCGCTTTTTGATCCAATCCAAAATGATTCGAAAACCTTCGAGTGCTTTTTCGTGCCCCTTCCATGGGTCTAGGCCCCGCTCCTTGGCCCAGCGCCTGTTGCCGTCGGGGATTATTGCAAGATGGATCATACGAGCTTTGGAAGCCCAAGTTTGAGCCATGGCGCGTACAGCTCGCCACTCTTTTGAAGATCCCCCATAAGTTCCTCAACGTTCATCCATTTGTATTCAGCGACCTCTTCGGGATCTGGAATTACGTTTGCATCATCGACATCACCGGCAAGTAGTGTGAGATGTTCGTGCTCGACGCCGCGGCCTACATCTTCCGCTCGGTACACGAAAGATGGACCGTCGGAGAGGGAAGCGTTGAATCCCATCTCTTCTTGTAGTCTGCGCTCGCCAGCTTCGAGCGAGGTCTCGCCTTTGCGCGGGTGTGAGCAGCACGTATTGGCCCAGATCAATGGCCACAACATTTTCTTTTCACTTCGCTTCTGGAGCAGGAGTTCTTGACGGTTCTGCCGGAAGACGTATACGGAGAACGCTTTGTGAAGCAACCCCTTACCCATGTGTGCTTCGATAATGTCCGCAGCGCCAATCTCTTCGCCGCGTTCGTTTACTAAAATGACATCAGTCATGAGCGCCTTATTGCAAGCTTGCGAGTGCATCTTTGGCCGGCTGATAGTTTTTGTTGTACATCACCGCTTTCTCGTATTCCGCACGCGCGGCGGCAGCGTCACCGCGGCTCTCATAAATCTTCCCACGCATGTAGTAGAGCTCTGACACAGATTTATTGTTGTCGTTGATTATCTTTTCTGTAAGCGCCATCACTCGGTCGTAGTTGCCGAGTTCGAAATACGCTTGAATCGGCTCGTGCTGGTACCAAAGCTTTCTGCGCGTGAGCTGTCCTTCGATCTTTTCGAATTCGCGCACCGCTCCCGCATAATCGCCCAAATAGTAGAGCGCGGTCACAAGGTTGTAGTGGGTGATGATATCGTTTGGATTTGCAGCGAGGTCGCGTTCGGCGCGCTCTTTGGCGTTTTGCCATGCAGTGCGCTCGTTTTTCTCCTCGCCAAGAATTTCTTCGACTAATGCTTTCTTGTTATCGGGCACGACGATAAGGTATTCGTAATTAAAATCTTTCCAGAAGCGCATCCACTTCTCGTATGAGTAGGGGACTTTGGGCCCCTCGATGCCGTCGCTTTCATACACTATTTTCTTGTCTTCGTCATATCCTCGTATGACGCGGTAGTGCACGATGTCGTCGTCGGGATACATGAGCGCGCGCCCGACGATCGGGATGTCGTTTGCGACAAATTTCTTGAGTAGTTCTATCGTGCCGTTGGGGCGCACAAAGGTTGTGAGACCGTGCTTACTTTCTGCGTATGCTGCAAGCTCATAGAGATTGACCGATTTGTCGTCGTTGTCGCCGCGCGGGTTGTTCCACGGGCGCGTGCCTTCGGCTATCGCTTCCTGCGTGTCGCGAATACCCCAGTGCGACATCGCGATCATGAGCCCTACGGAAGAGCAGTTGTTGAAAGTCTGGCCGACATGCGAGAGCCCTTCAATCATTTTGCTTTTCGGCAACTCATCCACCGGTGTCGAAGGTGCGGGGCTTGGTGAGGGTGCCAAGCCGGATCCCCACGGCGCGCCCTCTGCCTTGATGAGACGAGAATCGGAGTACAAAAGGTTGTACATACCGAGTCCTACGGTAAGCGCGAGCACTCCTATGCCGATGAGTAACAATTTCTTCATAGCGTTCTGACGCTTCGCAGCTTATCAAATTACGGTGAAGTATTCACCTACGCTTCACTACGGATGCATTTAGCTTGTGGAATGCTTCAAAAATCGAAATACGGCTTTGTATGGATCACGTTGCTCTTCTTCGTAATTTCTATTGTGGGCCATTGGCTTTTTGCATGGTTTGCCTACGTGGACGAACAAGCGAATCACAGCGCGCCCGTAGAGTTCTCGTCGTACTTCATCGAGGTGGCGCGCGACACGCTGGAAAACTGGCAGTCGGAATTTTTACAGCTCATCTGGCAGGTAGCGGGCCTAGCATACCTCCTGTACGTAGCTTCGCCGCAATCAAAAGAAGGGGACGAACGTATCGAAGCGAAAGTGGATGCCGTACTGCGCTCCGTAGACAAGAAGGCGAATGAAACGATACACGCGCTCAACAAGCAATACTTAAAGCAATGAACGCGCTATACTAAGCAGTCAATGCGCAACACGATGATTCTCGTTGGATTTTCATTTCTTCTTCTTTTTGGCCTGGCATACTTTGCACTACGATAATAGATACCTTATGGATATACGCATAAAAACGACCGAGTACGAGATGACATCTCAGGTGGCTGACTATCTTGACCAAAAACTCGCATCTCTCACAAGGCTTCTCACAGGCTCAGAAGACGTGGCTCGCTTCGAGGTAGAGCTCGGGCGCGACGCGGGCGGGCAGCGACATGGCGCCAACATGTGGTTTGCGGAGATCCGCGTCATCATCCCAGGGCAAGATCCCATATATGCCCGCAATAATTCGGAGAGCGTGAATGGCGCGATAGACGATGTGAAAGAAGAAGCGGAACGCCAACTCAGAAAGCGCAAGCAGGCTTCTATGTCGTATATCCGAAAGAGCGGCGCGATGCTCAAGCGCTTGATGCGCTTTGGCGGAGAAGTTTAGGCGAGCGTAGCACCGGAGCGGAGGAAGTCGGGGTAGGGCATTTCTTTTTTCCCCTCCGGTTTTACCGTGTCGATAATGAGTTGGCTACCCTCGATGTGTGCATCGAGGATTTGCACACGGATTTTTTTGCCGCCGCGCTCGAAGAATGTGTAGGTGCCCGGCCAGCCTTCATACGCTCGTATTTTCAAAAGGTTTTGGTATGGGTCAGCAGAGAGATCCAGTAGCCCATCTTCTTTTTCAATTTTTTCGCAGTAGGTCGCGAGGTCGTGATTTTGTTCCCGTGCTTCGATATCGCCAGCGAGCCACTCGGGCAGGAGTTGTGCCAAAAGCTTGCCGCCTTCTCGCATTGCTCGCTCTTCGATCTCAAGCGCGCGAGGAGGCCATTCCGCGATCTCGATCTGCTTTTGCGCGACTATCGGCCCGTGGTCCATTTCCTCGTCGAGGACCATTACACTAACGCCGACTTTTTTCTCATCGTTCAGTATTGCGCTCCTGACAGGGGAGGCGCCGCGAAGGCGCGGTAGGAGTGATGGATGAACATTGAGAGTGCCGTGCTTCGGCACATCGAGCACTTCCTTGGGTAAGATCTTTCCATAGGCTACGACGACAAAGACGTCCGCTTCGAGCGAGCGTGCGAATTTTTCATCGAGTTTCTCCGGCTGATGTACCGGAATACTGTGCGCCTCCGCCCATTCTTTTACGGGCGTTGGACAGAGTTTCAGGCCGCGGCCTTTCTTCTCATCAGGAGTCGTTATCACTACCTGCGGTATGAGGCCTGCAGCATCGAGCTCTTCAAGGACCACCACCGCAAGCTCGGGCGTACCGAAGAAGGCAAACGCAATATCACTTATCTTTTTCTTTGTCGTCATAGAGGTGCGTCGCCTTGTCTGTGTAGAGCACGCCTTCGAGATGATCTATTTCGTGCTGGAACACGTGTGCGAGGAATCCGGACGCTCCGCGTGTGAAGCGCACACCATTTTCATCGTATGCGCGTACCGTCGCTTTCTCGGCGCGAGGCACCGTGCCCCATTTGCCGCGGATGGAGAGGCAGCCCTCGTGCTTTTCTTTCTTCGCGCGCGAAAGCTTCATCAGTTCGGGGTTGATATATATCTGGTCGGGGAGTGGAGGAGCTTCTGGCTTTTTATTTTCTTCGTCAGGAGAATTCCTGGAATCGCGCGCTAGCGCGCGGCCAGAAACGATGAACATTTTCACGGCTTCACCTACCTGCGGCGCGGCGAGTGCGACACCGTACTCTTCTTTTGCGAGGAGCGCTTTCATCTCTTTGATGAGGTTTTGTATCGGCTTACTCCCGACGTCGGCAAGCGGAATATCCTGCGCTTTTTTACGCAGTGCGGGGTTCTTACTGGCCGGAAGAATCGATCGCATAACGGAAACTATAGCGTCTCTATCGCGTTCTCAAAAGTTAATGGGGCTTGCAACGTTCGTATTCGTTGCAAGCCCCGGAAAACGGAGAGAGTATAGAGGCTGCTGCCTTCTGTGCCTCACTCTCAGAAATGTCGGGTGATTGTGCGGCATCCCTACATTTCTACGAGAACTCCAAAGACCTGCGGGCGTGCTAGATCTCTGAGAAAACTCGCTCCGTGCGGAGCCCACCTCGTCGGTGTATTGTGCGGCTCCCTATGCGATTCTTACACAACTATATATTCTTGATCGCACGTGTACAATAGTGCATCTATGAAGCAGATTGGAGCCCAGGTAAAGCGCGCAATGTCGAAGACCCGCATGACTGAGCGGGGGGAGTTGATGAAGGTTTTTTGCGCGGAATTAAACAGGGATCGAAGACGCGATGGCTTGCCGCTTATCACGATGGGGAGAATGGGTAAGATGCTCGAAAAGATCCCGACCAAGGATCTCTATTATCTGAAACGCGTGTGCTCCGACGCAAACAACTTTTCTAAGAAATTTTGGTACGAACTCAATCCAGAGAAGTATAAAAAATAGGAAGGCCAGTTTAGACTGGCCCCCGTCGCGTACTTTTTGCTTGTACGCATCGGCTAAGTGGGTGAGACGATAGATGAAAGACGAAACACGGGGTGGTGTGTTCGATCGCCTGTGGCTCCCACTCGCTCCTTCTCTCCTCCTTCGCAATTTCCTCATTAAGTAAAGCCTACGAAGGTACTTTGTCAATCTTCCAAAAAAGTCTACAATGCGCTTTCCATGCTTTTCTCGTTTTCGCCCAAACTCGGCATAGACCTCGGTACCACGACCGTGTTGGTCTTCGTGCCTGGGAAAGGAATCGTTCTCAACGAGCCTTCCGTCGTCGCGGTTTCCACAGCTGGCAACAAAATCCTCGCGATCGGAAATGAAGCCAAAGAAATGGTCGGCCGCACACCCGACGAGATAGTGGCCTATCGACCGATGAAAGATGGCGTCATCGCCGACTATCGCGTGACCGAAGCGATGCTCCGCTACTACATCCGAAAAGCACTCGGCCCCTGGAATCTTTTCCGCCCAGAAGTGATGGTCTCGGTGCCGGCAGGTGTGAGCTCAACCGAGCGCCGCGCAGTGGTAGAAGCAGCGACAAAAGCGGGAGCACGTGAAGCATATGTGGTCAAAGAGCCAATACTTGCGGCGATCGGCGCAGGCATTCCGATTCACGAAGCGCGCGGACACATGGTCGTCGACATCGGTGGCGGGACGACTGACATCGCCGTCATCTCGCTCGGCGGTATCGTTGCCTCCACTTCGGTGAAATGCGCAGGGAACGCCTTGGATCGTGCCATCGTCGATTACATAAAGAAGACATACAACCTCGGCGTGGGCGACAAAATGGCAGAAGACGTGAAGATTCAAATAGGATCTGCAGTGCCGCTCGAAGAAGAGCACACGATGCAGGTAAAGGGGCGCGACTACCTCACAGGACTCCCGCGCTCAATAGAGATAGGAACCAACGAGATCGTGCGCGCCGTGGGTCGCGAATTGCGCACCGTCATCAACGCAATGAAAGATGTACTCCAGGAAACTCCGCCGGAATTGGCGGCAGACATCATCGACAACGGCATCATCATGACAGGTGGCTCTTCACTTTTGCGCAATTTCCCCGAACTCGTATTCCGCCGCACGGGAGTGAAAGCTCGGCTCGCCAAAGACGCGCCGTTTTGCGTGGTGAAGGGGACTGGTGAAGCGCTCAAGCACCTCGACGCATACAAAAAAGCCATCATCGCGAAGCGATAGTTATTGGTTGCGACCGTTTTCTTTTAGAACCACTTCTTTTGGCCGAAGAGGAATACTGTCGCGCTGACACCTGCGATTATTGTGAAAAGGATGACGAACGCCGCGATAGGCGAATCTGCGCCCGGTAGAAGCACGTTCATTCCATAGAAACCAGTCACGACGTTTGGGATCGTTACCAAGACCGTGAGCGCGGTGAGCATGCGGATCACGCGGTTTAGCCGTTGCGTCGAGATCGCGGAATATGCTTCGCGCGTGTTTTCCATGGTCTTCAAGAGCGAGCGGCCGAGTTCGATAAGCTGGGTCGTCGAGAGGACGACGTCTTCCGTGAGCTCGCGCTCCTCATCAGTAATCACCACTGTTTTGCCAGTCATTATTTTCGCGAGCACGTTTGCTTGCGGCACGAGGGCATCGAGAAAGGAGTTGACGCTGCCTTCGTTGGTCGAGAAATCCACGATGTCTTGTTCCGACATCTCATCCACTCGGTGCTTGCGCCTGTTTACGAGCCTTGTGATGTTCGTCATCGCGTTGGTGTATCGCGCTGTGATGACCGAGATTATCTGGATCAAAAGCTTTGCACGCTCGTTGGTATTGAAATGTACTGAGCCCGAAACGAAACGCTCCAAAAAAGAAGGTGTGCCGAGCGATATGGTTATCAAAGCTTCTTTTGTAAGAACGATGAGAAACGGTCTCGTGCCCGCAGGCTCCTTGCTGAAAGGGTAGCGCAAGAAGATATATACGCCGTGTTCCTCCACCTCAAAACGCGGTGCCTCGTACGGGTCGAGCGCGTCGTGAATAAGACTTTCGTCGACATTGAAAGCATGCGCGACTTTTTGTATTTCTTCCGCGGTCGGCTCTTCGAGGCGTATCCATTCCCCATGCCGAATATCCTCCATCTCTTGGAGATTTACGTCGCCCTGCACTCGCTTATATGCTTTCAGCATCGCCCGAGTATACCCCTGTATTGCTATAATCAAATAATGAAGCTATCTCTAGTGGGGAATACTCATCTAATAGAAGGAAGCGCGGAGACGCTCCCACGTCTCGAAGCATTTTTAAAAAGGAAAGGAATTGAAATGAGTGGCAACGCCGACGCGTACGTGCGCGTGTATCGGAGTTTTGGCATCGATGAAGCGCGCGAGCTTCGCGAGCGCGCCTCTTCGCGTGCTCTCGGGAGCCGGCGCGTCTTTGTGGTCGCGACACCGAGCATGACGCACGAGGCGCAAAACGCGCTTTTGAAAACTCTCGAAGAGCCGGCAAGGGACGCACTTTTCTTTTTTATCCTCTCATCTCCGCAAACACTTTTGCCGACACTTCGTTCGCGCTTCCAAACGCTTTCGCTCGATTCGGATAAGAAAGATTCCGGTGCGCTCGACGCTCGAGCGTTTCTTTCCGCGCCTTCGTCTAAGCGCCTCGATCTTCTGAAGCCATTTCTTGAGAAGGGAGATGATGACAAGCGCGACATGAGCGCGATACTTTCGCTACTCTCATCGCTTGAAAAAGAAATGGCAAACGCGAAGCAGTTCGACACGATCGGGCTTCACGCCATCTATAGGGCGCGGAAGTACATTGCCGACAAGGGAGCTCTCGTCAAACCGCTCTTAGAACAAGTCGCCTTATTAGTACCGAAGGTATAATTCATTCATTAGGCTATAATCTCTTTATGGCAAACTACGACTTCAAACAATTCGATGCAAAAGTAGCGGGAGCAAAAGATTGGCTCGCAAAGGAATATCGCGGCCTTCGCACCGGCCGTGCATCTCCCGCAATCCTCGACGGCATAATGGTTTCCGCTTATGGCTCCATGATGCCTTTGAAGCAAGTGGCCTCTGTAGGCATCGAAGATGCGCGAACGCTTCGCGTGCAGCCATTTGATGCAAGCGTGATCAAAGACATCGAGCGTGCGATTTCGGCCGGAAGTCTCGGCGTCGGCACGGCTTCGGACGGCGCGACCGTGCGCGTGTCTTTCCCCGAACTCACCTCCGAACGCCGCGAGCAACTGGTAAAGCTTGCCAAAGGAAAGCTGGAAGAAGCGCGCACCACCGTGCGTCTTGCACGCGAAGAATCCTGGAAAGAGATCCAAGATAAGGAAAAAGATGGGAAGCTTACCGAGGACGACAAATTCTCGCTCAAAGAAGAGCTTCAGAAGCGCATCGATAAGATCAACGAAGAACTCCAAAACGCGTTTGAATCGAAGGAGAAGGAGATGAGCAGCTAATATGACAAAATCGCTCGATTCTGCATCTCGGTATAAGAATATCGCTGAAACGAAACTTGCATCACTCGAAACAAAAGATGGTAAGCTCGATTTCGAAGCCCATCTCGTAGCAGAGGCGGCCGATTCGATGCTCAAAGAAAATCCCGCATACATTGGCGTTTCTCCTTTTGGCTCGGCGGTCAGAGGTTATAGCGACGAGAATTCCGATGTCGATCTTGCAATTTTTTTTGACCCTTCTTTTCTTCAAGGTCAACTTGGCGCGGAAAAGCTTGTAGCGAATACACGTGATCAAATTTCAGAAAAAAAATTAACAAGCCGGAATATTCACTGTCTTGGTACCTTTGTAGATAAAACTGCGCTGTTTGCCACCTTAAAAAGCTATAATTTCTCTGACGTTACTCTCTGGCTTTATATTTTTAGTCCAAACGCGATTGGTCCGAGAGTTGAAGAATATCGAAGGATGGTGGCTGATGAAATTCGCAACGAACCACAGGAGAAGAAAGAACAAATAATCAATAAACTGGCTCGCGCCATTGTTTATGGTGAACGGGAAGCGATAGGCAAAATACGACGTCGCATACCAAATGCAACGCTCGGGCAACTTAACACTATACTTTCACGAAGAGAAAAGCTGTGGTCAAAACAGATTGAAAGTATATTGAACTCGGCGTAGCTTATGTTGGATATCCTGCTCGTCATCGCCATCCTTGTGTTCCTTATTGTGGTCCACGAGCTTGGGCACTTCATTGTCGCCAAAATCGCACGCATTCGCGTGGAGGAATTCGGAATCGGATACCCGCCGAGAGCGTTTACCTTCGCAAAAATAGGAACAACAGAATACACGCTTAATTGGATCCCGTTTGGAGGTTTCGTACGTCTATTCGGTGACGTGGGACAGGCCGAGCACGGCAAAGGTAGTTTCGTTGATGCCAATCGGGGCGTGCAAGCACTCGTCTTGGTAGCGGGGGTCGCGATGAACGCACTTGCCGCATGGATCTTGTTTGCAGGTGCGCTTCACGCCGGGATCCCGCGCGTCGTCGACAGCGCCACCGAGGACGCTTCAGCGCGCTTGATCGTGGCTAACGTCGTGCACGGCTCTCCGGCGGAGGCGGCTGGCATTGGTCCAGGAGACGAAATATTGGCACTCGAGGACAGCAAGGGACAGCACATAGACGAGCTCACGCCGGAGGCGTTTGCGGAATTCGTACAAGCGCGCGGCGGGCGAGAAGTCGTCGCGACATACTTGCATCAAGGTGCGACGACGAGCGCCATGATGGTGCCCGCGCATGCCGTGATCGAAGACGGCGCGAAGCCCGCGCTCGGGGTCGCGATCGTCTTGGTTAGCTCGCAGCCCCTGCCGTGGGGTGAGGCTTTGAGCAAAGCGACGGCCACGACCGCGAATGCATTTATAAACACCCTTAAAGGCTTAGGGAGTATTGCATTAAAAGCGCTCTCGGGCGCGCCTTCGCTAACGGATGTGATGGGACCGATCGGGCTTGTGTCTGTCGTCGGCGACGCCGCGCGCACGGGAATAGGGGAGGTCTTTGCACTTGCGGCTGTCATTTCGGTAAACCTCGCGATCATAAATATTTTGCCGATACCGGCGCTCGACGGCGGGCGACTGGCTGTTTTGGGAGTTGAAGCTGCGATGCGCAGACCGGCACCGAAACTCATTCTTCAATTAATAAATGCGATCGGTGTTGGCCTCATCATCCTTCTTATGATCACGGTGACGTATCAAGACATTGGCCGGCTCATCGGATAGAAAGAATAAGCGGTCCGTTGCAAGCAACGAACCGCCTTGGCGTTGGGGATTTTCCCCGTTTTGAGTTTCCTCTGGACTTGGGCACTACGAGCGCGGAATTCCTCCGCTCCCGTCATTTCCACCACCATGGCGTCGCATCGCTTGAGCGATTGCGGGGCCGGATGGAGATTTCGGTTCGTCAAACCTCATCGATTGCGGAATAGGTGGCGGAGCCACTGTACCGCAGCGTTTTGTATCCATTTCAGGATTTTCCCCAAAGTTTGTGCATTCCTGCTCCCTAAAACGAGAAAGACGCCGTTTGGCGTTTTCCTACGCACACTAGAGGGCACAGGTCTCATTAGAATAACGGAACGTAGATGAGTTGCAAGTGAAAAGTAAGAAGACCGCGAAGACGTCATGAAGTCAAATTCATTTTGACCCTCCGTAGGCTTTCAGATACTATGGGGCACACATGCGACAATCCCATCTATTCACGAAGACGAGAAAATCTCCTCCGAAAGACGAAGTCGCCAAAAATGCAGAGCTCCTGATCCGTGGAGGCTACATCCACAAAGAAATGGCGGGTGTGTATTCGTATCTTCCACTAGGGCTACGCGTATTCAATAAGATCATTCAGATTATTCGCGAGGAGATGAACGCGATCGGCGGACAAGAGATTGCACTCTCCGCGCTCCAGAGCCCCACAGTCTGGAAGGAATCTGGTCGCTGGAGTGATGAGGCAATAGACGTGTGGTTCAAAACTGAATTGAAAGGCGGTGGTGAGCTTGGACTTGCGACGACCCATGAAGAGCCTCTCACCGCGCTCATCGCCGAGTACGTGCAGTCGTACAAGGATCTTCCAAAGTACGTGTATCAATTCCAAACGAAATTCAGGAACGAGCTGCGCGCCAAAAGCGGCATACTCCGCACTCGTGAGTTCGTGATGAAAGACCTGTATTCGTTCAGCAAGGACGAGCGTGAATTCCGCACGTTCTACGAGCAGTGCGCAAAGGCGTACGAGAAGATATTCGCGCGCGTAGGTATCGGCGGAATTACGTATCGCACCTTCGCTTCCGGCGGCTCGTTCTCCAAATACAGCGACGAATTCCAATGTTTGTGCGACGCAGGGGAGGATATTGTCTATGTACATGAAAAGAAGAAGCTTGCGGTTAATCGCGAGGTCTACAAAGACGAGGTGCTACAGGATTTGGGCATGAAAAAGGATGAGCTTGTAGAGAAAAAAGCGATCGAAGTGGGCAATATTTTTCCGCTCGGCACACGTTTCTCTGAAGCACTCGGTTTGAAATACAAGGATGAGAAAGGAGCGGAAATCCCCGCTGTGATGGGCTCTTACGGCATTGGGCCGGGAAGACTTATGGGCACCATAGTAGAGGCGTTGTCGGACGACAAAGGCATCGTATGGCCCGAGGAGGTGGCACCGTTTGCCGTGCACCTGATAGCGATTACCGGCGGCAACAAAGACGTCGCGGCGGAGGCAGACAGATTATACGAACTCTTGCAGGAAAACCGCGTTGAGGTCTTGTTCGACGATCGCGACCTCCGTGCAGGGGAGAAATTCGCTGACTCTGAATTGATCGGCATCCCGAAGCGAGTGATCATCTCCGAAAAAACGATGGCGGAAGGGGGAGTTGAGGTCGCGCCGCGCACCGGTGGTGGCAAGGCATCATTTGTATCTGAAGGCGATCTTCTGGCGCATCTCGTGAAATAACATGAAATTCTTCGATTCACTCCGGCGATATAAAGACAGAGTACTTAGTCTTTTTTCTAACGACATCGGAATCGACCTCGGCACCGCCAACACATTGGTCTACGTGAAAGGCCGCGGCATTGTGATAAACGAACCCTCTATCGTCGCGATCAACCAAAAGACAGGCGCGGTAGTGGCTGTAGGCGCGGAGGCAAAAGAGATGCTCGGTAGGACTCCACAGCACATCCAAGCGGTGCAGCCGGTCATCGACGGCGTTATCTCGGACTTCGAAGTCACTTCTGAAATGCTCTCCTACCTCATCGGGAAAGCGCAAAAGGGACACACCAAACTTCTTGGACCGCGTGTTGCGGTCGGTGTGCCTTCGGGGATCACGTCGGTCGAGGTGCGTGCGGTCAGAGACGCTGCGCGCGCCGCTGGTGCTCGCGAAGTGCACATCATCGAAGAGCCGATGGCAGCAGCAATAGGTATAAATCTTCCCGTACATGAGCCAGAAGGAAACATGATCGTCGACATTGGAGGTGGTACCACCGACATCGGTATCGTCTCACTTGGCGGCCTAGTGAATGCACGCAATGTTCGCGTCGCGGGAGATCGCTTCAACGCCGACATCGTAGGGCACGCACGCAACGAATTTAAAATATTGATCGGAGACAAGACGGCGGAAGGTTTGAAAATAAATCTCGCATCTGTTGCCGCTGGCAGCGAGCGCATCGAATCGATCGCGCGAGGGCGCGACCTCGTGAGCGGATTGCCGCGTGAGGTTTTGGTAAACGACCAAGACGTGCGAAACGCGATCGGACACTCGATAGAAGAGATTGTTGATGCGGTAAAGAATTCTCTCGAAACCACTCCGCCGGAAATCGTCGCCGACATCATGCGCCGCGGTATCTACTTGGTGGGGGGAGGTGCTTTGATCCGCGGCCTTCCTGAATATCTTTCTGAATCACTCGGCGTGCCGGTGGTTGTCGACCCCGATCCGCTAACCGCCGTCGTTCGAGGGACGAGCGTTGTACTAGAAGACCTCGAGCGCTATCGCGAAGCGATTCTCAAATCGGATGATGAGCTTGTCCCGACAGAATAAGAGGATAGGTAAGCGCGCGCTCATTGGCGCGACCGCGATACTTATACTCCTTATAGGCGTAGATCTTATGTCGGGGGGCGCCATCCGCGCACTCGTACGCGGCAGTACGGCTCCTATTTCAAACGCGGGCTCACGCATGACAGGCGGCGGATTTCTCGCGACGAGAGGCACTCTGCAGGCAGAAAATGAAATGCTCCGCGACGAGGTCGCCAAGCTCACACTCCACGCGACCTGGCTCGAAAGCCTTGAGCGCGAAAACGAAGAGTTGCGCGCCTTGGTCGGGCTTTCTGAAGACCTCTCAGGTGTTGCCGCGCGCGTGACCTCTTCTTATCGAGCATCTCCATACGGCACTTTTCATATTAATGCGGGAAGTGATGCCGGAATCGCTCCGGGGCATCTCGTTTTGGCGGGTGAGGCAGGTAGAGCGTTTCTCTTGGGCCACGTGAGCGAAGTGAATGCGTCTTCCGCGCTTGTAGTCCAAATATTTGCGCCGGGTGCTTCGATCGAAGCCCTTGCCGGCAAAACGCCGCTTACGCTTGAAGGCCAAGGCGGTGGCAACGGGCGCGGCGAAATTTCTCGTGCACTCGAAATAGAAGAGGGCGAAGTGGTAGAAGCACCCAGCTTGCGAGGGCTCCCGATCGGTATCGTGGGTAAGATCGAGGAAGACGCGGCAAGCGCGACGAAGGAGGTGTATGTGGGCCTTCCGGTCAATCTCTCGTCGCTTCGCTTTGTGCACGTGGTGCCTCGATAATTTGTATGCGCATTCTTCTTGGACTCGGAGCTGTATGTAGCGCGTTCGTGGCACCTCCCATCGTGACATTCCTTCTCATGCTTGTGCTTTCGCTTCGCTACGCTGCATGGGAAGTACTTTTCATCGGCTTTCTCGTTGATTGTTTGTGGTTTCCGCAATCCGCGGGCTTTTTGGGATTCATGCCAGTTTTTACGCTTGCAGCGATCATTCTTGTTTGGGGAATCGAACCACTTCGAAAGGAATTTCTCACTCAATGAGTTATAGTGGGAGCGATGTTCGGCCGCCGCAGGAGAAAAATTCATGAAATAGTTCCGGAAGATATTTTTTTGGAATCTTCCAATCTTCCTGGCCGCCACGACGCGACGCTCGAAGCGCGCGTTGTGCGTCCTATCAGCGCCCGCGCGATTCTCTCGGTGGGCGCGGCCTTTGGGATCGTCGTTGCCGTATTTGCGTGGCGTTCGTTTGAGCTAGGTGTTGTGCACGGAGCCACATACGCCGAAGTGTCCCGGGATAATCGCCTCGATCGCACAACCACATTCGCAGCACGCGGCGTCATTTACGACAGAACAGGGCGGGAGCTCGCATGGAACGAACCGCAAGAAGAGGCGAGCTCAACCACCTACGCAGTGCGCGGGTATGCGGGGCTTCCAGGCCTCTCGCACCTCATGGGTTTTGTGCAATACCCGAAAGCCGACACAAGCGGGCACTGGTGGCGCGAGGAGATATTGGGAGTGTCTGGCGTTGAACTTGCCTTTGACGACATACTGGCCGGAAAAAACGGCTCCACGATGGTGCAGGTGGATGCGCGCGGCGATATCGAGGAGCAGCACATCGTGGAGCCGCCGCAAAACGGGAATGATCTCACGCTATCGATCGATGCGGACGTGCAGAGTAAGTTGTATTCATATCTTTCGGCGCACGCGCGTGCTCAAGGCTTCGTCGGCGGAGCAGCAGCAATAATGGACGTAGAAACAGGTGAGCTTTTGGCACTCACGAGCTTTCCTGAATACAGCCACGTGGCATTCAACAAAGGCGACGCCGGGGCAATAGGCTCCGCATCGCGCGATCCTGCCTCACCACTCCTAAACCGCGCAGTTTCGGGCGTGTACGCACCGGGTTCCATCGTGAAGCCTATCTTTGCTGCGGCAGCCTTAAATGAGAATCTGATCGATCCCGAAAAGGAGATCATCTCAACAGGAGCGATCACGATCCCAAACCCATATGACGCGACGAAGCCTTCGGTGTACCGCGACTGGACGGTCCACGGCTCGATCGATATGCGAGAAGCGATCGCCGTTTCCTCTGACGAATATTTTTATACCATCGGCGGTGGCTATGGGGATCAGAAAGGTCTTGGCATCGAGCGCATCGACGAATATGCAACACGTTTTGGTTTGGGCAAAAAAAGTGGTATCGCGCTTTTGGGTGAAGAGGCGGGAGTCATTCCGACACCGGAGTGGAAAGAAAAGATTTTCGGCGAAGATGATCCGTGGCGCTTGGGTAACACCTATCACACGGCGATAGGGCAATTCGGTTTTCAAGTTACGCCGCTCCAGGCACTGCGCTTTATCGCGGCAGTAGGGAATGGGGGAAAGCTTCTCACGCCACAACTCATCGCGAGCTCAACTGCGCAATATGAGAGCGTAGGAATCCCAGATGAATATTTGCAGATCGTTCGCGAAGGTATGCGGCTCGGCGTTACCTCGCAGAGAAGCGACGCTACCGTAAAAGTCTTGAACATGGGCGGCATCGAGATCGCGGCAAAGACGGGAACCGCGCAGATCGGAGCCAAGAATGAATGGATAAACTCATGGTCGGTCGGCTTCTGGCCTAGCGTACATCCTCGTTATGCGTACGCCGCTGTACTCGAAAGAGCGCCTGCAGGCACCAGAAGCGGGGCGGCCCCAGGGCTTAGACCCTTCTTCGAGTGGCTGGTAGCAAACAAGCCGCAGTATGTTAAATGACGTCAAATGAGCCCTGTAGCCCCGCAAAAGTTATTCCTATTGTCTTTTCTTGGTGTCGGGTATAATGCTCCGCGACCATATGAATACTGAAGACACGAACTATTTGAGTAAGGAAAAATTCGACGAGCTCACAAAGGAGCTCGAAAATCTTAAAACGGTGCGCCGTCGCGAGATCGCGGAGCAACTTGAGTACGCACGTTCGCTTGGCGATCTTTCTGAAAACGCAGAGTACGAAGAAGCTCGCAACCTCCAGGCCGCGACCGAGGACAGGATCCGCACGATAGAAGATCAGCTAAGCCACGCGCGAATCATCGAGCACAACAAAGGCAACACTGTCTCTTTGGGCAGCGTCGTCACCATCCAGAAGCAAGGTGAGAAGGAAGAACACACGTACGAGATAGTGGGGAGCGCGGAGGCGAACATGCAGGAACACAAGATCTCGCACCTCTCGCCACTTGGCTCCGCTTTGATGGAAAAGAAAAAAGGGGAAGTGTTCTCATTCGAAACGCCGAAGGGAATGCAGAAGTACAAAATAGTGAACATCAAATAGGTCTCGCGGGATGAAATAGTTCGGCTATAATCGTCCCACGCACCCTTAGCTCAGCTGGTTAGAGCGTTCGATTCACATTCGAAAGGTCTCAGGTTCGAATCCTGAAGGGTGCACCGTCTTTGCGAAAGCGAGGACGAAAAACATCGGGGTGTAGTATACCGGTAGTACGCACGCTTCGGGTGCGTGTAGACCGGGTTCGATTCCCGGCACCCCGACTCGGGCCGTAGTATACCGGTAGTACGCATCCATGGGGTGGATGTAGACCGGGTTCAATTCCCGGCGGCCCGACATGTGTGGCGAATGAAACGAGTTTCCCGTATTATCTTTTCCACAAGGGCCTATAGGTAAGTGGTATACCGGTGCATTCGCATTGCACAGTCTCGAGTTCGATTCTCGATAGGTCCACAGACAAAAATGAATTTTCTGCTATAGTCGCTTCGCTCGTTTAGCCGTCGCTCGCTCGAAAGCGCGAGCTGGGCTCTCGCTTTTCTCGTTTCGCTAGGCTATAATGCTATCTCATGGACTTCCGCGTTTTTAGCCTCGGCTCAAACGACGGACTCGCTGAAAAGATCGCGAAGACTCTCAAGGTGCCTTTAGGTCAGATCAACTGCCGCGGTTTCTCCGACGGCGAACAGCACGTGCAATTCCTAGAGAATTTGCGCGGCAAACACGTCTTTCTCGTGCAATCCACCAATCCTCCCGCAGAAAACTGGGTGCGTCTCTTGCTCGCAATAGACGCAGCGCGCGGTGCTTCCGCATCCGAAATTACGGCCGTCGTGCCGTATTTTGGCTACGCGCGCCAAGACAGAAAGTCCAAGCCGCGCGAACCGATCTCGGCCCGCGTATTTGCTTCCACAATCGAGACCATCGGTGCAGACCGCTTTCTCACAATGGACTTGCACAACGACGCGATAGCCGGCTATTTCAGAAACGCGATCGTAGACAACCTGCTCGCGCGCCGCGTATTCATCCCGCACCTGCGCTCGGAGTTCAAAGATGCGATCGATTCTGGGGAATTGGTGGTGGTATCTCCCGACGTAGGCGGCGTGGTGCGCGCGCAATCCTACGCGAAGCGCCTTATGAAAGAAGCAGATCTCGCCATCATCCACAAAGAACGCGAGATCCCCAACAAGGTGGCTCGCATGAAGCTCGTCGGTGATGTGAAAGACAAAATCGCGCTCATTGTCGACGACATGGCAGACACATGCGGCACCTTAGCGACAGCTGCCAAGCTTTTGGAAGAGAGCGGCGCAAGAGAAGTGTACGCATGTTCGACGCACGGGCTCTTGAGCGGGGAGGCAACAAAAAATCTCGACAATTCCGTCATCAAAAAACTTTTCATTACAGACACCATTTCGACGGATCGTGAACTTTCGAAGAAAGTAGAAGTGGTTTCCGTCGGCGAAGTATTTGGCGACGCCATCCAGCGCATCGAGGAAGGGGAGTCCCTAAGCGCGCTTTTTGAAACTGATTGATATGGAACAAAGACAAGGCGTCCCAGAAGATAAAATCAATTTCATTTCGGATAATCAGAAAGATATAGCCATGAAGTTCGTTGAAGGGAGGAATCCTCAAGAGCTTGAGGATATTCTAAATAGCATCAAACAACCTTCGGATGCTCGTATTATTGCGAGCGGACTCCTGGATGGCGCAAAGAATGCTTTTTTAGAAGCCGAAAAAGAATCACAAGATAAAACTCATCCCAAGGTTATTAATGGTGCGCTCATTAATGCCATCACCACGCTTTGGATTCGTCATCAAAACAAACAAAGAGAGGCGGCTAGCTAACTTACTCCCCGCGGCAGGAATCGAACCCACATTACGAGCTCCGGAAGCTCGCGTCCTATCCATTGAACGACGCGGGGGAGGCTCTAGTCTAAAGCAGCGAGTGTGAAGCTCAAAGCAATTTGCCCATCCAAATGATGTCCGTGTAGCCACTGGAAGTCTTTACCGCCTCTCTTCGGCGGCCTTCGAGCTGAAATCCGAGCTTTTCGTACAAACGCACAGCTTTGTCGTTGGTCTCAAATACCTCAAGCTCCATGCGGTGCATTTTGCGCTCACGTGAATACGTTTCTGCTGCTTGCAAGAGCGCGGTGCCTACACCGTTGCCGCGGTGCGAGGCACGCACGCCGACGACGATATAGACGGTCTCACGCACGCGGCGAAACTTTCCGAAGACGATTGTGATATAGCCTATGAGCTCACCATTTTGCTCTGCAAGAAGCGTCATTACCCTGTTCCTGTGTAGAAGCGCCTTAAGGAATGCGAAGAAAACAGGCTCCTTGTGGTCCTTGCCGGTCGGCACGAGGTGTTCCGCTTCGCGTACGATTTGCTTTTGTAATGCGAGAAGGGCGCCGAAATCCCTCCATCCGGCCTGTCGTATCTGGAACTCCATGATTCCTGTACATCATACCGTACTCTGCGAAGGCAAATGGGGATACCAACACTCTTCTTCATAAAACAATTCAGGAAAGAATGGTAGCGTTTGGACGTCTGATATGATGCACATATGCACAAACTAAGCACGACGACACTTATCGGGCTTGCGGTAGTAGCTCTCATCGCAGGCGGCTTGTTGTATGCACTCGCCAAAAATATTGAGGAGCAAAAAATACTTTCTATCACTTCTTTTCAGGAATGCGCTGAAGCAGGATATCCAATCATGGAGTCCTACCCGGAGCAGTGCGCGACCCCAGACGGCCGCACGTTTATAAACGAAGAGCAGCAACAAACCTCAAATGACGGCTTAGGCCTTCAAGCCAACGGATGCGCCGTAGCGGGCTGCTCCGGGCAGCTGTGCGTATCAGCCGACGAGGCGGGCGATGTTGTCACGACGTGCGAATACCGAGCCGAATACGCGTGCTACAAGGAAGCGTCGTGTGAGCCACAAGCAAATGGAAAGTGCGGATGGACGATGTCGAACGAGCTTCGCACGTGCCTCGCAAACCCGCCCGCGCTCGATGCCGACCTCCAGGTTTTTTAGTAAATAGATTTTCTGCTACGATGGCCATCGCAAGGGCCCATATCTTTGATATGTGCCCGTCGCTCGGAGATGAGGGCCCATAGTTCAGCGGTAGAACGCGTCCATGGCATGGACGAGGTCGGGGTTCGACTCCCCGTGGGTCCACCAATTTAGAGATACAATATCAATATGCTCCCTCAACAAGTAAGCACACCTCCACTGATTCAACCAGATGTGCCAAAGCCTGTTCCGTTTTGGAAGCGCAAATTAGTTTGGGTATCCATTCTTGTGATTATTGTTTTTGCAGGGTTGATTTCTTCAGGTTCAGATAACTCAGAGCCAACCAAAGATGTTTTTGCAGCTGATTGCGGTGCCTTCTCCCTCGTTTTACATGAAGATCTTAGAATAAACCGGTTTGAAGGCAGTAGCGAGAATTTATCTCTTGTTTATAAATCAGTTGAAAAGAATGAGATTCTTTTCGAGGAAGACAGCCTATCTTTTATCACTCAAGATTTTCTAATTCCACCTCCTCTTCATACGAAAGCCCCATACACACTCTTTGAAAACCTGACTTCCGAAATCCCTCAAGAAGATGCGGCCCTGCGAACCGTGTATGTAAGTCCAGAGCGTTTTTCTAGGGCGGATTTTGATAGTATCGGAAACTGTTTAGAGCAAAATTTGAATAATTTTGACGCGGCTCGCAAAGATCATCTTAAACGGTTTGATATAGGACACAATAACTTTCGATTTGTTGCCGCTGCTTACTCGGATAAAAAAGAATTGGAGGATTTTATCAGCAATTTTAACCACGGGCCCCTTTTTCGTGAGGGGCGACCGGGTGATTATCAGGGCGTTTACGTGCACAACACTGGAGTCGTTACACGTAACGGGAGATACATTGGCAACGTGTTCGATCTTATTCCTGCCGGTAACAATTCACCTCTTAAGTATGAAACGGTAAAAAATGATAACGGAGCTCCTCTCGGGTCTTATTTGGAAACGCTGGCCACTAACCTGGCTAATTATGACGGGCAGCCGCAATAATTCGTTAAAAGCAGCTCTAATGTTTTCTCGCTAAATCAACCCCACTCGATAGTGGAGGGTGGTTTGTCGGAAATGCGGTAGACCACCGCGCCTACTTCGCGAATTTCATTGGTAATACGGCGCGAGACCATCTCTAGAAAGTCATAGGGGAGTTGTGCGAAGCGCGCGGTAAAGCCGTTAACGCTCCATACCGCCCAAAGAGCGAGTACATGCCCTAAGCCTGCGCCGTCGCCCTTGGATTCTGTGTGCATCGAATGCGTGAGTGTGGCGCCTGCTTGCCAAACTGTTTCGTAAAGCCTTGCCGCTCTCAATTCTTCGATATAAATGCCGTCTGCAGCGCGCGCGATTCTCAATGTTTCTTCGTTCACCTCGCCTTCGATCCTCACCACGAGCCCCGGGCCGGGGAATGGGTGGCGGACGAGAAGGTCTTCAGGTACGCCGATGTCACGACCAATTTGCCTCGCAGAATCTTTCACTTCAGTTTCGAGCGGCGCGATTTCCGGCACCGAAAAGCCAAGCTTAGTGTTGTGGTGCACTTTTATTTCCGCGACGCGCGCGCCCGTTTCGTGCCCGTGCCCGCTTTCGCGAAGGTCGGTGTAGAGCGTGCCTTGTGCGATGAAATCGGCACCAAATTCTTTTATTTTCTGCTCCAACACTTCCTTGTACACACCGCGCATCGCCATACGCTTCTCACGCATATCCGTCTTTCCTTTAAGCACCGCTAGAAATTCTTTTGTCGCATCCGCCACCTCTACTTCAAGCCACTTCTCGCTACCAAAGTATTTTTGTACGTATGCCTCATCATCCGGTCTGTCGATGCCGCGGATGTAAACTCCTTTTATCTTTGCTCCCGCTTCTTTCAATAAATAGGCGACGACAGAAGAATCAGAGCCGCCGGAGAGGGCGACGAGCACTTTTTTGCCTTCAACACTTTTCTTTAGCTCCGCCACCTTTTGTTCGGCGACCATGTGCGCAGGGAAGCGCTCCGTGATGCCGCAGATATTCAAGAAGTTGTCGTACATTTTTTCCCCTTCTTTCGTGTCGCTCACTTCCGGATGAAATTGCACGCCCCACAAATGATCTT